>WNFU01001204.1_pt1 | contig 36276 bp, 30 predicted proteins | sample 5400121 | NCBI WGS metagenome assembly WNFU01 (sample SAMN13153360, study PRJNA577476) | soil metagenome | isolation source: 100 cm soil or saprolite under grassland replicate 1 | place: USA:California | collected 2016-06-15
CGCTGGAGGTGGACCGCGAGGTCCAGACGCTCGTCCTCGAGGCGCAGGACCGCGCCCGCGACCTCGTCCGCCAGCATCGCGAGAAGCTCGGGATGATGGCGGCGCGCCTGCTCACGGCCGAGGTCGTCGAGGAGGAGGAGATCCAGCGGCTCTGGGGCCCGAAGGTCGTCCGGCCGGGGACGATCGACAGCCGGGGCCACGCCGAGGCCCCGCCCGACAACCCGAACCACCCGGCCGCCGCGCACGAGCGTGCGTCGTGGGTCCAGCCCGAGGCGGTCGCGGGCACGCTGCCGAAGGACGAGGAGCCGTGAGGGGCGGCTCCGAGAGCCACGAGGCGCGCAAGGCGCTCTTCCAGCTCGGCATCCGGCGGGGGACGCTGACCTTGGACGAGATCGACCGGGCGCTGCCGCCCGGGAGCCTCTCTCCCTCCGAGCGCTGGCTCCTCTTCTACAGCCTCCGCGCCGCGGGGGTGGAGATCCGCGACCGCGGGGGGAGCTCGGTCGAGGTGCCGCGCGAGCCGCCGGGCGGCCACTCGCCCGGGCCGTGACCGCGCGCGCGACGGCGCGTTTGACACGCTCGGGCGGGTGCTTAGGTTCGCCGCCGGAGGTGGAATACGCATGTCCGATGAACGCCGGGACGCAGCCGCTGCCGGGGGCGAGGCGCCGGTCAAGGTGACCGATCGCCGCCGCTTCACGCCCGAGGGGGAGCCGCTCGACCCCGTCGCGCGCGAGGAGCCGCCGCCGAAGCTGCCCGAGCCCGACGAGCGCGACCGGCAGCTGGAGGAGCAAGCCGCCCGGATCGACGAGCTGTCGCGGGCGTACGCGGCGCTGATCGAGGACAACAAGGCCTTCCGTGGACGGACGGAGCGGGAGAAGGCCCGCGTCATCGAGGCGGAGCAGGCTCGCGTCGCGCAGACGCTGCTCGAGGCGGCCGACGATCTCGAGCGGGCGCTCGCGGCGGTGAGCGGCGCGGGCGAGGAGGGGAGCGACGCGCTGCGCGGCCTCGTGGACGGCGTGCGGCTCTCGCTCGGCGCTCTCCACAAGAGGATCGCCGAGATCGGCGCGATCCGGATCTCCGTCGCGGGCCAGCCCTTCGACCCGCACGTCGCGGAGGCGGTGGACACGGTCGCCGTCGCGAACGCCGAGCAGGACGGGATGGTCGTGCAGGAGGTGAGGGCCGGTTACACGATCGGGAATCGGGTCCTGCGCCCTGCGCGGGTGCGGGTCGGCCGCCTCGCACAGGCTTGATCCATCGCACCCGTTCGTCGACCCCGACCGTCCGTCGTGGGAATAGAATCCCGGCCCGCGCGTCAACGTGTCGCGACGAATCTTCCAACACCGCCATCCGAGGAGCGGGGCACCCATGAACCACGACATGCACACCATCCGTAAATCCCTGGCGTTCGCCCTCGCCGCGGCCGCGATCGCGTGCTCGCGCGACGGTCGCGCCGCGACCGGGCCGCAGCATGCCGCAGGGGCGGCCGGCGGCGAGGCGCTGTTCCGCGAGGCGGCGGCCCAGGCCCCCGCGGCGGGCGCCCCCGAGGCGCAGGTGCCGATGCAGGGCTCGCTCGCGCCGCTCATCGAGCGGCTGAAGCCGGCGGTCGTGAACATCTCGACCACCACCGTGACGAAGCACCCGCGCGCCGGGGGGCGGGGTGGTGGACCGCGTCCGCCGGAGGGGCCGCAGGAGTTCCGCGGCCAGTCGCTCGGATCGGGCTTCGTCCTCAACGCGGAGGGCTTCATCCTCACGAACAACCACGTCGTGAAGGACGCGACCGACATCCAGGTGATGCTCTCCGACGGGCGCCAGTTCGTAGCGACGGTCATCGGAAAGGACCAGCTCACCGACGTCGCGCTCATCAGGCTCAAGAACCCGCCGAAGGAGCTGCCCACGGTGATGCTCGGCAGCTCCGACGGCCTGCGCCAGGGGGACTTCGTCCTCGCGCTCGGGAGCCCGCTCGGCCTGCGCGACACGGCCACGCTCGGCATCGTCTCGGCGAAGCATCGCTCCGGCATCAACCCGGGCGGCACCTACGACGACTTCATCCAGACCGACGCCGCCATCAACCCGGGCAACTCCGGGGGCCCGCTCTTCAACCTCCGCGGCGAGGTCGTCGGCATCAACACCGCGATCGTCCGGCCCGACGTCGGCCAGGGGATCGGCTTCGCGGTCCCGATCGATCTCGCGAAGTCGCTCCTGCCGCAGCTGCGCGAGAAGGGGAAGGTCACCCGCGGCTACCTCGGCGTCCAGGTGTCGGACCTCACGCCCGACCTCGCCCAGGGCTTCGGGCTGCCGCCCGCGACGAAGGGCGCGCTCGTGCAGAACGTCGTGCCGCGCGGCCCGGCCGCGAAGGGCGGCATCCAGCCGGGCGACCTCGTCGTCGCGCTGAACGGGAAGCCGGTCGAGTCGGCGGGGCAGCTCACCCGCTCCGTCGCGCTCGTCGCGCCCGGCGAGAACGTCACGATGGTCGTGCTGCGCAAGGGGAACGAGAAGAAGCAGCTCCAGTTCAAGGTCGCGCAGCGTCCGGAGGACGAGGCCCAGGCCTCCGCCGGCGAAGGCGCGGAGAACGGTGGCGAGAGCGCCACGCCGGCGAACAAGAGCGCGAAGCTCGGGGTGTCGCTCGCGCCGCTGAACCCGCAGATCGCGCGGCAGCTCGGGGTCCCCGCGGACGAGGGCGTCCTCGTCGCCGAGGTCGTCGACGGCGGTCCGGCGCAGCGCGCCGGCGTCCGGCAGGGCGACGTGATCCTCGAGGTGAACCGCCAGGCGGTGAAGACGGTCGAGGACGTCGCCGCGGTGCTCGCGAAGACGAAGGAGGGCGACATGGCCCTCATGCGCGTCCGGCGCGGCGACTCCGCAATCTTCATCGCGGTGCCGGTCGGTGGGAGGCAGTAGCGTGGCGAGCGCAGGCGGAGCCGGATGAGGCTCCGCCGAAGCGAGCGGGGGGCTCGGGGGGGCGCGAGCTCGGGTCGCGAAGCGGACGCGAGCGAGGCCCCCCCGCTACTACAGGATCCTCGACGCGATCTCCCTCCCGGTGCGCGCGTCGACGACGCGCACGGCGAGGAAGCGGGCCGCGACGCCCTCGACGTCGCCGGGCTCGCCCTTGCGCCGGAGCTTCCACGCCCTCTCCGGCGTGAACACGATCTCGAGCTCGATCGCGCCCGTGCGGAACGGGCCGTGGAACTCGAGCTCCATCGTGCCGGGGGGGAGCTTCCCGTGGATCGGGATGAGCCCGACGATCGGGTGGCCCGCGAGATCCTGCCTCGAGGGCGCGCCGTTCGTCAGCGCGAAGCCGCCGCCGCCGTCCACGAACGGCGTGAGCAGGAGCACGAATCGGTCGCCCTCGAGCGACGCGCGGACGAGCTGCGCGGCCTCGCTCACGCGCACGGTGAAGGTCTTGCCCTGGACGGCCTTGCGCGCGACGGCGACGTTCCGCTCGCAGGTCGCCCGCTCGAACGGATCCGTGCAACGTCCCACGTAGCGCGCGAGGAACGGCTCGAGCGCCTCGACCTTCTGGGCCTTCGCGGCGACATCGTCGAAGGACGCGCCGAGGGCAGGGGAGGCGAGGAGGACCGCGGCGAGCGGGAGAAGGGCCCTTGCGAGCGACATCGAGTAATCCTTGGTCTTCGGACCGAGCCGCGGCAGCCTGCCGCGGAGCCCTGGGTGGGGGCCGAGCTTAACCCGCCGCACCGGAACGAGGTCCCGCTCGTGGGCGATCGCGTGTCTCCGACATATCGGGCGAGGTCAGTATTTTGACTACATCCAACCACCAGATATCCTCCGGGTAGCTCGATGGCGGCGGCACCGGAGGCGGACATGCTCTTCTCTCGCAAGGATGCGCGAATCCCCGAAGCGCTCGATCGCAGGAACGCGATGCGCCTCGACAAGGTGTTCCGCGTCTATCTCGAGGGGGAGCACGGGATGGGGCTCGGCATCGCCCGCAACATCTCGGAGGGCGGCATGTTCGTCGAGACGCGCGCTCCGCAGCCGATCGGCTCGCAGGTCCGGATCACGTTCCCGGCGGACTCGGGCGAGATGAGCGCGGTCGCCGAGGTCCGGTACGTGTGCCACCTCCTCGGCCGCACCCCGGTCGCGGAGCGCGGGCCGCTCGCGCTGCGCGGGATGGGCGTCCGCTTCCTCTATTTCGAGGCGGACGACGTCGCGCCGGCCGAGGTCCACTAGCCTCCGGCGCCCGCGGCATCCGCTCCGCGCGCGCAGCGGCGACGGGTCGGTACTAAGATCCCGCGGACATGGACGCGATCGAGACGCAGGGCCTCACCCGGCTCTTCGACGGCAGGCCGGCGGTGCAGGACCTCGCGCTCTCCGTCCCGACCGGCGCGTTCTACGGCTTCCTCGGCCCGAACGGCGCCGGAAAGAGCACGACGATCAAGATGCTCACCGGGCTCCTCGCGCCGAACGCGGGGCGCGCGCGCGTGCTCGGCGTGGACCTGTCGCGGGACGGCCTCGAAGTGAAGCGCCGCATCGGCGTCGTCCCGGACGGCCTCTCCCTCTTCGAGCGGCTCTCGGGCGCGGAGCAGCTCCGGATCCACGGCCAGCTCTACGGCCTCGAGCGCCGCGAGGCGGCCCGGCGCGCGGACGAGCTGCTCGTCGCCCTCGAGCTCGGGCAGGACGCGGGCAAGCTCGTCGGCGAGTACAGCCACGGGATGAAGAAGAAGCTGGCGCTCGGGTGCGCCCTCATCCACGGCCCGCAGCTCCTCTTCCTCGACGAGCCGTTCGAGGGCATCGACGCGGTCGCGGTCGCCGGGATCCGGCGGATGCTGCAGGACCTCGTCGCGCGCGGCGCCATGACGATCTTCCTCACGAGCCACGTCCTCGAGGTGGTGGAGCGGCTCGTCACTCACGTCGGGATCATCCGGCAGGGCCGGCTCGCGGCGCAGGGGACGCTCGCCGAGGTGCGCGGGACGGGCTCGCTCGAGGAGGTTTTCATCCGGACGGTCGGGGAGGAGCGTCCCCCGGCGCAGGCGCTCTCCTGGCTCGAGGGCCCGGCGTGACCCCGCCGGCGGCGGCCCGCCCTGCGCGGCCGTCGGCGCTCCTCGCGTTCGCCGAGCTGCGCGCGCTGCTGCTGCTGCGGCGGCTGCGCGGCCGCGGGGGCGTCCCGGAGCTCGTCGCGCGGATCGCGCTCTTCGCGGTGGCGATCCCCGCGGGCCTCGTCTTCGCAGCCCTCTCGGGCGCCGGTGCCTGGAAGGCCGTCCGCTCCGGCGCATCCGGCGTTGCCGAGCTCGCGGTGACCGCGCTCTTCTTCGGCGTCTGGCAGACCTGGACGGCGGTGTCGATCTCCGTCTCCGAGCGCGAGGCGGTGGACCTGCGGCGGTTCCTCGGCTACCCGATCTCGCCCGGCCGCGTCTTCGCGTACGGCCTCGCCGCGTCGGTCGTCGGCGATCCGTTCGCGGTCTTCTGGTGCCTCATGCTCGGCGGCGCCTTCGTGGGCGGCGCGCTCGCCCGCCCCGGCGCGTGGGTCGTGCTGCTCGCCGCGGCCCACCTGCTCTTCGTCGTCGCGACCGCCGCCCTCGTCGCGCTCTTGCAGGAGCTCTTCGCGCGGCTCCTGCGCGGCCGCCGCGTGCGCGAGCTCGCCATCGCCGCCGTCTACGTCGGCACCGCGTTCCTCGTCGTGTTCATGAGCGGGGGCCCCCGCTCCGCGCTGCAGGCGTTCCGGGTGCTCTCGCGGATCCGCTGGCTCGCGTTCCCGCCGGCGCTCGCCGAGCGGGCGGTGACGAACCTGTACGGGCAGCGCTGGGCCGCCGCGCTCGACTGGCTCGTCCTGCTCGCCGTCGCGGCGGTCGCCGCGGCCTGGGCGGCCTACCGCCTCGCGGTCGCGGCGGCCCGCTCCGGGGGGGATGAGGCCCCGCGCGCGGCGGCGACGGGCGCGGGCGGCTGGCGCCTGCCGGGGCGGCTCGGAGCCCTCGTCGAGAAGGAGGGGAAGTACCTCCTCCGCCACCCGATCGCGAGCGTGCTCGCGCTCGTCGTGCCGGCGCTCGCCGCCTTCGTCGGGTGGAAGCTCGTGCCGCGCATCCCGGAGGACGCGGGCGCGGTCGTGCGGGCACTCCCGCTCCTCGGCTTCGCGCTCTACGCCCACCTCGCGACGCAGCCGTTCTGGCTGAACGCCTTCGGCTGGGAGCGGGGCGGCGGCCGCACCTGGTTCCTCGCGCCGGTCCCGCCCGCCGACGTCATCGTCGCGAAGAACCTCGTCGCCTACGTCTTCTCGCTCGGGCTCTTCGTGACGAGCGCCGCGGCGGGGATCGCGGCGGGCGGGGCGGCGCCCCCGTGGGCGCTCCTCGGCGCCGTCGCGCTGCACGCGGGCATCGCGCCGTGGTTCCTCGTCGCGGGGAACGTCGTGTCCATCCTGAACCCGCGCGCGGCGCCGCACACGATCCAGCGCGGCGGCCACCTCTCGCCCGTCTCGGCGCTCGCCGGGATGGCGATCTTCTCTTGCGGCGGCGCGCTCTTCTCGATCCCGGTGCTCGTCGCGATCCGGCTCGACGAGCCGTGGCTCCTGCCGGCGGGGTGGGGGGCGCTGGGCCTCGCCGGCCTCGCCGTCTACCGGGCCGTGCTCCCGCGCGCGGCGACGCTGCTGCACGCCCGCCGCGAGCCGCTGCTCGACGCGGTTTGCGGCGACGACTCCTGAGGCGAGCCGAGTGGCCCCCCGATCTATTGTGAAAAGCCTTCGAGCAGGTAGTGCGCCTCGATGCGCTTGAGCGCGACGATCATGGCGGCGGTCCGCACGTCCACCGGGCGCCCCACGCAGTAGGCGCGCGACTCGCGCTGCGGCCGGTCGCGCGCGATGTCGAGGATGATCCCGTAGTTCTTCTTGAGGGCGAGCGAGAGGCGCGCGTTCACCTCCGCCTCCGTCCAGTGCTCGAGGCGCTGGTTCTGCAGCCACTCGTAGTACGAGACCGTCACGCCGCCTGCGTTGCAGATGACGTCCGGGACGACGTCGATGCGCCGCTCGGCGAGCACGCGGTCGCCATCGCGCGTGCTGGGGCCGTTCGCGCCCTCGGCGACGAGCTTCACGCGCAGCCGCTCCGCGACGTCGCCCGTGATCTCCTCGCCGAGCGCGGCCGGGATGCAGATGTCCGCGTCCACCCGCCAGAAGTCGTCCTTCGAGATGGCCGCGGCGCCGGGGAAGCCCGCGACGGTGCGGCGGAGGTTCGCCGCGTTGTGGTGGACGTGCTGGACGAGCGCCGCGACGTCGACCCCCTCGTCGCGGTGGATCGTGCCGTTCACGTCGTTCACCGCCACGATGCGCGCGCCGAGCCCGTGGAGGATCTCGGCGGCCGACGACCCGACGTTCCCGAAGCCCTGGATGGTCACGCGGGCGCCCTTCAGGGCGAAGCCGTGCTCCCGGGCCCACTCCTCGATGCAGTAGACGACGCCCTGGCCCGTCGCCTTGAGCCGCCCCTCCGAGCCGCCGATCCGGACGTCCTTGCCGGTGACGACGCCGCGCATCTTGTGGTGCTCGCGCTCACCGTCCGTGAACTGGCGCATCATGTACGCCATGATCTCGCCGTTCGTCCCGACGTCCGGCGCCGGGATGTCGAGGAACGGCCCCATGAACTTCTTGAACTTGTAGACGTAGCGCAGCGTGAGGTGCTCGATCTCCTCGCGCGAGTAGTTGAAGGGGTCGATCTTGATCCCGCCCTTCGCGCCGCCGAAGGGGACCTCGGCGATCGCCGTCTTCCAGGTCATGTCCGCCGCGAGCGTCTTGAAGAGGTCGAGCGAGACGTCCTTGTGGAAGCGGATGCCGCCCTTGTACGGGCCGCGCACCTGGTTGTGCTGGATCCGGTACGCCTTGAACTTCCGCGGGCCGCCCTTCTGGACCCGGAAGATCCCCTTCTGCGGGATGTTGATGACGCCGTGGCGCAGCTCGATGTCCGACTCGAGCAGCGCGCGCCGGTGCAGGACGAACTGCCCGTTCGCGAGCGGCTCGAGCGCGTCCGCCGCCTTCACCGACGACGGCCGCACGTCTCGGACCTGCGCGACCTCCTGGGAGGAGAGCGGGACGAGCCGGTCGCGCGTCTCGATCGTGACGTAGAAGATGTGCTCGAAGTCGGGCTCCTCGAGCTCGAGCCGCACGCGCGGGTTCATCCCGATGAGGTCGGCGGCGCGGTGGAACGTCTCCATCGCCTCGTCGTAGATGCTCTTCCTGCCGTTGCGGGGGGTCATGCGAGGACCTCGGCGCGGGTTAGAGCATCGTAGCCGGCTCCGCGCGCACGCCCAGGGATCTTAATTGCGAGGAGTGGAGGGTGCCGGGCGGCGGGGGGGTCGCTCGGCGGGGGTCGCGCGGAGCGGGCGCGGCGGCGGGCTGCGACTCCGAAGGAGTTGACCCCCTCGCCCGGCTCATGCACCTAATCACCCCCGCGAATTTTCACCCTCGCCTGACCCCAGGAGCGATCGATGAGCCCCGCCCCCCTGCACCCCCTCGCCCAGGCCGCCAACGAGGCGCTCGAGAAGGACTGTCCGGTCCTCCTCTCGGTGCTCTCGGCGCGCGGCAAGCGCTTCTTCTTTCCCGCGAAGGGCATCCTCGCCCAGAGCGGCGAGGCGAAGCAGAAGGCCAAGGTCGCGAACGCGACGATCGGCATCGCGACCGAGAACGGGGTGCCGGTGCACCTCGCCTGCGTGAACAAGTACTTCCAGGGGCTCACGCCGGCGGAGATCTACGACTACGCGCCGTCGTACGGGAAGCCGGACGTCCGAACCGCCTGGGCGAAGAAGCAGCGGCAGGAGACGCCGTCGCTCGGCGACCACCCGACCTCGAACCCGGTCGTCACGAATGCGCTCACCCACGGCCTCGGGCTCGTCGGCGACCTCTTCCTCGACCCGGGCGACCCGGTGCTCACCCCCGACCTCATGTGGGAGAACTACAACCTCAACTGGGAGACCCGGCTCGAGGCGCAGTTCAACTATTTCCCGTTCTTCAACGAGAAGCTCACCGGGTTCAACCTCGCCGGGTTCACCGCCGCCCTCGCGAAGTTCCGCGGCAAGAAGCTCGTCGTGTCCCTGAACTTCCCGAACAACCCCTCCGGCTACACCCCGACGAAGCCCGAGATGGAGGCGATCGCGAAGGCGCTGACCGCCGAGGCCGACGCCGGCACGCGCCTCGTCGTCTGCGTGGACGACGCGTACTACGGGATGTTCTTCGACGACGCCTGCGAGAAGGAGTCGATCTTCGGCCGGCTCGCGAAGGCTTCGAACAACCTCCTCGCGATCAAGGTGGACGGCGCGACGAAGGAGGAGTTCGTCTGGGGCCTCCGTGTCGGCTTCATCACCTTCGGCGTGAAGAACGGCACCGCCGCCGCCTACAAGGCGCTCGAGGACAAGACCGCCGGGCTCATCCGCGCCTACGTCTCGAACATCACGAATCCGGGGCAGTCGGTCGTCCTGAAGGCGCTCGGCGACCCCGACTTCCGCAAGCAGCAGGCGGAGAAGGTCGCGGTGCTCCGTTCCCGGGCCTCCATCGCGCAGACGGAGAGCCACAAGGCCGAGTACGCCGACTGCTGGGACGTCTACCCGTTCAACTCCGGCTACTTCATGTGCGTCCGGCTGAAGGGCGCCGACGCGGACACCGTCCGCGGCCGCGCGCTCGAGGAGCTCGGCGTCGGCACGATCGCGCTCGGGAAGCAGGACCTGCGCATCGCGTTCTCGTCCTGCGCCGACGCGCAGATCCCGCTCGTCTTCGCGGCGGTCGCGAAGGCGACGCGGGCCGTGCGCGGGAAGTAGCCGCGCGGGACCATCGCGTAAGGGCCTGCGGCCCGGCGGGAGCGCTCCCGCCGGGCCTCACCGAGCGGTCGCGCCGGCGTGCTCGACGGTCTCCGCCCTGACGCGCGCCTCGATCGCCGGCCGGTACCCTTCGAAGAATTCGCGCGTCCACGCCTCCGCCGGCCGCCCTTCGAACGACCAGCCGAGGGTCTTGGCGTTCAGCCCGACGAAGTGGGCGCCGCAGCTCCCGAGGCCGGGGAGGTGGGGCGGGAACGGCGAGCAGATGGTCACCTCGTCGAGACGGACGACGTGAACCGGGAGCGACCCTCCGACGTGAGCGGCACCGGGTTGAGCGCGAGCGCGAGCGCCAGCTCGTGCGCGTCCGGAAAGACGCGCGGCGGCGCGAACTTCCAGTATCCGGACCGGGACCTGCGCCAGGAAATGGGTGTGCTCGCGCGCGACATCTCCGGACATCGGCGGCCTCCGGGATCAGACGCTGAGCACCGCGGGCGCATTCGGCGAGCGGCGCGCGCGCACCGGAAGGACGCGCCGCCACGTCGCCCGATCCTGCGCGCCCCACGCGTACTTGTACGGCTCCCGTCCGCGGAGGAAGTCGACCTCGGTCGCGCCCTCGGCGATCGCCGCGTCGATCGCGTGGGCGATCACCACCGCGCCCGGGCTCGCGGCGCGCAGCGTCGGATCGAAGCCGCCGAGGTAGTAGTAGAGCCGCCCGTGGTCGAGGAACCCGTGGAACGCCGCCGCCGGGCGGCCGTCCACCCAGAGGACGTGCAGCCGGAGCAGGCCGCGCGCGAGGAGCCCGCGCGCCGCCTCCGCATGGAACGCCCGGAGCCGCGGGTCCGCGACGACGCCGGTCTCGCCGCGCGCGTTCCAGCGGGCTCCGTGAAGCGCGAACAGCGCCGAGAGGTGGCGGTCCAGGTCCGCCGCGGTCGCGGCGGTGCACCGCGCACCGCGGCGCGCGAGCCGGCGGCGGCCGTAGCGGACGTTCTCGAGGATGCGCCGCGCGACCGCCCGGTCGAGCGCCGACGGGTCGCCCGGGAGCGCGAGCACGGGACAGGCGCCGTCGGGCTCCGCGTCGCCGCGGTCCACGAACGGCGCCGCCGCTCGCAGGAGCGATGCGTCCGGGAGGTGCTCGAGCAGGAGCGCGTCGGTGCGTTCGGCGTGCGCGAGCGCCGCCTCGAGCAGCCGCGTCGCCGCTTCGGGCGCCAGGCCCGGCTCGAGGACCGCGTCCTGGTAGTCGGAGATCCCCGCCCCGAGGAGCGTCAGCAGCTCGGTGCCGCCCTGCTCGTACGACACGAGCGGCGCGAGCGCGACGAGCCGACCGCTCCTGCGGAGCGCGACCGCGAACGGCTCGCCGACCCCGAACGCACGGCAGTACGGGAGGAGCCACTCCGGGCGCTGGAACGGGGTCGCGGTGGGAGCTCCGTCGCACAGCGCCGACCACTCCGCGCGGCACGCGTCGAGCGCACCGAGCCCCACGATCACGTCCACCCGAACCGACGCGCGCGGGCGCGCCGGCCGGCCGACCCGTTCGAGGAACTGCACCCAGCGGCGGCCCGCCTTTCCCGCACAGAACCGGGCCTCGGCAGCGCGGCGGCAGTCCGCCGGAGAGAGCCGGCCCGCGTCCCGGATCGCCTCGGCGAGCGCCTCGTCCGTGTCGACGAGGAGCCCGGTCCGACCGTCCTCGATGATCTCCGGGAGCGCGCCGACGCGCCGGGCGACGACCGGAGTGCCGCAGGCGAGCGCCTCCATGGCGACGAGCGACGAGGTCTCCGGGGCGAGGCTCGGGATGACGACGCACCGCGCGGCCGCGAGCAGCCGTGCCTTCTCGCGACGGCCCACCGGGCCGAGCAGACGCCTCGCGCCGTCGAGCAGCGGCCGGACCTGCTCCTCGAGGTAGCGGAGGTGGTCGGGGAAAGGGAACACGGACCCGGCCACGAGGAGCGGGACGTCCGCAGAGCGCGCAGCCGCGAGCGCCGGCGCGATCCCCTTCTCGGGGCAGATCCGCGAGAGCACCAGGGCGAAGCCGTCCTTGGAACCGCCGGGCCGGTACACGTCGAGCGGCACGCCGTTCGGAATGACCGCCGCGACGCGAACTCCCGCGGGGACCGCGCGCGCCTGCGACTCGGACACGCAAACGAAGGAGACGTCGCGGCCTGGCGTGTCGAACGCGTGCGGTCGGTACCACGCGGGCGGGAGGTGGAGGGCGACGACCGCGGGCCGGTCATCGGGCAGGAACCGCCAGAAGTCGATCCCGTGCAGGTGGACGACGTGCACGTCTTGCGCCGCGAGCACGCTGCGGATCGCCTCGGCGTGCGCCTCGTGCGCGCGTATCCAGGCGTCCCGGTGGTACGGACCCTCCGTCGCGTTCATGCGGACGAGCTCGCCTTCGACGCACGACCCTTCCGCCGCGATCACGATCGAGCGGTGGCCGTTCGCGGTGAGCGCCGCGTCGACGAGGGCGAGCACCTGCTCGGCACCACCCACCGCGTCCGGGCCCACCGGCGGGCCCAGCGCGAACCCGATCTCGAGCACCGTCAGGCCCACGCGCGGTCCCCGACCCCCAGCGTGGCCGCCGCCTCGCGGGCCGCTGCGTCGACCGCGTCGAACGCGGCCCAGCCCATCGCCTCGTAGTGGAGCAGCCCCGCGTGCGGCCGTCCGCGCGAGCGGAGGCGCCGGCCGAAACCGCTCCACCTCGACCCCGAACGGCGCGAGCACGGCGCGCTGGCTCGCGTACGCCGAGATCATCCGGCGCTTCGCGTCACGTTCAGCAGGCGCGAGCACGCGCTCCGTGACGCGGGTCGGGCCGGGCAGGAACGTGCCCGTGACGAGCGAGCCGTCGGCGCCGCGGTGGTAGCCCGTCATCTCGAGGAGCGCGGGCGGACCGCGATGCGTGCGAGCGAGCAGCGCGCGCGCCGCCCGCACCGCGAGCGCCGTCGCGTCGTGGTCCGGGTGCCCGCCCTCGACCGCGTGGGTGACGACGAGCCGCGGCCGCAGCGCCGCGAGGAGCGCTGCGAGGTCGCGAGCGATCGCCGCGAGCGCACCCGCCGCCTCCTGGTCGGGAACGCCGAGCGACAAGACGTCCGCGGGCCCGAGCCCCGTCTCCGCGAGGGCGGCGAGGGCCTCGTCGCGCCGGAGGCGCGCGTACGCATCGCGCGTGAGGGGCGCGAGGGTAGGGTCCGAGCGCAGCGCGGGGTCGCGCGGTGCGCCGTCCGTGACGTGGAGGACGCAGGAGCGCCGGCGAGAGAGGAGGAGCCCCGCCGCCCCGATGGTCTCGTCATCCGGGTGCGCCGCGATGACCACCAGCAGCGGAGACATACCGAAGACAAACGTTCACACCACGCGGCGGCCGTGCAGGCCTGTCGAGCGCGAGGCGGACGAGGCCACCGCCGCGGCAGGCGTCCGTGCGTCCGGGCGCGTGTCCGTCGAGCGGGCGCCAGGCGCTCCGGCCGCGATGCGCACGGCGGGACGCTCGCTCGACAAGCGGAAACCGTGGGGGAGGAAATACGCGGTGCGGGAGGTTTCCTCCTCGATGCCCTTCAACCCCGTCCGAGAGCGCCTCGACCGCGCAGAAGCCCAGGTCCGCCGCTGGCGCGTGGACCTCTGGATTCCAGCGTTCTACGTCGCGGCGTCCGCCGTCTGGATCGCGCTATCCGACGTCGTCCTCGGGCGGGCGTTCCGGCTCGCGCAGAACAGCACCCTCTGGTCGATCTGGAAGGGGTGCGGCTTCGTGACCGTGACCGCGGTCGCGCTCCACGTCGGGCTGCGCTGGGCGCTCGCGCACGAGCGCGAGGCCTTCGAGGCGCTCCACCGGTCGGACGAGCGGAAGAGCCAGTTCATCGCGATGCTCTCGCACGAGCTCCGCAATCCGCTCGCGCCGCTCCGCCACGCCCTGTGGCTCCTCGAGCGCGCCGGCGCCGACTCCGAGCAGGCGGCGAGCGCGAGGGCGACGCTCGGGCGGCAGCTCCTGCACCTCACGCGCATCACCGACGACCTCCTCGACGTGACACGCATCTCGCACGGGCTCGTCCGGTTGCAGACCGCGCGCGTCGACCTCGTCGACCTCGTCCGGCGCGCGGTCGACGATCACGCGGCGCTCTTCGCGTCGCGTCGGGTGACGCTCGAGACCGATCTCGGGACGCTGCCGCTCTGGCTCGACGCCGACGCGACGCGGCTCGGCCAGGTGATCGGGAACGTGCTCTGGAATGCCGCCAAGTTCACGGACCCCGGCGGCCGGGCGTCGATCACCGTCGCCCGCAGCGCCGGCGGGTTCGCGGTGGTGCAGGTGCGCGACGACGGGATCGGCATCCCCGCCGACGTCCTCGCGCGGGTGTTCGAGGCGTTCGTCCAGGCGGACACGAGCCTCGACCGGACCCGCGGCGGGCTCGGACTCGGGCTCGCGATCGTGAAGACGCTCGTCGAGCGGCACGGCGGGACCGTCGAGGCGCGCAGCGACGGCATCGGCCGCGGCGCAGAGTTCACGATCCGGCTGCCGCTCGCGCCGGAGGAGCCGCTCCTCGCGCCCGCGGGCCGGCCCCGGGAGGAGACGATGCCGCGACATCGTGTGCTCGTCGTGGAGGACAACCTCGACGCCGCGGAGACGCTCCGCGAGATGCTGCTCCTGTGGGATCACGAGGTGGAGGTCGCCCACGACGGGCGCGAGGGCATCGACAAGGCGCGCGCCTTCCAGCCGGACGTCGTGCTGTGCGACATCGGTCTCCCGGTGATGGACGGCTACGCCGTCGCGCGTGCGATGCGCTCCGACCCCGAGCTCTCCTCGGCGTTCCTCGTCGCGGTCACGGGCTACGCCTCCGCGGACGATGCGCGCCGCGCGGCGGGGGCGGGGTTCGACCGGCACCTCGGAAAGCCCGTCCCGCTCGAGCTGCTCCAGGAGGTGCTCGCGACGGCGCCGGGGACCACGCCGATGCGCGTCGCGGTGCACTGACAGACGAGGGCGGCGCCGCGCGCGCAGTGCCGAGAGAGCGCGCGCGCCGAGCGCCCGCGGAGCGCGTGGTACATTCGCCGAGCTCGAATGTCGCCCGACCTGAACCCTCCTCCGGTCTCCGGAGAAGAGTCGCGGCCCGATCGCTTCGCCTGGCTCGCCGGAATGACCGCGGCGCTCGCGACGGCAGCCGCCTACGTGCTCGTGTTCCGGGCCGGCTTCGTCAGGTGGGACGACAACTGGGTCATCTACAAGAACCCGAACCTCCACGGCCTCGGGCTGCAGGCGCTGAAGGAGCTCGCCCTCAACGTCCACACCTCGAGCTCCTGGTACACGCCGCTGTCCGGCCTGCGCCATGCGGCGCTGAACCAGTTCTGGGGGCTCGACCCGCTGCCCTTCCATGCGGCGAACGTCGCGATGCACGCACTCAACGCCGCGCTCGCGGTCGCGGCGATCCGGGCGCTCCTTCGACTCGGCCGAGCCCGCGATGCCCCCACGACGGTCCGCGAGCACCTCGCCGCCCTCGCCGGTGGGCTGATCTGGTCCCTCCATCCCCTGCGCGTCGAGGCGGTGGCCTGGGTATCCGGCGGCGCACACACGCAGGCGCTGTCGTTCCTCCTCGTCGGCCTCCTCCTCTACCTGCGCGCCGTCGAGGTCGAGGGACGGCGGCGCTGGATGCTGCTCGCGGGGTCGACCCTCGCCTACGCGGCCTCGCTGCTCTCGCAGCCGTCGGGACTCGGCTTCGTCGGCGTCCTCGTGGCGGTCGACTTCTGGCGGCTGCGTGGGCTCGGCGGCGCGCCCTGGCGCGCGGGAGCGAGGCGCGCGCTCGTCGAGAAGCTGCCGTACTGCGCCGCGGCTCTGGCGTTCCTCGCGATCAACCTGTCCCTCCGGTCGAGCGCGGTGGGGATGGCGATCGCGCACAGGAAGATCCCGCTCTCGGAGTTCGGCCTCTTCCCCCGCGTGATGCAAGCCTTCTACGCGCTCGGCCACTTCGCCTGGAGGCCGCTCTTTCCGTTTCGCCTGTCTCCCCTCTACACGGACCTCATCAGCTTCGATCCCTGGTCGTTCAGGTTCCTCGCCGTCGCCGCCGCCGTCACCGCAGGGCTGGTCGCCTGCGTCGCGCTGCGCAAGCGGGTCCCCCTCCTCGCCAGCTGCGCGATCGCGTACGTCGCGCTGATGGCGCCGCTGCTCGGGGCGGGTGAGCACCCGTACTACCCGGCCGATCGGTACTCGCTCTTATCGTCGCTCGTCGGATCCGTGCTGCTCGCGAGCTGGCTCGCGCGGCCCGGCCGAAGCCCCGGACGACAGGCGGTGGCCGTCGTCGCGTCCCTCTCCTGCGCGGTCGGCCTGGGCCTTCTCACGCTCGACCAGTCGCGGATCTGGACGGACACGGAGATGCTTCTGCGCTCGATGATCGAACGGCTCGGGGACGATCCGTTCCGCGCCCGCATCCATGCACGGCTCGGGGCACACCTCGCCGAGCAAGGGCGCCCCTCGGCCGCGGCCGACGAATACAACCGAGCTCGCGAGATCGCGGCCTCCGCGCGCTAGCGCGACCCTTCTACGCCGCGTCGCGCAGCCGGAGGCCGAGCGCCTGCTGCGGCTGCTCTCGGAACGAGCGCGATCGTCGTGCACCGTGGGTGCTGACAGACCCCGAGTACGTGCGCACTCTGCGTGGAGCGGCGTCGATGTACGCACTTCACCGCAGGTGAGAAATGCCTCGCATTCCACTCGGGGTCGCGTACCGTGAACATGCGACACACGCTCGGTGCGGGAGCGTGCGCCGGGAGCGCATCGAGGCGGCGAGCTGCAGCGATCCGCACGGGGGGCATCATGCACGACGTGAACAGGTCGGCACTCGAAGGCGTGCGGGTCGTCGATCTCACCGAGGCGCTCGCGGGTCCCTACTGCACGATGATCCTCGGCGATCTCGGCGCGGACGTGATCAAGATCGAGCGCCCCGGCGTGGGCGATCAGAGCCGGAAGTGCTCGTCAACGAGATGATCCCGCACCAGGTGGACTACCACCACGCCTGGTCCGACATGGTCGAGTACCAGCGCGCACGCATCGACGAGGCGCTCGAGGTGTCTCGCGAGGAGTACCTCAAGGCGCGCGCCCAGATGGCCTCGATCGTCCTCGCCACGGTCGTGGTCGCGTTCATCCTGTCGCTCCTGGTGATCGCGAGCATCACGCGTCCCGTCCTCCGGGTGGTGCAGGTGGCGCGTCGCATCGCCGACGGCGACCTGCGGGAGGCGGTCGCCGTGGAGGGCCGCGACGAGGTCACCCAGCTCCAGACGGCGATGCAGGCGATGGCGGAGCAGCTCGCCCAGGTCATCGGGCAGGTGCGTTCCGGCGCCGACGCCCTCGGCACCGCCTCGGGCCAGGTCGCCGCGACGGCGCAGGCGCTGTCGGCGGGGACCGGCGAGCAGGCCGCCTCCGTGGAGGAGACGACGGCGTCACTCGAGGAGATGAGCAGCTCCATCACGCAGAACGCCGAGAACGGTCGTCAGACGGAGCAGATGGCGCTCAGGGGGGCGAAGGACGCGGAGGACGGCGGGACGGCCGTCGCCGAGACCGTGGACGCGATGCGCTCCATCGTCGAGCAGATCGCGATCATCGAGGAGATGGCCTACCAGACGAACCTCCTCGCGCTGAACGCGGCCATCGAGGCCGCCCGCGCGGGCGAGCACGGCAGGGGGTTCGCCGTCGTCGCGGCGGAGGTCCGCAAGCTCGCCGAGCGCGCGCAGAGAGCGGCGAAGGAGATCGGGAACCTCGCCGGCTCGTCCATGAAGATCGCGGAGCGGTCGGGCAGGCTGCTCACCGCCCTCGTGCCGGCGATCCGGAAGACGGCAGAGCTCGTCCAGGAGGTCGCGGCGGCCTCGCAGGAGCAGGGGACCGGCGTCTCGCAGATCAACAAGTCGATGGAGCAGGTGGAGCAGATCACGCAGCGCAACGCGTCCGCGGCCGAGGAGCTGGCGTCGACCGCCCAGGAGCTCGCGTCCCAGGCGGAGACCCTGCAGAGCACGATGGCGTTCTTCCGGGTGAAGGAGGCTTTCCTCGCGCCTGGCCCTCGTCTGGCCGCAGCGAAGGGCGCCGTGCACGTCCTTCCCGCCCAGCCTCCGAGCCCCGCCCAGCGCGCAGCGCCCCCCTCCCGCGTGAACGGCGCGGCGGCCGGGGCGTTTCGCCGGTTCTGAACGAGGGGCGCTCGACGTCGGCCTCGGGCGTCCACCCGACGACGTGAGGACGTCCATCGGAGCGCGGCGGCGCTCCGCGACGCACCGGTCAATCGAGGATGCGCGCGAGGTCGTCGTCGGCCGGATCCGTCGTGACCGACGAGTCGAGATCGTTCACGTCGAATCCGGTCGTCGTGAAGCCCGCGGGCAGGGTGTCGCCGGCGCAGAGGATCGAGCGGGGCCTCGCCCCGACCCGTCGCCATCGTGGTCGCGGTACGCGATCACCCACCGGTACAGGTCGGGGCGGTCCTGGTCGTCGCAGTCGTTCCCCCGGGCGACCGCGCGGTACGGCTCCGGGAGCGTGTCGCCGATGCAGAGCGTGACGGTCGTGGGCGCCGTGAAGCCGTCGCCGTCGCGATCGACGGGCGGGTTCGTCACCTTGCGCCACGCCGTCGGGTCATCGGCCGCGCAGTCGGTGCCGTCGAGCACGTAGCCCGCCGGGGCGCCGCCGGCCGTGCAGAACGAGAAGGCGGGTCCGGCGCCGACGTGATCGCCGTCGGTATCCGCGTAGGCCGTCACGGTCGCGTGCGCCGTCGGGTCGGAGTCGTCGCAGTCGAGCGCGGCGGCGACGCCGTCGTGGTCCGCGTCGATCATCGCAGCGGCGTTCCCGCCGTTCCGGCAGGCGGCCGCGAGCGCCGCGAGGACCAGGATCGAGCGGACGGAGCGCATGGCGTCCCCCGGCGGCTCACGGCGCGATGAGCGCGACCGAGCGGCAGCGCGGGTCGCACGCCGGGTGGCCCGCGCGTTGATCGAGGGGAGCGCGCCGTGAGCGTGCGCGCCGCGGGTGAACGCCGCATTCGCTGGAGCCTGTGGCTCGGGCTCGGCGGCTCGGCGCTCCTCGCGGCGGGCGGAGCGGTCGGGCTCGGGGATCCCCGCGAGCGCGCAACGTCGGCCTGGGCGACCGGGTTCTTCCTTCTCTGCGCGGCCGCCTTCGCGGCGCAGATCGTGGCGGCCTGGCGCGGCCCGCGCGGAAGCAGAGAGGGGATGCGTCGCCGCTATCCACGCCTGTACCGGCGCCTCGGAGCCGGGAAGCGCCGAGCACACGTATAGAGCACAACGCGCACCAGCTCCGGGAATGTCGCCTCGCTGGCCGGCAGGGCAACGAAGGTCCTGCTGCGTCGCGCCCACGACTTGTGGGCGCCCGTGGGTCTTCGATGGGCTCTCGTGGGCCATTCGCGAGAGCCCACGATGTGTCCCGAGATGGGCCATCCGAGAGCGCATCGAGTGCCCAAAGCGCCGTCCGATGCATGCCGTTCCGCGCGGTGATGTGATCGGCGGCGCCTGGCGCTCGCTCGCGCGCTTGACAGTCGTCCGGGGGAAGGGCGGTATGGGCGGCCATGAAGAAGCCGCTGCTCTTGCTCGCGATTCTGCTCGCGGCCACGGCGGCGGCGTACCTGCCAAGCATCGACGGGCAGTTCGTCCTTGACGACCTCGACATCATCGCTGACCCGCGCGTCGTCGATCCGTTTGGGCAGCCGTCGGCGGCATGGCTCACCTGGAACCGTCCGGTCGTAGCTTTCACGTTCGCGCTGAATCGTCTCGCCGTCGACCTCGATCCTCGCGGATGGCATCTCACGAACGTCTTCATCCACTGTGCGGTCGTCGTCCTCGTATGGCTGCTCGCGCGGATGACTTTCGCTCGTGCGCGGCTTTCCGCCGGGGAGGGGGCTGCGCTCGCCGTGGCGGGGCTCTTCGCCCTTCATCCGCTCCAGACGGAGTCGGTCGCCTACATCACGCAACGCGCCGAGGCGCTCGCGTCCGGCATCTACCTCGCTGCATTGCTCCTGCTGCTCCTCGGAGATCAAGCCTCGAGCGGGACGCGGCGATTCGCGCTTCTCGCTGGCGCCATGGGCCTTCAGGTGGGGGGGCTCGCCGTGAAGCCGATCCTGGTCACCCTGCCGGCGGCGTGGCTACTCTACGCAGCCGTGCTGCCTTCGAGCGCGGGCGCGGGAGCATCGGCACCGCGGTGGGCATGGAGACGCGTGACAGCCGCGCTGCCGTTCTTCGCGATCTCCGCGCTCGCTGGCGTCTCGGTGCTCCTCGCCGCGAACGGATCACCGAGCGCCGGGTTCGGAATTCCGCGGCTCCCCTCCCACCTGTATCTCGCGACCGAGCTGCGGGCGATCCCGATGTACCTGCGGCTCCTCGGCTGGCCGGTCGGGCAGTGCGCCGACTGGCAGTTTCCGGTGAGTCAGGGGTTCATCGAGCCGGCCGTCGTGGGCGGAGCGGCCCTCGTCGTCGCGGTCCTCGCGGGGGCGACCCTCGCGGCCGTTCGCTTCCGTGATGCGAGCGGGGACGGCGCGGCAGCCGCGCGCGTGGCCGCCTTCGGCGCGTTGTTCTTCGTCCTGGCGCTCGTCCCGACGTCCACTGTCTTTCCGCTGCTCGATCCGTTCGCGGAGCACCGCGTCTATCTCGCGGCCGCGGGGGTATTCATTGCGGCGATCGCGGGGGCCGTGGCGCTCGTTCGCCGCATGGCCGGCCCCGAGCGCGCCGCGGCTGTCGGTGCGACGTTTTCGCTCATCGCACTCGTCGCCCTGGGGAGCGCCACGGCGCGCCGGAGCGCCGTCTGGGCCACGCCGCTCGCGCTCTGGAGCGATGCGGCGGAGAAGGCGCCCCGGAAGGCGCGAGTCCACGCCAACCTCGGTGACGCGCTCCACAACGTGAATCGTCCCGCCGACGCACTCTTGAGCTTCTATCGCGCGCGCGATCTCCGCGAGGACGGCACGGTCTCGAACGAGGTGCTGCTCACGAACATCGTGGGGACGCTGCTCTCGCTCTTCCGCCCGGACGAGGCGCGCATCGAGGTCAGCCGGGCGCTCGCAGAATCTCCTCGGGACCCGGTCGCCCTCGGTCTGCTCGTAGCGGTCGAGTTCGTCAGCAGGCGAGAAGCGGAGTGCGAGCGCGCTGCGTTCGCCGCGCTCGCCGTCGATCCCGAGAGCGCCACTGCGCTCAAGTATCTCGGGATGATCCGTCTGGCCCGAGGCGACGTCCCCGGCGCTCTCGACGTGCTTCACGCCGCGGCGAGAACCGAAGCCCTCGACCCCATGATCTACGCGACGCTCGGAGAAGCCGAGGAGCGCACCGGCGCGCGCGCCGTTGCGTGCGCCGCCTACCTCAGAGCCGTCGACCTGCCCGGCAATCCGTGGGCGTCCGCGCACGCGGGCGCCGCGAGGCGGCGGCTCGCATGCCCCTGATGGCGCGGTCAGGCTGCGCGGCGCGCTGTCGCGCCAAGCTCGCTTAACCTGGGCGGCGGAACGTGGGGAACCGACGCATCCTGCGCGATATGCCCCTCTCACGCTGGAACTTTCCGGCGAGGTTCTCCGACGGCTCTGGGGGCCGGCTGGACCATCCAGACGAGAACGTGGCTCCGCGTCACACGAAACGCGCTGAACGCATTCCCGAAGCACCATCGTTGCGTTCACGGAACGTTCGGCGCGACGTTTGCAGCTCGCTGCCGCGGTCGCTTGTTCACTGACGCTCCTACGACGCGGGGTGACAATGCCGAATCGCATTCGAACGATGGCTCTCGCCACGGCGCTCTTTATCGCGCCCCTCGCTCCCGAAGCCCGAGCGTCATACTACGATACGCGAGGACGCCACCGGTGGCGACTGTGGGGCAATCGGAAGCTGGGATCTCGAGACGCGGACATGCACGCTCACCACGGATGTTGCCATCGCTTCCGAGAATGAAGCCGGCATCCTCATCGAGAGCAACGGCATCGTCATCGACGGGGGAGGGCACCGAATCGCGGGGCCCGGCTGGGACAAGGCGGGCGGGATCGGCGTCGGCGCGATGTCGTTCAACATGTCCGGGATCACGATCGAGAACGTGATCATCGACGGGTTCGGGACTGGAATCACCTTCTTCTACGGCGCCACGGGATCGACCATCAGGAACGTCTCGATCATCAATGCGAATTCGGCGGCGATCTACGTGCGCGATGGATCGTCGGGTTTGAAGGTGATCGACAGCGAGATCCGAGGCACCTGCTACCCAGTAATGTTCATGGTACCTCGCTGATTCAACGCAACAGGATCGAAGGTTGCCCGATGCCCGTCGGCGGTACCACGCACGTCAGCATTGCGTCGGGCTCCGACAATGACATCTTGGACAACGCGTTCGTCGGCGCGGGGTGGAGCTACCCCGTGTTGTTCACGGGGTCCGACCGCAACCGGGTCCGGGGCAACACCTTTCAGGGGACCGGGCCGATTGTGATCTGGGGGAGCACCGCGAACGAGATCGTCCATAACACGCTTCGATGAGATCCTACCGTTCGTCAACGGGTGTGCCGCTTCGGGGGGCCCGGATGGGGACGACTGGATCGTGGACTGCACGGTTCAGGCGTGGTTCTTCGAACGAACGCTGGACGTCATCCACGAACTCGAAGGTCTTTGAACGGTCCCGGTTTCCTGCTCCAGCTCTGACGGGCGGAATCCACGAGGGCTTGGTCCCCCTGGATTCCAGCCTTTTCTGTTCGATCGTCAGCCTGGGTAGCAACCGCACATCGAGCCGAGTCGGGGAGCCGAGAGACGCCCACTCGTCCTCGACGACCGGGCGGCGCCGACCGTGTACAGCTTGCGCGGGTCCCCTCCGCCTCGAGCTCCGCGATCGAGCTCGCGCCGCCCGCGGCGCGGACGGCCGCGGCGCGCGCGCCACGGCCGCGTCGGCGAGCTGCTGCTCACCGTGAAGTCCAAGCTCGCCCTTCTACACTAAACTTCGTGGGGGTCGCTGTCTCACTCACGTTGGCAGAGAGCGCCGCGCGCGGGATGCCCTTGCGCGCGAGGTACGCGGGCGACGCGTTCAGCGCGTGACGCTGCGTCCCGATGCGCGAGACGTCCCAGATCTCCCTCCTGCTTGTGTTCCACGGGAGAGCGGTAATAATCACCAAGGCACCCGCCACCGAGTTCCATGAGCCGATTGAGGAACCGAGCCCGCGCGAGCGACAAGACGACGCCGGCAAAGGTATTTCCGCGGCCTACTCCCGAGCCCGCCAGATCGCGCGAGACGTGGCTGGGGATGCTCCTGATTGCCGCGGCGACGGCGCTCGCCTACTCGAACACGTTCGACGCCTCGTTCCAGTTCGATGATTTCCCGAACATCGTCGAGAACCCGGGGCTGCACGACCTACGCAATCTCTGGCCGCCGACTGGCCAACGTTGGCTCGGATTCCTCTCGTTCGCGCTCAACTACCACTTCGGCCGGCTGGAGGTGTTCGGGTATCACCTCGTCAACCTCGTCATCCATGTCTGCAACGGCCTCCTCGTCTTCTGGCTGAGCGCGATTACGCTCCGGACACCCGCGGTGCGCGACGCCGAGGCGGGCCCGCTCGTGCGTGGGTACCTGCCTCTCGTCGCGGGCGTACTCTTCGCGGTGCATCCGATCGAGACCCAGGCTGTCACCTACATCGTCCAGCGATTCGCCTCGCTCGCCACGCTTTTCTTCCTGCTCTCACTGACGCTGTACGCGCGCGCGAGGCTCTCGATGGACGCCGGCCATCCATCCAAGGCCCGCACGGCGTGTCTCTACTGCCTCTCGGTCTTGGCGGCGGCCGGGGCCATGAAGACCAAGGAGATCAGTTTCACGCTGCCGTTCGTGGCGGCCGGGTACGAGCTGCTGTTCTTCCGTTCCGGAAGGCGGCTTCTCCTGCTGGTGCCCCACGCGGCGACCGCGCTGCTCATTCCCTTCGGCCTCGCTGCACAAGGCAATGGCCTCGCCGACGCGATCGGCGAGGCGGGCAAACCGTTGGCCGGGACTGCCGCGATTTCGAGGTCGGTGTATCTCCTCACCCAGTCTCGCGTGGTGGTGACGTACCTGCGGCTGCTCCTGCTCCCCGTCGATCAGAACGTCGACTATGACTTCCGCCTCTCGAGCTCACTCGCAGAGCCAAGCGTCCTCTTCGCGCTCGCGATCCTCCTGGCAGTCGCGGCATCCGCGGTGCTCCTCCTCATACGGGCTCGCCGGATGAATCGAGCCGCGGGTGCCCTCGTCTTCTTCGGCATCGCGTGGTTCTTCGTCACCTTGTCAGTCGAGTCGTCCGTCATTCCGATCGGCGACGTCATCTTCGAGCACCGCGTCTATCTGCCGAGCGCGGGATTCGCCGTCGCTCTGGGAACGGCGCTGCTCTTGGCCGTCCAGCGTCTCCGCCTCGGGGTCGCGCTCCCGGTCCAGGCAGCGGTCGCGCTGCTCATCACGGCTGGACCGCTTGGCGTAGCCACATACGCACGGAATTTGGTGTGGAAGGACGGCGTGACCCTGTGGAGCGACGTCGTCGCCAAGAGCCCTGGGAAGGCGCGCCCTCACATGAGCCTCGGCGCGGCATACTGGGCCAAGGGCCGGGTCGATGATGCGATCCGCGAGTCCAGCGAGGCCATCCGACTCAATCCGGCTCTGGCGCAGGTACATGGCTCTCTCTGCGGCGCCTATTTCATCAAGGGCCAGCTCGACGATGCGATTCGCGAGTGTCGCGATGCGATCCGACTCGACTCGGGAACGGCGGAGCCCCACAACATTCTTGGCGGCGCCTACCTTTCCAAGGGGCAGATCGACGACGCGATGAGTGAGTACCGCGAGGCGATACGACGTGCTCCCTGGGACGCCCAACCTCATTTCAACCTCGGGAACGCCCACAACGCGAAGGGCCACCTCGACGAAGCGATGCGCGAGCACCGCGAGGCGATCCGGCTCGATCCACGAAACACGGATGCCCTCAACAGCCTCGGCGCCATCCTGCTGCAACAGGACAGGGCCGCAGACGCGGTCGAAGAGTACCGTCGAGCGCTCGAACTAGAACCCACGCCGGAAACCGTGATGAACCTGGCGATCGCACTCGACAGAGCGGGTCGTGTCCCCGACGCGATCGCGCACCTCCAGCGTTTCCTCGACCTGGCAGGCGACACGCATCCGGACCGTGCCAGAGAGGTGAGGGCGCGTCTCGCGCAGCTTCGAGCGCCGCCCAAGCCCAAGTCTCACTGAGCGGCGGTGAAGGTAGGAGCAGAGCACGATGGCATTCTTCCGGGTGAAGGAGGGTTACCTCGCGCCCGGCTCTCAGCTCGCCGCCGCGAAGGGCGCCGTGCACGTCCTCCCCGCGCAGCCTTCGAGCCCGTCCCAGCGCGCAACGCCCGCCTCCCGCCGGAACGGCGCGGCGGCGGGGGCGTTTCGCCGGTTCTGAGCGCGCCATGTCGGCGGGCCCACCCTCACGCGGCACAGTTCACAAGAGGAACGGGCGCTCGACCTCGCGGCCGAGCGCCCGTGAATACTGGAGCCGACACCCAGAATTGAACTGGGGACCTACTGATTACGAATCAGTTGCTCTACCAGCTGAGCTATGTCGGCGAAGCCGCGTTTCTCTAGCACCGCTCGCGGAACGTCGCAAGGGCTCGCCCGACCGGGCGCGGGGGGACGCTCGCCGGCTGCGGCGGGCGCCTTACCTTGCGAAGATGGCGACCAGGCGACGGCGAGCGAAGAGGGCGGCGGGAGGGAAGCGGGCGGCGGCGCAGCGGACCGCCAGTCGCAGTGCGGGCACGAAGCAGCCGGCGTCGCGAGGTGGCCGGAAGGCCTCCGGCGCGCCCCGTGCGGGAACCCGCGAGGCACGCGCGGCCCAGGCGGCTCGGAACGTCGAGAGCACGACCCGGGAATCGCCCGTCCTCCGGGTGGCCGAGCCGGCGCGCGAGGACCAGCAGAAGGCCAGGCGCGCGGACGAACGCACCGAGGAACGCGCGGGCGCCGCGGGGCTCGCCCGGGCGGCCGAGCATGCCGCCGAGAAGGCGGAGGAGGAGCTGCGCTCCCGGGTCGCCGCCGCATCGGAGGAGCTCGGGCGGCGCCGCGAGGAGGCCGAGTCGGACGCGCGCCGGTTGGGCGACGGGGGCGAGTGGCCCGGCCTCTCCGCGTTCATCGTCGAGCTCGCCATCGGCGCGCTCCGGCTCGTGCGGACCGTCGCGACCGCGCCGCTGCGCATCGGCCTCGCGTTCCTCCGCACGCGCGAGGCGTGAACCGACCCTTCTAGAAGCTCGGGCCGATCGTCGCGTAGAACGCCACGTCCGCGAGGTCGACGCCGCGCGCGCGATCGGCCGCGCGCCCGCGGCCGAACACCGCTCCGAGCGGCCGGGCGACGCCGATGCGCACGTCGGTCCTGAGATAGTACCCGAGCACCACCTCGAACCGGAGCTCCGCCCCAGCCGAGAAGCGCAGCTCGTCCGCCGCGAGCCGGTGGCCGGCGATCGCGAGCTCCCCCGGGCGGTCGAAGGCGTCGCCCGCGTCGACGAACAGCGCGCCGTGCGCGCGCCGCAGGAAGATCGGCCAGGTCGAGCGCCCGCGCGTCAGCGACGCGAGCGGGAAGCGCAGCTCGACGTTCCCGAGGACGTACCCCGTCCCGCCGAGCGCGCCCACCGGGTAGCCGCGCAGCTGATCCGAGGGCGCCGAGGCCGAGCCGGGCAGGAGCGTCAGCGGGTCGGGCTCGGAGAGGCCGCCGAGCTCGAACGGCGCGCGGTTGCCGACCGTGCCGTTCGCGAGGCCGCCCGAGGCGCGCGCCGCGAGGACGACGTGCCGCGTGAACGGCACGCGCGCGTACTGCGCGACCGAGCCGCGCGCGCGGGCGAGCCGGTAGTCGCTCCCGAGCTCCGGCGCCGCGAGCCGCAGCGAGAGGGTCACCGTCCGGCCCTCCTCGGGCGAGATCGACCGCACGAACCGGCGCGCGTCGGAGTAGCGGGCCTGGAGCGAGACCTCGGAGAGGAGGCCGTCGCGGAACCGGAGCGGCTCGAGCGCCGCGGGGAGGGGTCGCTCGGGCTCGACGGACTCGAACTCGATCCCGCTCCAGCCGACGCGGAGCGCGAGCGCCCGCGCGAGGCGAGTGAAGGTGAACGTCGCGCCGACGTTCGCGTACTCCCATGTCCGCTGCAGCCGGTCCGGGAGCCCCGGGGACGAGTCGAGCGAGAGCTTCGAGGACAGGTCGAGGCTGGGCCACGACCAGCCGCCCTGGTAGGCGAAGGCGTAGCCGGGCTCCTTGCCGTCCACGCTCCACCAGCCCTCCGCGCTCCAGGCGTGGCGCAGGAGCACGTCGGCGCCGCCGGTGAGCGCGCCGAAGATCGTCCCCGCCCCGTCGCGCCCCGCGAGCGGGAGCCAGAAGGTCGGGCGGACCGTCGCCCATGGCGAGTACGGCCGCGACGGCACCGGATCCGGGAGGGCCGCCTCCGCGGCGGTCGGCGCGGCGTCGAGCGCGGGGACGGGCGGCGGCGCGAGCGGCATGAGCCACGTCGCCTCGTCGAGCGGGATCGTCGCGAGGTCGTAGCCGGCGGCGGAGTACGAGACGAACACGATCGTCTTCCCGTCGGGCGAGACGTCGGGCTCGAGCGCGCCGGTCTCGACGTTCGTCACCTGGCGGATCGCCCCCGTCGCCGCGCTCCAGGCGTGCAGGTTGAAGATCCCGCCGCGATCGGAGGCGAAGAGGAGGAAGCGCCCGTCCGGCGTCCACGCCGGCCCGGTGTCGAGCGCGTCGTCGTCGGTGATCCGCTCGACCCGCCCATCCCGCCAGACCGCGATGTCGCGCCGTCCGCCCTCGTGCAGCTCGAAGGCGACGGCGCCGTCCGGCCCGATGCGCGGCATGAACACCTGCGCGCCGCCGTGCGCGTAAAGGACCTCGGCGTCGGGCGCGCCCGGGCGGCGGCGCACGAGCGCCATCGTCCCGCCGCCGGTCCGCCGGACGTAGACCATCGTCCCGTCGCGGGCCACGTCGGGATCCGTCGCCCGCTCGCCGTGCGTGAGCTGGCGGCGGCGGCCGGTCGCGAGGTTCACCCGGTAGAGGTCGTCGTACACGCGGTACTCGTGGAACACCTCGCTGATCGCGACGACCGCCTCGCGCGGCGACGCCACCGCGAGCGTGCCGTTCGCGTCCACGATCGTGACGCGGCCGAGGTCGCGGCCGTCGGGCGCGACGCGGCGGAGCCCGGGCGCCTCGTCGAGCCCGCGCTCGGTGTACGCGACGAACGCGCCGTCCGGTGAGAAGCGCGGGTGCTGGACGAGCGCGCCGCGACGGGTGAGCGGCGTCGGCCGGGTCACCGGCCGCGTCCGGACGTACGCGCGCATGCCCTCGGCGTAGGCGCGCTCGGCCTCTGAGTACTCCGCCCAGAGCGTCGGGAAGTCCTTGCCTCCGAACCAGCGCTGCCCCGCCGCCGACGGCGCGTACGGCCAGGACGCCGAGCCCTGCTCCGCGCTGAACCCGGCGATCGGGTCCGGGCCGTAGCGCGCCTCGACGAAGCCCATGAAGCGCCCGCCGAGCAGGTAGGGCACGTCGCCGAGCGGCCAGCGCAGGAGCGGGTTCGACGCCTCGTCGAGCCGCGGAAACGGGCCGTCGAGCGCGAGCGCGCGCGCCTCCATGTCGAAGAGCGCCGAGCCGTTCCGCCCCGCCCCGGGATCGCCCTCCGACTCGTTGAGCACGGCGAGCCCCTCGATGAGGAACGACGGCAGGAGGCCGTTCGGCGGCCAGAGCTTGCCGAACACCGAGTTGACGATCGCCGGGAACCCGCCGACCTGATCGAGGTGGAGGATGTGCGTGTACTCGTGCTGCACGAGCTGGCGCAGCCAGCTGCGGTAGTCCTGCAGCTCGGAGGAGGACGAGGGCGGCACCGCGAGGAGCCGGATCGTGTCGTACGGGATCGGGGTCGCGCTCCCGTTCGCGTCGTCCTGATCGTCCGAGAGGACGATCTCGGTGCGGCGCGGCGCGTACCCGAGCTTCGGCGCGAGCCGCGCGTGGGCGCGCTCCGCCTCGCGGGCGAGGTCCTGCGCGAGCGTCTCCTCGCCCTGGTGGTAGTGGATCCGGAAGCGCGGGGTGTCGAGCGTCCGCCAGCGGAAGGAGGGATCGTACGGCTGCGCGCGCGTGGCGGCGGCCGCGAAGAGGAGCGCTCCGGCTGCGGCCCACCTCACCGCGTGCGCCTCGCGCCGGCGGGCCTGCGCGCCGCCGGCTTCGCGCGCTTCGGCGCCGGCTTCCTAGCGGCCGTCTTGTGGGGCGGCCGGCGGCGACCGACCGGGAACGATCCGGACAGGAACGCGCGCACCCGCTCTGCGACGAGCTCCGGGTGCTCGAGGGGCCCGACGTGCGTGCCGCCGGGAAGGACGAGCAGCTCGCTCCCGCGGATGGCCTCGTGCATCGCGACGGACAGCCGCATCGGCGTGAACCCGTCGTGCTCGCCGGCGACGACGAGCGTCGGCACCCTCACACGCGGGAGGTGCTCGGTCGCGTCGTGCGCCGCCGCCGACTCGAGGAGCCGCACGAACACCGCCGGGTCCACGTTGCCGAGGTCTTCGAAGTAGCGCTCGAGGTCCTCGCGGCGGACGAGCGCGCGGTTCACCTCGAACGCGAGCGCGTACTCCATCGCGACCTCGCTCGTCACCGACGCCCGGAAGACGCTCGCCGCGAGCCGCGGCCAGCGGTCGAAGATCGCCCGCGCCCACGGGAAGACCACCTTCAGGATGCCGGAGTCGTGGAAGGTGTCGATGAGGCGGCCCGGCGCGCCGCAGAGCAGGACGAGCCCGGCGACCCGCTCCGGCGCGCGCCGGTGCGCCTCGAGGACCACCTGCACGCCCATCGAGTGGCCGAAGAGGACGGCCCGCTCCTCGCGAGCGGTGTCGAGCACGGCGAGGAGGTCGTCCACCGCACGCTCGACCGTCGCGTCCTCGAGGTCGCGGGGCGACGGGCTGCGCCCGTGGCCGCGGTAGTTCCAGTGGAGGACGCGGCGCTCCTTCGCGAGCTCCGGCGCGAGCCGTCGCCAGATGTAGCCGGCGCACCCGATCCCGTCGGTGAGGAGCGCGGCGGGCAGCCCACCGCCGGCGCTCGTCCAGGCGATCGGAGCGCCGTCGAGCGAGCGCGCGGGGGTCTTCGGGGATGGCATCGGGTGGGATGTTCCGCCGTGAGGGGCGGCGGCGGCAAGCGGAAGGCGGCCCGGCATGCCGGAGATTACGTAGATGCCGTAGACTGCGCGGCACGGAGGTTCAAGCGGAATGTCGCACGGTCACCCGCACGGCCCCGGCGCGCACGGCCACTCGCACGCACACGAGCACGCGCACGGCGGCCCGGAGGCGCATCTCCACGACGCGGAGGACCAGCGCGGCGCGCACGGCGCGGGGAGCACCCTCCGGCGGCTGGGGTGGTCGCTCGGGCTCACCGCCGCGGTCATGGTCGCCGAGGCGGTCGGCGGAGTCGTCTCCGGCTCCCTCGCGCTCGTCTCGGACGCGGGCCACATGCTCACCGACGCCGGCGCGCTCGGCCTCGCGCTCGTGGCCGCGTACCTCTGTACCCGCCCCGCGGACGACAAGCGGACGTTCGGCTACCGCCGCGCGGAGGTGCTTGCGGCGCAGATCAACGTCGGTGCGCTGCTCTTCCTCGCCACCTGGATCGGCTGGGAGGCGATAGATCGGCTCCGCGCGCCGGCGCGGGTCATCGACCTCCGGATCATGGCCGTGATCGCCGCGATCGGCCTCGCCGCGAACCTCTCGATCCTTTGGTTTCTCCAGCACGAGCACGGGCTCAACGCGCGCTCGGCGTTCCTGCACGTCCTCTCCGACACGTTCTCGTCCGTCGCCGTCCTCGTCGGCGCGGGCGCGATGGCGGTGCGACCCGAGCTCGGGTGGCTCGACCCGGTCCTCTCCCTCGCGATCGCGGGGCTCATCCTCTGGGGCGCGCTCCGCCTGATCCTCGAGATCACGCACATCCTCATGGAGTCCGTCCCGGGCCACCTCGACCTCGGCGCGGTCACGAAACAGATGGAGGCCGCGGACGGGGTGATCGCGGTCCACGACCTCCACATCTGGACGATCTCCTCCGGGCTGTACGCGCTCTCGGCGCACGTCGTCGTCCACGCCGAGTCGGTGGGCCGCAACGACGAGATCCTGACCGCGGTGAAGGGCGGCCTCCGGCGCGCGTTCGGCATCGACCACACCACGATACAGATCGAGTCCGCCGACTACGCGCACGTCGACGACGTCCACCGGCACTAGCGCGTCTCCGGATCTCCCTCGCCCCCGCGAAGCGGGGGAGAGGGCGGGGTGAGGGGGCCCGCGACTCCGGATCTCCCTCGCCCCCGCGAAGCGGGGGAGAGGGCGGGGTGAGGGGGCCCGCGACCCCCGAGCGGTGCTATACCCCCCACGTGCTCTCGCGGATCCTGGTCTTCCGCCCGGCGAGCGTCGTCGACCGGCTCGCGCCGCGCAGCGGCGCATGCCCGCTGTCGGTGCGCGATCTGCTCGGCCCCGCCGCGGAGGCCGGCCTCGTGCTCCCGCTCGTGCGCGCGCCGATCGCGGGTGTCGCGCGCGGCGCGCTCGTCGCCGCGAAGGAGCTCCAGGCGGTGCTCGGCCTCGGGCTGCCTCCCGGAGTGCCCCCCGCGCCATGGTTCCAGGCCGTGGCGCGCGCGGCGGACGAGGTCGCGGCGGGGCTGCCGATCTTCCTCTGCGCCGACTTGGTCGTGGAGGGGGAGGGCGGGACGCAGCTCGAGCGCGCGACGGCGGACGCGTGGCGCGCCGTCGACGCGGGGCTCACCCACCTCGCGATCGACGTGTCAGCGGTCGCGCCGCAGGAGCGCGGCCGCGTCGTCGGCGAGGTGGCCCAGGCCGGCTTCGAGCGTGGCGTCAGCGTCGAGGTCGTGGTGCCGCTCGGCGAGGGGTCGCGTGCGGGTCCGCGCGCCGCGGCGGTCTTCGAGGAGTTTGCGCAGCGCGGGCTGGCGCCGGACCTCGCGAGCGTGCGCTGCCCGGCGCCGCAGGACGAGGACGAGGCCCGGCTGCAGATGGCGGCGCTCGCGAGGGTCGCGCAGGCCCTCGGGGGCGTCCCGGTGATGCGCCGCGGTCCGGTGACGCCGGGGCTGCTCGCGCTGCTCCGCGCCTCCCCCGTGAAGGCGTGCGAGGACGGCGGCGTCGCGGCCGAGCGCGCGCTCGGCGTCATTCCGCCCGAACAGCTCCGCGCGGACGGGCGTGGCGCGACCTCGCGCGAAAGCCCGCTCGAGCGCGCGGCGGGCGAGCTGTCCGCGGACGGGACCGACCGCCTCGAGGCGCGCGCGTACGTCGAGGTGATGGACTTCCTCGAGCGGCTCGGGGCGCGCGGCGGCGCCCGGGCGGTCACGCGTGCGCTCGCGCGGGGGCTCGTCGACCCGTGACGCGCATCATCGCGGGGACGGCGCGCGGGAGGCGTCTCGCCGCGCCGCGCGGAGACGAGACGCGCCCGACGAGCGACAAGGTCCGGGGCGCGGTCTTCAACGTGCTCGGCCAGTTCTTCGACGGCGGCGCCGTGCTCGACCTCTACGCGGGGACGGGGGCGCTCGCGCTCGAGGCGCTGTCTCGCGGCTGCGCGCGCGCGGTCTGCGTGGAGGCGGAGCGCGAGGCCGCCGAGGTGATCGCGGCGAACGCCGCGACGTGTGGCTTCGCCGATCGCGTGGAGGTCCGGCGCGGGCGCGTCTCGGACGTGCTGCCGCGGCTCCCGCGCGGCGCGTTCGCGCTCGCGTTCGTCGACCCTCCATACGACGAGGGCCCCGAGGCCGCGCTCGCGATCCTGGACGGAGTGCTCGCGCCCGGTGGGCGGGTCGTCGCCGAGCACGACGCGCGCAGCCCGCCGGCGGAGCGGTACGGGGCGCTCGCCCTCGCGGATCGGCGCCGGTACGGGGGAACGGGAATCTCGATCTACGTGCGCGACTGAGCCTATACTGCGCGCCCGATGCCAAAGCGGACCGCGATCTACCCTGGCTCGTTCGACCCCCTCACGAACGGGCACCTCGCGATCATCCAGCGCGGGCTCAAGGTGTTCGACCGGCTCGTCGTCGCCGTCGCGAACAACCCGGAGAAGAGGCCGATGTTCAGCGTCGCCGAGCGCATGGCGATGATCTCGGAGGCGGTCGGGAACGACCCGCGCGTGGAGGTGGACTCGTTCGACGCGCTCCTCGTCGAGTACGTCCGCCGCAAGGGCGTCCATACCGTGCTGCGGGGCCTTCGCGCCGTCTCCGACTTCGAGTACGAGTTCCAGATCGCCAACATGAACCGGCACCTCCTGCCGGATCTCGAGACCGTCTTCGTCATGACGGGCGAGGACTACTTCTTCGTCTCCGCCCGGCTCGTGCGCGAGGTCGCCACCTTCGGCGGCGACGTCTCCGCGTTCGTCCCGGCGAACGTGCTCGAGGGGCTCCGGCGGAAGCTCGCCGGTCGCGCGAGCCCGTAGGGTCGCCTTCTCCGCTTCGCGTGTGGGAGCGAGCGGGGCGCTGCGGCTTGATGAGCGTCACCAGATCGTGGGGCAGTGCGTGGTACGATGGCGCATGCGCATCTCCAAGGGAGGGAGGCGTGCTCTCGTCCTCCTGCTCGCGATCGCGAGCGGGACGACGGGGCGCGCGGCCGAGCAGGGCGACCGGATCGGCAGCGTCGTGGCGGCGCGGCTCGATCTGCAGCGCCAGCTCGGCGAGTTGCTGACGACGAGCCTCCAGGGTCCGGCCGAGCCGTACCGGGTCGAGGCGCTGGTCCGCTTCGAGCTGCGCGGCGTCGTGCGCGAGATCCATGCGAAGCAGCAGGCCGCGGCGCCCGCCGTGAAGATCGGCGGGGGCAAGAACCGGGTGAAGCTCCCCGGCCTGGGCATGGTCGAGGGCGGCATCCAGGGCGGCTCGGTGCTCCCCGAGATCAACATCGAGGGCGGGACGCGCGTGACGGAGCAGGTGAGCCGCCAGCTCGAGACCGAGGTCGTGAAGCAGACGGTGCTCCTGTACGTCGATCCGAAGATGCCGAAGGATCGCCGCGAGCTGCTCGTTCGCCTCTCGACGGACCTCGCCGATATCGACCCGGCGCGCGGGGATACGATCGCGGTCGAGGACCGGCCTGCCGGCTCGTCCGCGTCGCCTCCGATGGTGGCCGCGACCGTCGAGGCCGTGCCGAAGTTCGGGCTCGCGCTCCTCGCCGGGTGCGCGACGCTCCTCTTCTGCGCGGGGATCCTCGCGTTCGGCTTCTCGAAGCGAGGGGCGCAGTTCGGGGCGACCATCACGGGCGGATTGGGCGGAGGACGCGGCGACGGCGAGGGGCAGCCGGGGGCCAAGCCGGGCGAGTCTGCGGCCGAGGCGAGCCTCGAGGCCGCGAGGGCCCGCAGGCGCGAGGAGACGGGAGCGTTCCAGGTGCTCGCCGACGCGACCCCGCGCGAGCTCGTCCAGGTCATCTCGGAGGTGGACCCGTACACCGCGCTCGCGATCGTCGATCTCGTCGGGCTCGACGTCGAGGCGGCGAAGCTCTTCGAGGAGCTCCTGCCGGCGCAGCGCCGGGTCGAGCTCGGAGTCGGACTCGCGGGAGCGAAGGTGCTCTCGCGCGATCAGGTCGGCCAGATGGAGGTCATCGCCACGCAGGTGCTGCAGCGGATCCGGAGCCGCGTCGCCCTCGGAGGCCCCTCTCGGCTCGCCGAGTTCCTCGCGCAGGCCCCCGCAGCGCTGCGCACCGAGGTGCTCGACGGCCTCACGGCGCGCGATCCGGAGCTCGCACGCGCGACGCGAGCGGCGATGCTCCTGTTCGAGGACCTGCCGCGCCTCACCGATCCGTCGGTCCGCCAGGTCGTCGTCGCCGTCGATCCCGCGACGCTCGCGCTCGCGCTCACCGGCGCACCGGAGGTGCGCAGCGTCGTCCTGGCGGCGGTCTCGGCCCGCGTCCGCTCGATCATCGAGGCGGAGGAGTCGGTCGAGCAGGAGCACCCGGCCGAGAAGATCGAGGACGCCCGCCGCGTGGTCGAGCTGGCCATGCGCGCCGCCCAGCAGCGCGGGGAGCTCAACACCCGCACCCCCGCCACCACCGAGGTAGCCGCCTGAGGTTCGCGTGATCGCCTTCGCTCTCGCCATCGCCCTTGCCTCCGCCGCGCGGCCCGCCGCGCCCGAGCCGGCCAAGGCCGCGCAGAAGCCCCCCACCCAGGCGGACCCGAAGGCTGCGGACGCGCCGGCCGCGCCCGCTGCCGAGGCGGCGACCGCCGACGTCGCGGTGGACGACGAGGTGATGGGGTTCCTCTCGCTCGGGCAGAGCACGGCGTCCAGGGACGGCGCCGTGAAGCTCCCGTGGGATGGGCCCGGGGGCCCGCAGCTCAAGCTCTCCTGGGACGCGCTCGAGCGCCGCAACGAGCAGCTCGGGCTCGGTGACATGATGGCCCGGTCGCTCATGGAGGCGGTCCGGACCTTCTACGACACCGACGGCGGGCTCGACCCCGAGTCCATGAAGACGAAGCTGAAGAAGCTCGTCGGGGCGCCGATGGACGAGGCGCGGACCGCGTACCTCGACGCGATCACCTGGGAGGAGCGGCGGCTCTTCTTCGTCGAGCGCGCGGTCGCCCTGGCGGAAGCGGAGAGCTCCCCGCTCCCGGGGATCGACCGCGGGCTCGTCACGCGGCGGGCGGCGGCGATCCGCTCCGGCGCCGTGAAGAGGGCCCTTGGGGTGAAGGTCGACGGGTACCGCGACCTCGCGCTCGGGCTCGTCGCGTACCTCGACGGCGACAACTTCGGCGCGCTGCAGCGCGTCCGGAGCGCCGCCCAGGCGCTGCCGGACTTCGCCGTCGCGCACGCGTTCCTCGGCTCGATCTACTTCCTCTTCGATCAGAGGGAGCCCGCGGTCGCCGCATGGCGCCGCGCGCTCGAGCTCGATCCGACCAACAAGGCCGTCGCGGAAGCGCTCAAGGAACACGCGCGCCCGAAGCGGCAGACCTCCAAGTGACCCGCGCTGCGGGCGAGGACCAGCCGTGAGAACCACGACCTACATCGGTCTCATCTTGGGCGTGACGATCGTCTACCTCGCCGTCCTGGCGAAGGGCGGCGACTCTTCGATCTTCACGAACGTCGTCGCGCTCCTCATCGCAGTGGGCGGCACGTTCGCGGCGACGACGCTCTCGTCGTCGCGCATCACCGGCGTGCATGCGGCGTCCGCCCTGAAGCGGATCTTCATCACCAGCTCGGCGACGTCGCGCGAGATCGCGGGCGAGCTCGTCCAGCTCGCGCGGCAGGCGAAGGCGAAGGGCTACGCGTCGATCGACCCGCGCTCCGTCACGACCAAGGACGCCTTCCTTCAGAAGGGGCTCCAGCTCGTCGCGGACGGCGTGCCGGCCGAGCGGATCGAGGAGCTCATGCGCCTCGAGTCGGAGATCCTCTCCGAGAAGCGCACGGCGGCCGAGCGCATGTTCCGACTCATGGGGACCTACTCGCCGATGTTCGGCCTCGTCGGCACGCTCATCGGCCTCATCCAGATGCTGAAGGGGCTCACCGACCCCCGCGCGATCGGGCAGGGCATGTCGGTCGCCCTCATGGCGACGTTCTACGGCGTGCTCCTCGCAGGCCTGCTGTTCCTGCCGCTCGCCGGCAAGATCCGGACGCTCGACCTCGACGAGCGGCTCCAGCGCGACCAGACCA
>WNFU01001209.1_pt1 | contig 36211 bp, 20 predicted proteins | sample 5400121 | NCBI WGS metagenome assembly WNFU01 (sample SAMN13153360, study PRJNA577476) | soil metagenome | isolation source: 100 cm soil or saprolite under grassland replicate 1 | place: USA:California | collected 2016-06-15
ACCGAAGTCATAAAAAATCCCTGGGTACGCGTCGCTTCCAGCGCGCAGTCGTGGGCGGAAGACCGATTGTAGGCTCGCGGCGCGCCTGGGCCGGATACGAAAGATCGCAAGCAATAATCACTAGACGCAGGCGAGGCGACTTCTGGGGTGTTTGATTCCTATCAATACGTCTTTCCCCGAGACTGCGCGCTCCCAAGCGACGCGTACCCAGGGGCGATCTTTATCATCATCATGCGTTCAAGATGCAAAATCACGCGGCCAGTCGCCGCTGCAAAATCGCTGGTTGTATGCGCGTTTGCGCTCTTCGCTCTGTCTTTCAACATTGGCGCGAGCGGACAGGATCAGAACAAACCTGAGCTGAAGCCGATTGATCCAAAAGCCTGGGGCGGCAATCACGTCGGCAAGCCGATCCCGGAATACGTGCATGGCGACGAATGCCTCTTCTGTCACCGAAACGACATCGGCCCGACATGGCAGAAGAACGCGCACGGCGTAACGGTGCGGCAGCGCGAAGACGCGCCGGAATTGGCCAAAACGCTCGAATCGGCGCCGGATCTGGCCGAGGTGTCGAAGCAGGTCGAATACTTCCTCGGCAGCCGCCATCGCGCGCGGCTCCTGAAGAAAGAGGGCTACGGCAAATTCACGATGCTCAACGCGCAGCTCGCGCTAGTCGGAAACGGCCAACCCGCCACGGCGCCTCACGAGAAGCTCGCGTGGGATAAGGAGAAGTTCGCCAACCGGTGCGCGGGCTGTCACACGACCGGGGTCGATCCTGAGACCAGGGCCTTCAGCGAATTCGGGCTGGATTGTTACACTTGCCACGGCGTGGTCGACCTCAATCATTCCAACGACACCTCGCTGATCCTACTCTCGAAGAAGCGGCGCAACGACGCAAAGGCGATCACCTCGCTCTGCGCCCAATGTCACCTGCGCGAATCGAAGTCGCGGTCGACAGGGCTGTCTTACCCGAACAATTTCGTGGCGGGCGACAATCTGTTTCAGGATTTGGAAGTGGATTGGGCCAGCGCCGATGACCAGAAATTGAACGCAGGAGACCGCCACGTCTGGCGCAACGCGCGCGACGTCGCGCTCTATGGCAATGAATCAATCACATGCCTGAGCTGCCATCAGGTTCACGCCAATTCGAGCTTCAAACACCGCCGAGTCTTGCGGGCGCCGATCTGCGCGGAGTGCCATCAGGGCGAAGGCTTCAAGAACGTCAAGCGGTACGAGGTTCACAGCCCGCTGTGTGAGTATTGAGGACTCAGTCGAGCAGTTTTTCCCTGACCCGGTTGCGGTACTCAATGCATTTTTCCAGCACGCGCCGGTATTCATCCACCTCGACGTCGCGTTCGCAGCAGAACATCATCAGATTTCCGTCGTCGCGGAAGTTGCTGTCCCATTCGACGACTTGCTCGTCGCTCCAGGCCGGGTCATACCACCGCATCTTTTCATCGTCCATGCGGTCGAAATAGGCGCGCAGATTGACGCCGGTTTCATCCAATGGCTCATTTGCCGGTTCCTGCTCGAAGTTCCAAATAGGTTGTCGCATATCGAAAATCAATCGGGAAGCCGTAGCGCAAACTGTCCAGTTTGCGTTGCTTCTTCACTCGCTCATTGTTTGAAAGTTGCGCCGACTCGGCGGCTCACGAGTCTTCTTCAAGACCCCGGTAATGGAAGCAACGCAAACTGGACAGTTTGCGCTACGATTGCCCATAAACTTACCGAGCGGTAAGTTTATGGTCGCGACTATACACTGTCAATCTCTTATCCGATTCTGGGATTCACCATTCCCAAAAACGCACACCCGACAAGACCGCGCTGCCTAATGGTCCCGGCTAAACCAAGCGATTTTGCCAATTAGCTTTACGGCTATATTGGCACAGCTTTGGCAATGCAACGCGCGAAGCGGTGTGTCTTCCGCTAATCGCAGACTGGCAATCGACGGGAGTAGACCATGCAAACACTCTGGCAAGACCTGCACTATGGCGCGCGCGCATTGTTGAAAACCCCTGGCTTCACCTTGGTCGCGGTCATTACGCTCGCGCTGGGCATCGGCGCGAACACGGCGATCTTCAGCGTCGTCAACGCCGCGCTGCTGAGGCGGCTTCCTTACGATGCGACGCGGCTCGTGGCGGTCGATTCGTTCAATCCGCAAAAAGAGAAGCGTGCATACGGGGCTCCGCCGGCGGACTTCTGGGATTGGCAGGAGCAGAGCCGGACGTTCGAGCAATTGACTATGTATTCTGGCGGCGGGATCGGGCTGAAGGAATCGGAACGCATAGAAGTCATTTCCGGCGCAAGAGTGACGGTCAATTTCTTCGCGACGTTCGGCGTACAACCGATGTTGGGGCGCTCATTCGACAATGATGAAGGATTTGTGAACAGCCCACGGGCAGTCATCCTCAGTCACCGCCTCTGGCAGCAACGCTACGGCGGCGATCCGCAGATTGTGGGCCGCACGCTCAAGACCACTGGCGGCGCGATGACGGTCATTGGCGTAATGCCGCCCGATTTCAAATTTCCGAGTTATGCCCAGGTCTGGACGCCGTTCGCGCGCGACAGCGGCGAGATGAAGTCCCGCGCCAGCCGCTATTGTCGGGCCATCGGGCGGATCAAGCAGGGAGAGACTATTGAATCGGCGCAGGCCGAGATGAAGGCTATCGCCGCGCGCCTGGCCACGAGCTATCCGAAAGATAATCAGGGCCGGACTATTCAGATCACGGATTGGCGCGAGTCCCTGTCGCGGGACAGCCGGAAGGCGCTGTTGGTGCTGATGGGCGCGGTCGGCTTCGTGTTGCTGATCGCTTGCGCGAACGTGGCCAATTTGCTGCTCACGCGCGCGGCGACGCGGCGCAGAGAGATGGCCATCCGGCTGGCGCTCGGCGCGACCCGGGCGAAGGTCCTCCGGCAGTTGCTGACGGAGAGCTTGTTGCTCAGCCTGATCGGCGGCGCGCTGGGATTGTTGCTGGCGGTCTGGGGCGTGGAGGCGCTGACGCGTTTGCTACCCGAACTCAACTTCTCCTTTCAATCGCTCTCCGAATTGCGCGGCGAAATTCGAGTTGACCGCGTCGCGCTACTCTTCACGCTGGTTATCTCGATCCTGACGGGATTGTTTTTTGGCCTGGCGCCAGGCTGGCAGGCGGCGAAGACCGATTTCAACGAGTCGCTGAAAGAAGGCGGTCGCAGTGGCGGCGTCGCAGGCCATCAGCGCACGCGACACGCGCTCGTGGTCGTTGAGACCGCGCTGGCGCTAGCGCTGCTCGCCGGAGCCGGGTTGCTCATCAACAGCTTTACACGATTGCTCCGCGTTGACCCCGGCTACGACCCGCAGGGCTTGATGGTGATGCCGCTCGGGTTCCCCGCGCAAAACAAATTCACTTTCGCTAAACAGGTCATGGAACGCGTCGCCGCCACGCCAGGAGTCACGTCGGTGGCGTTGATGAGTTATCCGACGCTGGGGGGGCTGAACTTCCAGTTCAACCGCGAAAGCAATCCGTTGCCCGACGGCGACGCGATGGTGGCTTACAGCGCCATCAGCCCTAGTTATTTCCGCACGCTGAAGACGCCGCTCCGCGCCGGGCGCGAATTTGACGACCGCGACCTGCCGAACGCCCCCCAGGTGGCGATCATCAACGAGGCGATGGCGCGGGAATATTTCGCGGATGAGAATCCAATCGGCCGGAAGCTCGTCATCAATTATATGAATCAACGCCTTACGCCTGAGATCGTCGGCGTCGCCGGCGATGTCAAACAGGAGGAACCGAGCAAGCCAACCAGACCGGAAATCCTCGTCCCCTTCGCCCAGATTCCCTGGTTCAGCGGTTCCCTGCTTGTGCGCTCGGCCCATCCCGACCCGCTTACGGTGAAGAACGCCGTGCAACAGGCCATCTGGTCGGCCAACCCGGAAATGCCCGAATCGAAGGCCGAGCCGTTGACGACAACACTCGCGGGCCAGGTGGCCGAGCCGCGTCTGTACGCCTTGCTGCTCGGCGTATTCGCCCTAATTGCGCTGACCCTGGCGGCGGTCGGGATTTACAGCGTCATCGCATATTCCGTCGCGCAGCGTACACAGGAGATCGGCGTCAGGATGGCGCTCGGCGCGCAAACTGGCGCAATCCTGAAACTGGTCGTCGGTCAAGGGATGAAGCTGGTGGCTAGCGGCGTCGCGCTCGGATTGGCCGCTTCGTTTGCGCTGACACGACTGATGTCGAATATGCTGTTCGGCGTGAGCGCCGCCGATCCGCCGACGTTCATTGTCATCACGCTGTTGTTGACCTTCGTCGCGCTGCTGGCCTGCTGGATTCCGGCGCGACGGGCGACGAAAGTTGATCCGATGGTCGCTCTCCGATTCGAATAGATGTCAGATGTCAGATGTCAGATGTCAGCGAAGAAACCACTCGCCGCACTTGCTACTGACATCTGACATCTGACATCTGACATCTCCTCTTGGAGGAATTATGCAAACACTGATTCAAGACTTGCGCTACGGCGCGCGAATGTTGTTGAAAAATCCCGGCTTTACCTCGATCGCCGCGCTGACATTGTCGCTGGGCATTGGCGCCTGCACGGCCATCTTCAGCATCGTGGACGCGGCGCTGCTGCGTTCGCTGCCTTATCCTGGGGCCGACCGTGTCGTGCAGGTGCGCGAGGTGAGCGAGGGCGGCGCCCGGATGGCCTTCGCCGACCCGAACTTCCGTGACGTGCGCGAGCGCAACCGCAGCCTCGAAGCTGTCGCCGAGTACGGCGGTTCGATGGAGACGATAACCGGCGGCAGTGAGCCGTTGCGCGCGCGCGTACTCCTGGCGACGAATGATTTCTTCCGCGTGTTGGGTGTCACGCCGCTCGTCGGTCGCGCGTTCCTGCCCGAAGACGCTAAAGACGGCGGCAAGCAGGTAGCCGTGGTCAGCCACGGCTTCTGGCAGAAGGCGCTCGGCGGGCGCGCTGATCTGGCCGGCGTGAAACTGCGGATCAGTGATCGGGTCTTCGATGTAGTCGGGGTGATGCCGCCGGGCTTCAGCTACCCACAGGGGTTCGATGTGTGGACGCCGCGCGAGCTATTTCCGCCACAGACTTCGCGCTCGGGGCACAATTGGGACGTGTTTGCGAGGATCAAGAGTGGCGTAACGCTTGAGCAGGCCCGCGCCGACCTGAGCGCCATCGCCAGGCAGATCAAGCAGGAACACGGCAATGAAGCGGATGCCGTGGGCATTGCGGCGATTCCGCTCCACGAATTCACAGTCGGCGACACAAAGAACATGCTGCTGATCGTCCTCGCCGCCGTCGGATTTCTGTTGATGGTGGCTTGCGCGAACGTGGCGAACCTGTTGCTCGCGCAGGCGACGGCGCGGCAGAAAGAGTTTGCCGTGCGCGCCGCGCTCGGGGCGACGCGGTTGAGACTTGCGGCGCAGTTCGTGACGGAGAATGCGCTGCTGGCTCTAATTGCCGGGGCGATCGGCGCCCTATTCGCGGTCTGGGGCGTGGACCTGTTGACCGGGTTGAATCAGAGCAGTTTGCCGCGCGCCAATGAGATCGGAGTGGACGCGCGGGCGCTTGGTTTTACGTTCGGTCTCGCATTGTTCGTCGCGGTCGCGCTCGGCCTCACGCCGGTCGCGCGACTCTCGCAAAACGATCTGCACGACAACCTGAAGGGCGGCGGGCGCGGCCAGGCAGGGCACGCTACGGGCAACCGGCTGCGAGGCGCGCTCGTCGTGGCGCAGGTGGCTTTGACGCTTGTGTTGCTCACAGGGGCGGGGCTGCTCGGCAAGAGTTTTTACCGCCTGCTTCAAGTTGATCCGGGCTTCCGCGCCGAGAGCGCCGTCGTGATGGACCTGTCATTGCCGGGTTACACCGGCCCGGATCGCGACCAGAGACTCGTGGAAGCCTTCCGCCGGATGATGGAAGGAGGTGGCATGGCGGAGAGCCTGTCCGACCCGGCCGAATACATAGAGTTTCGGCAGCGGCAGAGACTGTTTTATCAGCAGTTGCTCGACGGTCTGAGTAAGCTGCCAGGCGTCGTCGCGGTCGGCGGCGCGAGCGGCGTGCCAATGGACGGCGCTCGCGGCGACGGAACCTTCTGGATGGACAATAATCCGGCGAAGACAGGCTATGCCGATTACCGAGTAGCGAGCGCGGGCTACTTCGCAGCGATGGGCATCCCGGTTCTGCGTGGACGCGTCTTCGACGAGAGCGATAAGCCCGAAGCGCCGCACGCGGCGGTCATCAGCCAGTCGCTAGTTCGAAAGTACTGGCCGAATGAAAACCCGATAGGCAAGCGCATTCAGTTCGGGAACATGGACGGTGATCTACGCCTTTTGAGCATTGTCGGCGTCGTAGGCGACGTGCATGGCTACGGGCTGGATGCGGACGCGCGGCCGACGGTCTATGGCAATGCGCTTCAGCGTCCGCCGTTTTCGGAGATCTCAATCGTCGTGCGGGCGCAGGCAGACCCGGCGACGCTCACGCCCTCTCTGAGCCGGACGGTGCGCGCGCTCAACTCGGAATTGCCGGTCAGCTTCCGCACGCTTCAACAAATCTTCTCCTCCTCGCTCGACCAACGTCGCTTCAGCCTGGTCATTATCTCGGTCTTTGCAGCCGTCGCGATCGCCCTCGCTGTGATGGGCGTCTACGGCGTGATGGCTTACGCAGTCGCCGAGCGGACAAAGGAGATCGGCGTCAGGATGGCTTTAGGCGCGACGGTCGGAGACGTCCTGAAGCTAGTGATGGGGCAGGGCGGGAAGCTGATCGCCGCCGGCGCGACACTCGGCGTCATCGGCTCGTTGTTGTTAACGCGGCTGCTCGCGAGCCTGCTCTACGGCGTGAGCGCTACCGATCCGACGACTTTTGCCGGCGTCGCGTTGTCGCTGGTGGGAGTAGCATTGCTGGCCGCGCTCGTTCCGGCGCGACGGGCGACAAAGGTGGATCCGATGGTCGCGCTCCGGCGGGAATAGGTTTCAGGTGTCAGGTTTCAGGTGTCAGGGTGGAATCTGCGGTGTCATTCTTTTCCTGACACCTGAAACCTGACACCTTCTTTGAGAGGAATTATGCAAACACTGATTCAAGACCTGCGCTACGGCGCGCGGACGTTATTGAAAAAGCCCGGTTTTACGTTGATTGCAATCATCACGCTCGGCCTGGGCATTGGGGCGAACACGGCGATCTTCAGTTTAGTCAACACGGTGGCGCTGCGTCCGCTGCCCGTCGCCGCAGCCGATCGGATAGTCGAAGTCACTCCGCTGTTGAGGGGCGAAAGCTTCGGGGCTTTCTCCTATCCTGCCTACAAAGATTTCCGCGACAAGAACGAAGTCTTTGACGGGCTGGTGGCATATTTCCCTGAGCCGATGAATCTGAGTCGGAACGGCGTCAACGAGCGCGTCTGGGGCTATCTGGCTTCGGGCAATTACTTCGATACGCTGGGCGTGCGCGCCTTCAAAGGGCGGGTGTTCACGCAGGAGGACGACCGCGTCCCCGGCGCGCATCCCGTCGCGGTGGTGAGTTACGGCTGCTGGCAGCGTCGCTTCGGCGGCGATCCGAACCTGGTGGGGAAGACGATCAAGCTCAATGGCCACGACTTCACGATACTAGGCATCGCGCCCGCAGGGTTCCGTGGGACGGTGTTGGTCTTCGAGCCTGATCTCTACACGCCGATGATGATGGCGAAGCAGATCGCGCCGCAAGAATCGAGTTGGTTTGAGAACCGCGGCAATGGCGGGCTTCTCGCGTTCGGTCGTCTGAAACAAGGCGTGACCGCGAAGCAGGCGCGTGAATCGCTCAATCTGTTGGTGTCGCAATTTGCGCGCGAAGACCAGATCCTCGAAAGGGTGACGTTCAGCGTCACGCCGCCCGGTCTGGCGATTCCGATGATCCGCTATGGGTCGCTGGGACTCGCGGGAGTGCTAATGGCGACCGTGGCGCTGGTGTTGTTGATCGCCTGCGTGAATCTGGCCAACCTGTCGCTGGCGCGGGCGGCTCAGCGGCGGAAGGAGATCGCCATACGTTTGTCGCTCGGCGCGGGGCGCATGAGGATCGTGCGGCAGTTGCTCACCGAAAGCGTTACGCTGTCGCTCGCCGGCGGGGCGGCGGGTTGGTTGATCGCGCTATGGATGATTGATCTGGCCGCGGCCTTCAAACCGCCGGTGGATTTTAATTTCTTGATCGATCTGAAGCCTGATTGGCGCGTGATGGCCTTCACCGTAATTGTTTCGTTCATTACCGGCGCGCTCTTCGGTCTGGCGCCGGCGCTGCAGGCGACCAAGGTCGATCTGATCCCGGTGTTGAAGAATGAAGGCGGTCTGGAAGGTTATCGCCGTTCGCGCTTCCACAACGGCCTGGTCGTCGCGCAGATGGCGCTCTCGCTTCTGCTGCTCATCGCCGCCGGATTGATCGTGCGCAGTTTACAACAGGTACAAATGATCGGGCCTGGATTCGAGGTCGAAAACAGGATCACAATGTCGGTTGATCTGGGTCTGCAAGGCTATGACGAGGCGCGCGGGCGCGAGTTCTACAAACAACTCATTTCGCGCGTCGAATCGCTGCCCGGCGTGCGCGGCGCTTCATATATTGACTCTCTGCCGCTCAATCTTGATTTCAACAACGGCGCTATTTATGCGGAAGGCCAGCCGTTTACGCGCGCCTCCGATTTACCTAGCGTGCCATACGGCCTCGTCTGGCCGCGTTATTTCGAGACGATGGGCGTTCCGCTGCTTGAAGGCCGCGATTTCACGATGCTGGATAACAAGGATGAATCGCGCTTCGTGATCGTCAACGAAACCTTCGCGCGACGCTTCTGGCCGGGGCAGAATCCAATCGGCAAACGTCTGAGCCGAAGCGGCCCTGACAACCCTCGCTTTGAGGTCATCGGCGTCGTGAAAGACGGCAAGTACTTCACTCTCGGCGAAGCCCCGCGACCCTTCGTCTACTACCCGATGGCGCGCGAGTACGACAGTAACGTGTCGCTCGTAGTCCACACCAACGCCGAACCGCAAAGCATGATCAACACGATTCGGCGCGAGGTGGAGCGGCTCGACGCGAACCTGCCTCTTTACGACGTCAAGACAATGAGCGAGCATCTGCGATTTTCGCTCTTCCCGCTGCGCGCCGGCGCATGGGCGGCGGGCAGTTTCGCTTTGCTGGCGCTGCTGCTCGCGGGGCTGGGCGTTTACGGCGTGATGGCCTACGCCGTCAGCCAGCGCACGCGCGAGATCGGCTTAAGGATGGCGCTGGGCGCCAGAGGCGGCGATGTGATGAGGCTGGTCGTGCGGCAGGGGATGCGGCTGGCGTTGATTGGACTGCTGATCGGCCTGGCGGGCTCGCTAGCATTGACGAGGCTGATGTCCAGCGTGCTCTACGGAGTGAGCGCTACCGACGTCGTGACCTTCGCCGTCGTGACGCTGCTGTTGGGATTGGTGGTGTTGATCGCCTGCTACCTCCCGGCCCGGCGCGCGGCGAAGGTCGATCCGATAGTCGCAATCAGATGTGAATAGATGTCAGATGCCAGATGTCAGATGTCAGATGTCAGATGCCATTAGTGGGGCTACGCCAGCGCCTCTTCACTGACATCTGGCATCTGACATCTGACATCTACTATCTTCTTGTCAGAAGCCCGTCACGATGCGAAGATGGCCGCGGTCGTTTGTCAAATCCCAACAGTACCGCGCGCGTGATAGTGGGACAGACTTTAGTCTGTCCGTCGTGTGAAATGTGGACGGACAGACTAAAGTCTGTCCCACTATCACGCGCAGTACTGTACATCCCGATACGAAAGAGGAAAACTCGATGCAAATCGAAGGCAAAGCAGCCGTGGTCACCGGAGGCGGAACGGGCGTTGGCCGCGCGACGGCGTTGGAGCTTGCGCGGCGCGGGTGCTCGGTCCTGATCAATTACAGCCGGTCGAAGAATGAAGCCGAAGAGACGGCCTCAGAGATCGCCGCGCTCGGAGTCAAAGGGATCGCAGTCGAGGCCGACGTCGCGGATGACGCCGCCTGTCGGAAGATGATCGGAACCGCCGCTCGCGAATTCGGACGGCTGGACGTTCTGGTCAACAACGCCGCGACAACTGCGTTCATCCGGCATTCGGATCTGGAGGCCGTGCGGACAGAAGACTGGATGCGCATACTATCGGTTAACGTGATCGGCGCCTTTCAATGCGCGCGCGCGGCCAAAGACGCGTTGATGGCTTCCGGCGACGGAGAGATCGTCAACGTTTCGAGCATTTCAGGGCTGGCCGGCGTCGGCAGTTCCATACCGTACTGCGCGTCGAAAGCGGCGCTCAACAACATGACCGTCACGCTCGCCCGCGTCTTCGCGCCGAATGTGCGCGTCAACGCCGTCGCGCCGGGCTTCATCACCACGCGCTGGCTGAAGGAAGGGTTGGGCGAAGAGGTTTACAATAAGGCGAAGCAGAGAAGCGAGGAGAGCGTGATCCTGCGCAAGGTCTGCGAGCCGGAAGACGTCGCGATGGCGATCATCAACATCATCACCGGCCCCGATCTGATGACCGGCTGCGTCATTCCGCTCGAAGGCGGGCAGTTGATCTCGAATTTCCAATTGCTCTGAGGTTCCAAGTGGGACAGACTTTAGTCTGTCCTTGAGCCCGGACAGACTAATGGTCCTTGAGAATTAAGTGGCGCCCCTGCAATGCTGGACGCATTATTTTTTCAAATGCCATATGTCTGCCCCACATTTTCCGCAGGAGAAAACATGCGAACCGATCAATTCATAATCAAACCGCTCAAAAGCGCCGCGATATTTGCGGCGATTGCCCTGATGTCGGTAAGTCTCGCGCCGGCGACTACAACCGGCAACAACGCTCAGGACCTGAGCTTCCGCCTGATAAATATCGAGCGTAGGCTGGATCAGTTGCAGATCCGCGTCGATGCGATCGAGCGGGCGTTTCAAAACCAGGCGCTGAGCAACACCGGCTCGTCGAACGTCTCGAACCAGGCGCTACTCGAATTGCAGCGATTACAGCTTTCAATATCCGAACAGCTCGTGACGATGCAAAAACAGATGCTCGAATTAAAGAAAGAAATCGACCGGCAGGCTTTGCGCGACAATGATCAGAAGAAGGATACGGAGAAGAAAGATGCGCCGCAGCAGGAGACCAAGCCGAAAGTTCAATCGAAAAAACCGTAGAAGGCGTTACAGTACGGGGAGCGTGAGCGACCTGAGCATCGATCAATAGGCCTATTGATCGATGCTCAGGTCGCTCACGCTCCCCGTACTGTAACGCCGCTCAACCCTCAGCGTATTTATGGCGAACTGTCATAAGGATCAAACTCGTTCGACTCGCGCCAGAGTGCGGTTGACCGCTTCACGGAATATTTCGGCGCGCGGCAGAAGGCTCAGAACGAGAAAAGCTTCGCGCGGGAAATCGAAGAAGTATCCGGGATGAACCAGCACGTCGTCCTTTTCCAACAGCGTCAGCGCCCACTCCTCTTCCGTGAATTGGCGCGGCAGTTCCAGCGTCGCGTACCATCCGCCCTCCAGGCCCAACAACCGGAGCGGCGATTCTTCGGCGCCGCCGCGCAGCCAATTCAGATTGCCTCGTACGCGATCCAGGACCTGCCCCTGCATTGACTGTCGCAACCGCAGCCACGCGCGCGTGGAATGCTGGACTGGCGCGGACACCGAGAGAAACGTGTCCGCAATGAAATCCAGCCGCTCAATCGCCTCGTCGCGCGGACCGGCGGGGCCGTTGGTCACGATCCATCCCAGCTTCATCTGCGGCAGCGCCAGAACCTTCGACAATCCGCTCATCACAAAAGTCAGCGCGGAGTCGTTCGAGACCAGCGAGCCGACGCGGCTTTCGTCGTCCGCGAAGCCGTAATCGCCGAAGACTTCATCGGCGATCAGGGCCAAATCGTGTCGCGCGCAGATCGTGTTCAACCGCTCGACTTCGCGCAGCTTGGTGAAGGAGCCTGTGGGATTGTTGGGGCTGACCAGGATGATCGCGCGCGTGTTCGGCGCGACGGCTTTCTCGACCGAATCGAAATCAATACTCCATCCAGCCGCGTGAACGTAATGCAATTCGTAAGGCCGCAATTCGACGCCTTCGAGCGCGGCGAGGAATTCAAACAGAGGGTAACTGGGCTGCGGGACCAGAACCGATTCTCCCTGGTCGGCGAGCAGTTTGAAGAGGAAGGAATAGGCCTCGCTTGTGCTGGCAGTCAGATGGATTCGTTCGGGATCGACGTCGAATCCGCGTTCGGCGTAATAGCCGGCGACCGCTTCGCGCGCGACGGGCAATCCGCGCGGCGCCGGTTCGTAAAGCATCGCCGGAGGTAGCGCCAGCGCGCCGAGAATCTCTTCACTAGGATAATCGAGCCCGGCCCGCGTCGGATTCGACTCGGTCAGATCGAGGATTCGCGCGCCGGCTCTCTTTTTCTCCTCGATCAACCTGGCGAAGCGGTTCGGCTCCAGACTCCATTTGAATCTATCGGAAAACATAATTGATCTATCTTTCTCAACGCAAAGGGACAAAGGATCAAAGGGGCAAAGGTAAGGGAGGAGTTGTTTCCTCCTTTCTCCTACCTTTGCCCCTTTGATCCTTTGTCCCTTTGCGTTGAGAAGTTGATCCCCGAATCTTACTCGCCGCGCACGTCAACCTCGCCTTCAACGAGATCGACGACGAAGCCGGTGAAGGCCTTCCACAGGTTCGTGATCGGCAGTTTGACTTTTTCGTCGATGGTGCGTTTGAGAAAGCGCGCGCCGTAAGCCGGGCTGAATCCCTGCTCGACCAGGCGGTTCATGGCGGCTTCAGTGATGGTCAGGCGCTTGCCCTGGCGCGCCATCTGCCGCTGGACGGCGGAGAGATAAAGTTGGGCAATCTGTTTCACTTCGTCCTGAGTCAGCGGCGAGAAGATCACGATCTCGTCGATGCGGTTGCGGAACTCGGGCGAGAATCGGGTCTCAGCCGCCTGCATGACCGCGCGCTTGATCTCGTTGATATCGGCCGTGGTCTTCTGTCCGAACCCGAGAGGTTTCATGTACTTCTTGAAATTCTCGGAGCCGAGGTTCGAGGTCATGATGATGATCGCGTCGGAGAGGTAGACCTTCTTGCCCCGCCCGTCTGTCAACCAGCCTTCGTCGAAAGCCTGCAGGAAGAGGTTGAGCAGGTAGGGCGACGCTTTTTCGACCTCGTCGAGCAACAGCACGGTGTACGGATTCTCGCGCAGGCGTTCGGTCAGAATGCCGCCGCGCTCCGAACCGACGATGCCGCGAGGCATGCCGATCAGTTTTTCGATGGCGATGGTCCCGTCCTGATATTCGCTCATATCTATCCGGACCATCTTCTCATCGTCGCCGAACATCGCTTCGGCCACCGCCTTCGCCAGTTCGGTCTTGCCGACGCCGGTCGGCCCCAGGAAGAGCAGCACGCCGTCGGGCTTGTAGAAGTTCTCTTTGAGGGGGCCCTTGTTCAGCCGCAGGCGCTGGGCGACGGCCCTGACGGCCTCTTTCTGGCCGATGACGCGGCGGGCCAACAACTCCTCGAGGTCTTTGAATCGGTCGGTGGTGTCGCGGAAGATCAGGTCGCGCGGGATGCGCGACTCCTGCGAGATCACGTCAATGATGTGTTCGGGCCTGACCTGCATGACATTCGGCTCGTTGATCTCGACCTTCACCGAAGCGGTGTCGAGCCAGCCGATGACCTTGTCCGGCATGTGGAGGTTGCGGATGTAGCGCGGGGCCATTTCGAGCGCGGTCTCGATCGCCGCGTCGGTGATCTGCACCGAGTAATTCTTCTCCAGGCGCGAACGAATGCCCTGCAAAATCTGGCGGGTCTCGCTCAGGGTCGGCTCGTCGACCTTGACCAGCCGGAAGCGGCGGGCCAGGGCCTCGTCCTCGGCGATGTATTCCTTGTATTCGGTCAGCGTGGTCGCGCCGATGATGCGGATTTCGCCGCGCGCCAGGGCGCCCTTGAACATGTTGGCCGCGTCGGACGACGCGCCGAGGGCCGAGCCCGCGCCGATAATCGTGTGCGCCTCGTCGACAAAGAGGATGAGGTCGCTCCTCTCTTTGACCTCCTGGATGATCCCTTGCAGCCGCTCCTCGAACATCCCGCGGAGCATCGTGCCGGCGACGATGCCTGACATCTGCAACTGGACGATGTGCGAGTTGCGCAGCCGCGCCGGGACTTTCGCCGGTTCGAGTTCGATCATACGGGCGAGTCCTTCGACGACGGCGGTCTTGCCGACGCCCGACTCGCCGACGAGCATCGGCGAATTGGCCCGCTCGCGGTGGCAGAGGACTTCGATCATCTGTTGGATTTCGCGCTCACGCCCGATGATCGGGGGCAGTTTGTCCTGCCGCGCGAGCTTGTTGAGCGAGACGCCGAAATGTTTGAGGTAAGGCGGAAGTTCGTATTTCTTGCGGAGCGATTCGGTCTGCTCTTCGCGCGTGCGGACGCGCTGAGTGATCGTCTCCGTTGCGTCGGCAGGGTCGACGCTAAGCCGCCGCAGAATCTCGGCGGGCACGCCGCTCTGATCGGTGAAGAGCGTGGCGAAGAGGTCGTAGGACTCTATCGTCTGGCGCCCCTGCGACCGCGCGCGTCTCAACGCCCGGTTGAAAAGATCACGGGTCGGCTCAGGGATGGCCATCTTGCGCCCCACGTGAATGGGGCTTTTGGCCAGTTCCTGGTCGAGCAGACGCGTGACCGAATGCGGGTCTATGCCGACCGCCTGCATCGTCTCGCTGAACAGCGCGCTTTCGATTTCACAAAGCGCCGTGAAGAGGTGGACCACAGAGAGGAAGTTGTGATCGCGGCTCTTCGATACTTCGATGGCGCGGCGGACAACTTTCTGCCCCGTCTCGGAAAATTTATCAGTCATTGAACCTAGGTCAATCACGGTCTTTCACTCCAATTTAGATACTTCTTCAATTCACGGCTCGATGGGCCGATCGTATCGCTTCTCGGCGTCTGCTCTTATTTTAATTGATCGGGTTGACTCCACGCCCGCCCCCGGCGCCATTTTTCTCCGCGGCGCCGGACAACTTCGAGAGATTGATCTCAGAGTCTCTAAGCTATCGGAGCGCCATCTTCATGTCAAGGCGTCCCAAAGTCGGCCCCTGGGAGCGCCGCCCATCCCTGCCTGCTTGCTTTGAGACCCCGCAGGCAGGGATGGGCGGCGCTCCCAGGGGCCAACCACATTAATCATGACCTTCGCCTGGCGCGGACGCCGCTTTTTCGGGCAGCTCCGCGACGGCGGCGTCCGTCGTGAGTAGCAGGCCCGCGATCGAAGCCGCGTTCTGCAGCGCGGCGCGGACGACTTTGGCCGGATCGATGATGCCGGCTTCGAGCATGTCTTCTATCTGGCGCGTCGCCGCGTTGTAGCCGAAATTCTTCTTCTCTGCGCGAACCTTGCCGACTATTAACGAGCCGTCCTGCCCGGCGTTCTCGGCGATGCGCCGGAGAGGCTCCTCCATAGCGCGGCGCAGGATTTCGAGGCCAGTCTTAACGTCGCCCTCGACCTCGAGAGAGCCGAGCGATTTCGCCGCGCGCAGCAGCGCCACGCCGCCGCCCGGCACGACGCCCTCCTGGGCGGCTGCCTTGGTCGCGTGCAAGGCGTCCTCGACACGCATCTTCTTCTCTTTCATCTCGATCTCGGTGGCCGCGCCGACCTTGATCACCGCGACGCCGCCGGCGAGTTTGGCCAGCCGCTCCTCCAATTTCTCGCGGTCGTAATCGGAGGTCGTCTCTTCGATCTGTTTGCGGATCGTGGCGATGCGCCCCTGCAGGGCGGACTTTCGGCCCGCGCCCTCGATGATTGTGGTGTTGTCTTTGTCAATGATCACTTTCTTGGCTTCGCCCAGGTCGTCGAGTGTGATGCTTTCGAGCCTTACGCCGATGTCTTCGCTAATAACGCGGCCACCGATAAGGACGGCGAGGTCTTCGAGCATCGCTTTGCGGCGGTCGCCGAAGGCCGGCGCCTTGACCGCCGCCACCTTCAACGCCCCGCGCAATTTGTTGACGACCAGAGTCGAGAGCGCTTCGGCGTCGACGTCCTCGGCGACGATCAGCAGGCTGCGCCCCGCCTGGGCGGTTTGTTGCAAGATTGGAAAGATGTCGTGCATCGAAGAAATTTTCTTCTCGTGCAGCAGGATCAGCGGCTCTTCGAGGACCGTTTCCATCTTCTCCGGGTTGGTGACGAAATAGGCCGAGATGTAGCCGCGGTCGAATTGCATCCCCTCTACGACCTCGAGCGAGGTCTCGATCGTCTTGGCCTCCTCGACCGTCACGACGCCGTCTTTGCCGACTTTCTCCATCGCCTCGGCGAGCAGGTCGCCGATCACCCGGTCGCCGTTGGCGGCCACCGCGCCCACGTTGGCCAGGTCTTCCCTGTCCTTGACCTTCTTCGACATCCGCTCGATCTCGGCGACGGCGGCCTCGACGCCCTGATCGATGCCGCGCTTCAAATGCATCGGGTTGGCGCCCGCCGTGACGTTCTTGAAACCCTCGCGGAAGATCGCCTGAGCCAGCACGGTCGCCGTGGTCGTGCCGTCGCCCGCCAAGTCGTTGGTCTTCGACGCGACTTCGCGCACCATCTGCGCGCCCATGTTCTGGTAGTTGTCTTTAAGCTCGATCTCTTTGGCCACGGTCACGCCGTCTTTGGTGATCACCGGCGCGCCGAACTTTTTACCCAGCACGACGTTCCGACCGCGCGGCCCCAAGGTCACGCGCACGGCGTCGGACAGAATGTTCACGCCTTCGAGCATCGCCTTCCGGGCGTCCTCTCTGAATCTCAGTTCCTTTGCCACTTGTTGTCCTTTCATTATAAATAGGACCTATAGGACCTATAGGACTTATAGGACTGTCCTATAAGTCCTATAGGTCCTATAAGTCCTATAGGCTCTATTCATTTTGCTATTCATTCGCCCGGCCCACGCGCACGCGCGCAGGACGCAGCAGGCGGGCGCCGAACCTGTATCCGGTTTGAAACTCTTCTATCACCCGGTTGTCTTCGTCTTTCGCGACCGGGACTATTTCCACCGCTTCGTGAATTTCGGGGTTGAATTGCTCCCCGACCGAGGCGGGCGCCGCGCTCAACCCCTGGCTCTGCATCTTGGCTTCGAACATATTGGCCGTAGCGCGCACCCCGTCCAGCAGCGCGACGAAATCGGAATTCTTGTTATCGCTCTTTTCGGCCGCAGCGATCGCGCGCTTGAGATTGTCCAGAGTGTCGAGCAACCCGGCCACGACGTCGCCGCGCGCGGCCTCCAGTTTCTGGTCAAAAGTCCGCTGCAGGCGGGCGCGCTGCTCGTCGGTCTCGGACTTTAGTTGCGCCTGCGCGTGGCGGAAGCGGTCCGCGAAATCGCGCACCTGACGTTCGGCCTCGATGCGTTTCTCTTCGGCCTCTTTCAACCTGGCTCGAAGTTGTTCGACTTCGGACTGGGCTTTGACTTGCTCAGTCGTCGAGTCTCTCTGAAAATCCTGCTCGCGCTCGATGGCCTCCCCCTCGGGCGTGAACCGGCGTTTATCGGTCACTATCAATTCCGGTTCGACTCTCTGATCCGTCGGTCCGAGGATGAGAAGACGCTTTGAACGTTCGACGACTATCAATTCCGGTTCGGCTCTCTGATCCGTCGTCCCTTCCGTGGGCTGAGTCTCGATTTCATGCGCCTCGGCCGCGCTGCGACCTTTCTCCTGATTACCCGGATTGGAATTCATAACATTACGTAAAACCTTTCATTATTGCCAAGTTCATTGACCCCGGATGGTCAATCTATCACCGCGATCAGGATGTTGCAATGAACGAGAGCGGGAGAGCGGGGGAGTGGGAGAGCGAGGGAGCGGGAGAATAGGAAATCCGGCTTGCTGGTGTCTCCCGCTCCCCCGCTCTCCCGCTCCCCCGCTCTCCCGCTCCTCTTACCTCCCCGAGAAGATCATCCTCCCCTGATCGAGATCGCCCCTGATGACGACCGATTCGTTGGGCTTAATTTCGCCGGCGAGGAGTTTCATAGCCAGCGGGTTCTGGATCATGTTCTGAATGGCGCGTTTCAGAGGACGCGCGCCGTAGACCGGGTCAAAGCCCTCGCGTGCCAGAAGCTCTTCGGCCGAATCGTCGAGCGTGAGAGCGATCTTGCGCTCTTCGAGCATGCGGCGCAGCGATTCGAGCTGAATCTTGATGATCCGGCGCAGTTGCTCGATCCCGAGGCTCTTGAAGATGATCACGTCGTCGACGCGGTTTAGGAACTCCGGCTTGAACTCCGAGCGCAATTGGTCCATCACCCGCGAGCGCATCACGTTCTCATCGCCCTGCCATTGTTGAATGTCGCGCGACCCGATGTTCGAAGTCATGATGATGACGGTGTTCTTGAAATCCACCGTGCGCCCCTTGCCGTCGGTCAACCGCCCGTCGTCCAGGACTTGCAGCAAGATGTTGAAAACGTCGGGATGCGCCTTCTCGATTTCGTCGAAGAGGACGACCGAATAAGGCCGGCGGCGAACCGCCTCGGTCAGATGGCCGCCCTCGTCGTAGCCGATGTAGCCCGGGGGCGCGCCGATCAGCCGCGCGACCGAATGCTTTTCCATGAACTCCGACATGTCGAGCCGCACCATCGCGCGCTCGTCGTCGAAGAGGAATTCGGCCAACGCCCGCGCGGTTTCGGTCTTGCCCACGCCGGTCGGGCCTAGAAAGATGAACGAGCCGATCGGGCGCTTCGGGTCCTGCAGCCCGGCGCGGGCGCGGCGGACGGCGTTGGAGACGGCGACCAGAGCGTCGTCCTGACCGATCACGCGCCTAGAAAGGCCCTCTTCCATCCGGGTCAACTTCTGCATCTCGCCTTCCAGCATCTTCGAGACCGGGACGCCCGTCCACCGCGCGACCACCTCGGCGACGTCTTCTTCCGTGACCTCCTCCTTCAGCGTCCGGCCGGCCTTCTGCAACTCGGCCAGCCTCGCCTGATCTGCGTCGAACTGTTTTTGCAGTTCGGCCACTCGGCCGTAGCGGATCTCGGCCACCTTGCCGTAATCGCCCGCGCGCTCGAACTGTTCGGCCTCGACCTTCAACCGCTCGATCTCCCCTTTGGCCGCGCGGGTGCGCTCGATGACCTCTTTCTCCGATTGCCACTTGGCCTTCATCGCGCCTGATTTCTCTTTCAGGTCGGCAATCTCCTTCTCGACTCTGGCCAGCCGATCCCGCGAGACCAGGTCGTCCTCGCGCATCAGCGCCTGCCGCTCGATCTCGCGCTGGATGACTTCGCGCTCGACCTCGTCAATCTCGGTCGGCAAGCTGTCGATCTCGATGCGGAGTTTTGAAGCGGCCTCGTCAATCAGGTCAACCGCCTTGTCGGGCAGAAAACGGTCGGTGATGTAACGGTGGGAGAGCGTGGCGGCGGCGACAATCGCCGTGTCTTTGATGCGCACGCCGTGGTGCGTCTCGTACTTGTCCTTCAAGCCGCGCAGCATAGCGATAGTGTCCTCGACGTTCGGCTCGCCGACGTAGACTTGCTGGAACCGGCGTTCGAGGGCCTTGTCCTTCTCGACGTACTTCTGGTACTCGTTGAGCGTCGTCGCGCCTACGCAGCGCAATTCGCCGCGCGCCAACGCGGGCTTGAGCATGTTCGACGCGTCCACCGCGCCCTCGGCCGAGCCCGCGCCGACCAGCGTGTGCAGCTCGTCAATGAAGCAAATGATCTGGCCGTCGGACTTTTCGATCTCGCGCAAGACCGCCTTCAAACGCTCCTCGAACTCGCCGCGGTATTTGGCCCCCGCCAGCATCGCGCCCAGGTCGAGTCCGACCAGACGTTTGTTCTTCAAGGTTTCGGGCACGTCGCCCGAGACGATGCGCTGCGCAAGCCCCTCGACGATGGCGGTCTTGCCGACGCCCGGCTCGCCGATCAGCACCGGGTTGTTCTTCGTCCGGCGCGAGAGCACCTGTATCGTCCGGCGAATCTCGTCGTCGCGGCCTATGACCGGGTCGAGCTTGCCCTTCCGCGCAAGCTCCGTCAGGTCGCGCGAATATTTCGAGAGCGCCTGAAATGTCTCCTCGGCGTTCTGCGTCGTCACGCGGGCGCCCGCGCGCATCTCCTCAATGACCCGCATCAGCGCCTTGCGCTCGACGCCATGAGACCGCAGGATGCGCCCCGCCTCCTGTTTGTCTTCGGCTATCGCCAGGAGCAGACTGTCGGTCGAGATGTAATCGTCTTTGAACCTGTCGGCCTCTTTCTGCGCCCTGTTGAACGCCTCGGTGGCGCGACCGCCGTAATAGCGCTGCCCCGTCCCGCTGACCTCCGGAAATTTCTTGATCGCCGCGTCGAGGTCCGACAGAACGGCCTGAATGTTGACGCCGACGCGCCCCAGCATCGGACGCGTCACGCCCTCAGATTGCTCGATCATCGCGGCCAGAATGTGCTCGGGCTCCACCTGTTGATGATTCTGCTTCTCGGCTGAAGCGACGGCTGACTCAATCGCCTCCTGCGCTTTTAATGTGAACTTGTCTAATCGCATTTATTCCTCGGGGAGTGGGCAGTGGAAAGTGGGTAGTGGGTAGTGGGTAGTGGGTAGTGGATAGCCGGCAGCGCTACCCACTGCCCACTGCCCACTATCCACTCCCTCATTTGGCTTCAGCCGCCTTCACGCCCTTGGCGTCAGTGACCGTCACCTGAATCTGGCGGGCCTTGACCTCCTCCTTCTTCGGCAGCGTCACGCGCAGCACGCCGTCTTTGAACTCGGCGTTCACCGCGTCGACGTTGACCGTCGAAGGCAGGCTGAACGTGCGGGTGAAACTGCCGTAGCTGCGCTCAACCCGGCGCCAGTTATCGCCTTTCTTCTCCTTCTCAAACTTGCGCTCGCCGCTCAAAGTGAGCCTGTAGTTTTCAATGGTAAGGTTGAAATCGCCCGGCTTCAGCCCCGGCAGGTCGGCTTCGAGCGTGATCGAGTTCTGATCCTCGTTAATGTCTACGTTCGGAGCCCAATTCCCGCCCAACAAACCTTCCTCGCCGCTGAAAAACCTCGGCAATGTTGAATTGAAAATGCGGTTGAAATCCTCCTGAATGTTACGCAATTCGCTAAACGGATCACGTTTAATCATCCATGACATAAACTTACTTCCTCCTTCTTAGTCAAGTTGGTTAATGTTGATCACTCCCACTTTCCTTACTCCTTGCTTGATTCCATAGCTTGTCCCAAGTCTTGAGGACAGGCGCAATATAAAACCTGAGTCTCTTATTGTCAAGAATCTTATCGAAAAATATTCAGACTATCCGCGCTTCCTTTTAAATCGTTCAGCACGATTAGTTTAGATAATAGATTAAACGTTGGCGAAGAATTGGGACCCCGGTCAGTACCGCGCACGTAAGCAAGCGGCAGTTTCATAGGTCAGCCGCTTGCTTACGCGCGCGGTACTGTAACGGTCTTGCGGTATTGATTTAGAAAGGACAGGTTAGCGCAATGGTCATTAGACTGACAGTTGGAATGTGATTAGAGGCGCGCGCGCATTTCATTTCTTTACGCGCTTCAGGCGACATCAGCCAACCCTTGCGCAAACTTGCTAGTGATGGATTTGAGGATGCGAAGTATGGTTTCCGCTTCTACCTTCTCCGAATAAGCGCGCGACAAAGCTACCGTCATCGTAGGTCGCAGATCCTCAATATCAGCGACTTGGCCATGCGCAAAGATCCAGTTATCGGCGATGGTGTAGCAGCCGTATATCTCTTGGGGAACCCGATTATCTTGCGCCCAATTCAACTTGGCCGCCGCCAGCATCGCTCCATAGAGTTGCGACAGCGGATCCTGCTCTTCAGGTTCTCGCTTTACCTCAACCACGATAAGGCAGAAGGACTTTGTTGGTCCTGAGATGTTATATCCCACTGCCCCATCTGCAATCCCTTCCAAAACGAATCTAGGATATTCCGCCTTTAGAGGCAGTTGCGCCCACGCCTCGATCTCACCTTGCTCCGCCAGAACCAATAAAGGATAGATCGCCCGCGACCAGATCGTGGCCTCATTCATCAGGACGATCGATTTATGCGCCAGAGAAGAGATGATAGCTTCGACCCGCTGCCGTTCGTGCTCGGTCAGGCTAACGTCCGTCGTGTCCCAAAGGGCTGGCGTTACGCCCTTCTCCCGCAACGTGACCATGGAGTTAAGAAATCCAGCCGTGAGCCTGGAAAAATTGAACGACTGCATTTTCCTGAACTTTATTATTCGATCGCGGGTCTGCTCTTCGCGCCTTCGGACGGGCTGAGAGTTCGTCTCACCGGCCGCGACGGCTTGGGCCGGATCAACCCCGAGGCGGCGCAAAAGTTCAGCGGGCGCGCCGTTCGGGTCTGTAAAGAGTGTGGCGAACAGATCGTAGGATTCGATTTGTTGGCGGCCCTGAGCGCGCGCCCGCCTCAACGCCCGGTTTAACAGATCGCGAGTCGCTTCAGGAATAGCCATCTTGCGGCCGACGTATCGCGGGCTTTGGGACAGTTCCTGATCGAGCAGGTTTGTGACCGAGCGCGGGTCTACGCCCACGGCCCGCATCGCCTCGGCGAAGAGGGCGCTCTCGATTTCACTCAGCGCGGTAAAGACGTGCGACAGAGAGAGGAAGCCATGGTCATGGCTCCTCGACACTTCAATGGCGCGGCGCATGACCTTCTGGCCGGTCTCGGAAAATTTGTCGGTCATTGAACCAAGATCGATCATGGCTTTTCACTCCTCAAAAAAGGGTAGGGCAAACTACCTGGGAGCGCCGCCCGTCCTTGCCTGCGAGGTTTCTGGCAATGGCCGACTGACCGAAGCAAGCAGGCAAGGACGGGCGGCGCTCCCAGGATGTTTGCGCTCCCAGGAAGTGCGCCCTACCCTCGCGCCGCGATTTTCATTCTTTCATTGCGTCGCAACGTGAGATGAACGACTCGACTGTGTCGAGAGTCATTTTACAGTCGCCTGCGCGCTGCCGACATTCGCGTTCGAGTCGAACGCGCGCAAGGCGACGACGTGCGGCTTCTTGTCGGTCAATACCAGCGCTACCCGGAACTCCTCGCGTTTCGAATCGGCGATGCCGTCAACCGGAAAGACCGGTTTCCACGGGCCGCCGTCAACCTGGTATTCCGCGCGGCGAATGATCGAGGTCGCGTCGGAGGCGCGGAAAACTATCTCGACGTTCGGGCCGCTCCAGCGCGGCGCGTCGGCGGCGACTACGGGCGGCGTGTTGTCCAGTTCGATCGGCTCGGTCTCCTGTTCGTCCATGAGCGATTGCGCGGCGGGGTTCGAAGCCTCGTCAGACGCGACGATTTTGAAGATGTATCGCCCGTCGGGCAGCGCGTTGGGGTCAACGGTGTAATAGTTTTCGCGCAAGCCGGTCTTGAGCGGATAGAAATCGCCGCCGGCGCTCGACGCGTCGCGATAGTAGACGGAATATTCGATGGTGTCGCCGTTCTTATCCTCGGCCTGCCATTGCAGCGAGATCGCCCCGCGCTGGAAGACCCGGCGGGGCGGAATCTGCGCCACTGCGCCGAGAATCGAAGGATCGAGTCCGGCCTGATCGGCGCCGCCGTCGGGTTGCGGTTGCGGCAGGGCCTGAAGCGACACTCCGGCCGGCAGTACGGTGACTGAATTGATCTTAGGAGCGATATTTCGCGGCAGGTATGAGACCGTGACTTCGCGCAGACGCGGCGAAGAGGAATTCGGAGCTTTCTTCAATGTGGCGCGCCATTGAATGAAGCGCGCCGGAGGGCTTTTGATCGCGTCGCCGTCGGGGCCGGAGATCGGCGCCGACCAGTCGCTCCAGGTCGAATCGGGGTTGCTGGTATTGCCGCTGCGAGTCTGCAATTCGATCCCGCCATCGCCAACCCACGAGATGCGACCCCAGGCCGCCGAGGTCTGAGCGTCGCGCACGGATGAAGTGTAGGTCCCGCTCGCCGCCGTTTCGTTCGACACTCTGAAGAGTTTGCCCAGATTCGACGCGGCGGCGAAGAGTTGATTAGCGCCGGCCCCCGCGCGAATGAGCCGTGAAGTCTGCGCCTCGGAGGTCTGGGCGAGGAGCGTCGGCTTTTCCCCCGCAGCCGCCTGGTAGATTCGACCTTTCTGCCCGGTGCCGACCAACACCCGACCGTCGCCGTCGGCGGCGAGCGCGAAGGCCACGGTCTCTTTGGAATCCCAGATCGTATCGGACGCCCCGTTGGCGTCGAGCCGGTAGACGGCGCTCTTCGATTGACCGCTGGCGGATGAAGAGACCGAAGGCGTCGCGCTCGCAGTGTCGACTATTTGAAGGTCGCTGATCGTGATAGTCACGTTGCCGTCCTCGCTGGAGCTAGGCGCAGGCGTCTGGGGCGCGGCCTGGCCGGAGGCCGGAGAGGCGTTCGTCGCGCCGATCCCAGCCGATTCGGCCAGCGCCAGCGCGTAGATTTCATCGTTGCGCCCCAGCGCCAGGTCGCGTATCTCGCGCAGTGATGAATCGAAGAGGGTGAAGACCTTGCCCTCGGGCGAAATCCTCAGCACCAGCCCGCCCGGATCGGTCCCGGCGATGATGGCGCCCGACGAGGCGACCCGCAGCGCGGTGATATTAGTCTGCGAAGTGGTGACGAACGGCGCGCCGCTCCCGTCGGCGTTGACGCGGTAGATCGCTCCCTTGTCACCGGTCCCCACGAGCAGTCGTCCCTGCCCGTCGAATGCCAGCGACCAGATGTATTTCGTCTTCGGCTCGAATAAGACCTTCGCCTCGCCGCCCGGCGCAATGCGGTATACCTTGCCGTCCGGCGCCGTGCCCGCGTAAACATTTCCCTGCGCGTCGACGGCCAGCGCCATCACGTCAAGCTCGGATGTTTTATAGAGCAGCGTCCCCTTGCCCGACGGATCGACTTTGAAGACGCGCCCTTCGTGCCCCGAGCCGAGATAGATATTGCCAGCCTTGTCGGCGGCGGCCGACCAGATGTAAGCCTGTTTGGTATCGAAGACCTCGATCAGCGCGGGCGCCAGCGTGAGCGCGCCGTTATCGGCGATCGAAACGCCGCGGGCGTCACCTTTTTCGATCTCGGCGCGGGTGTTGACGCGCCAGAAGACCGGGCCGCCGGCGGAAGCTGAAACGATCCAATATGAAATGGAGATGAAGGATAAGAAAACAAGGAAGGTTTTACGCATGAGAGTTTGAAGCTATCTTTCTTGATGATTTAGCCACGAATGGACACGAATTTTCACGAATCCACATGATCCGTCGTTCGCTCCCCTTGTTTTTCCCATTCGTGAAAATTCGTGTCCATTCGTGGCTAAAATTCTTTATGGATTGACCACATTGACCGTCACCGTTCTCTGTCCGGAGATCACGAACTCCGCCGGCGCGATCTCTTTTTCAAAGATCGTGGCCGAGCGCGTCAGCGAGTAACCGCCGATGGTGCGGTCGGAGCCGAGCGTCGCCAGGACCGAGGGCGGAAGGCTCGGCATCTCTTCATTCTTGATGACGGCGCCGCTCTCGGAGCGGGCCAGCCGGACGTAGAGCCGGTCCGATTTGCGGATCTTGTTCAGCTCACGCACCAGTTGATCGAGCGATTTCGGCGTGAACCCGGCGCGAGGCTCCAGGGCCTGGATCGAGCCGCCGTCGCCGACGATGATTTGCAACTGTCCGATCGGCGCGTCCTTGGGGATCTCCACCGGGATGCGCTCGACGTACTCGCCGCCGCCTTCGGTGCGGGCGAAGGCCTGAATCTCTATCTTCTCGCCGGGCCTGACGTCCGTGTCGTTGATCCACAGGCGGTCGAGTTGACCCGTGCTGCGCGCGTCGCGCGACGTTATGTCGTAAACCAACTTCTCGAATTGCAGGTCTTTGAAGCCGCTGTTCATGAGGGCGCTGATCGGTTGCGAGGTGGCGAAAGCCGCGGCCAGCGGGACATTGAAAGAGGATGACATGCGATTCTCAAGCTCCACGTCCGGCATGCCCTTGAGTTTAATCCGCCCGCGAATCTGGAGAGTCGAATCGCCGATGGTTCGTTCGGTCGAAGCGATGGTCGAGAGCATGGTCATCTGCATCAGAAGCGGCGTCAGAAAGCGGTCGGCGACCACATCGAAAGCGTATTTGCGATCCTCGCCCCGGCTGGTCTTCAGATTGATCTCGACCGGGATCATCCGCGGCGCGACGCCCAACTCGCCGTAAATCCCCGTCGAACGGTCGCCGCGCAGCGTACCGACCATCGCCGTCGGGACGCTCAACTTGAAAGAAGTCGCGCTCGACGACATGACGGTCACAACCTCGCCCTCGTGCATCGGGAATTCCGAAACGCCCAGGCTGAGGAACGGATGACCGAAAGCGTAGATGCGGGCGCCGTCACGATAAGTCACAGTCCCGGCGGCGGCCAGCGAGTAATCGCCGCGCACCAGCGGCACGATGATCGTCGAACCCGGTCTCAGCGTATTCGCGTCGGCCTGCTTCAATTCTGACATCTCCGCCGCGCCACCCGCGCCGGCCACCGGCGCGAAGCCCCACGATTGGAAGATCGGCGCGAATCTCGCGATCACTTCAGGCGGCACGCCTGTGATAGCCAGCGGAGTGGCGATCGGCGTCAGGACCTGGCCATTTGAAGGCGCGCTCACGGCCTGCGCGCCGGAGCGGGGCGCGCCGCTCACGCTCTTCATAAATTCGGTGAATTCGCGCGAATTTTCGTTGAATGAAATCTCGGAGAACGAGACCTGGCGGACTTGTCCCGATTGCCCTGACCTTTGCCTCTTGCCGTCGCCGCCCTGCTTCTCCTCGAAAATCTCGATCATCTGCTGAATCGGCGTGATGCCCGCGATCGGGTCTTTCGCGAACTGGTAGCCGAACGCGACCGCGCCGAGCAGCTTTCCGTCAATATAGACGGGGCTCCCGCTCATCCCCTGGAAGACTCCGGTGTGATCAAGCTCTTCGCCGAGCAGCCGCGACAGGACCGCGTTCTGCTGCGGACTCGGAAACCCTTTCAGCACACCGAGAATCTCGAGGTCGAACTTTTTAGGCTCGGCGCCGGAAAAGACCGTGTACCCGACCGCGCGCATCCCGGGTTTGACCTGGTCAATGGGGAAAAATTCGGTCTTCGATTGCTTACCCTGCCCCGTTTGGGATACGGATTGGGCCAGGGCGCTAACCGCCGTCAGAATAATCAGGGAAATCAGCGTTTGCACCATTCTCTTCATGATTCGCCACCTCTTTGATCTGGAACTCGCCGATTGCGGATAATGCAACCTCGCCGGGGAATATAGCATAAGCGATTACGAATTGCGGGGCATTTGGCTGCGGATTGCCGATTTTGAAAAACACATCAATTCAGATCGGCGGAGCCTTTGGGGCGCCGTCGCTCGGGACCGCTTTGGTAGTCCACTTCGATATTGTGACAATGGAAACCCGCTGCGTTTCTTGTCCCGAAAGTCTGTAGAACCGAAATAACTACCAAAGCGGTCCCGAGCGACGGCGCCCCAAAGGCTGCCGCCATTTCATTTGCACAGACTTCACATAATTGAATCGTGTGCAAATAAAACCACTGTGCAATCAATACATTGATTGGCGAAAACCTGGGTACGCATCGCTTCCAGCGTGCAGTCTCGGCGAGAGGCGCATTCGAGAATCAATGGGCGGCCTCCCGAGACTGCACGCTGGAAGCGATGCGTACCCAGGCGTTTCCAGATTTATGCGCAGGATTCAAATAGTTGATCGCATTCGACTCTAATTTGGACAGTCTTCACATAATTAGGCGCGCAGCGCGCCGCAGAAGCAGTAAACTATGAACTCTGGAGAACAACCCGCAATCCGCAATCCGCAATCCGCAATCAAAGAATCCGCAATCTGGGGCTTCATTCAGGCGGGCGGTCGAAGCTCGCGAATGAAACTGGACAAGGCCTGGCTCGAAATTGACGGCGTCCCAATGATCGAGCGGGCGGTCGCCGCGGCAAAACCCGCCGCCGGTCGATTGGGAATAATCGTCAACGCCGCCAATCCGCAGATCGAGCGATATGAAAGGCTGGCCGAGTCCTGCGACGCGAGGTTGATTTTCGATCTGCATGAACACCTCGGCCCGCTCGGCGGAATTCACACGGCGCTCACGCATTGCGGGGCCGGCGAATCGGCGTTGATCCTGGCCTGCGACCTTCCGTTCATCACGACTGAGTTCCTGTCGTTTCTCTGCGAAATTCATCAAAACCCCATTCCCCATTCCCCATTCCCCACTCCCCCCGATGTCACGGTTCCGCTAGATCAATCGAACCGCCCGCAGCCTCTCGCGGCGATCTACGACCAATCGCTGGAAGCGGTTGTCAGCCAGATGCTCGCGGCGGATGAATTAAAGGTCGATCTGCTCCACTCGCGGGTTCCGACGCGGCGGGTCGGCTTCGCTGAATTCTCTCATTTGCGCGACGCTGAGCGGTTCTTCATCAACGTCAACACGCCGGAAGAGTATCAAGCCGCGCTCCGCCGAATTTCTTGACCATGCGGCTTGAACATTGCAGCCACTTTGTAAACAATAGGGCCCACCCCGTCGCATTCATAATTTGCCCTTTTTGGTCCTGATCATGAAATCGACTTCATCAGCGGAAATATGGCCAATCCTGCGCCCAAACCGGCTCAAGCGTGTCCTCTTCGCAATCGCGGCCGCGACCCTGATTGTTGGGACCCTCGTGTTCGCCGCCTGGGTATACATTCGATCCGAGAATTTCAACAACTACGTCGCTCGGGAGATCAAATCCAAGCTTCGCGAATTCGGCCTGCGGGCTGAGATCGGGAACTTCGGCATAAGCTGGGATACGCAAACGGCGCGGCTGCGCGACCTGAAAATCTACAACGAGCGGACGGGCCGGCTCGTGGCCACGGTCGAGCGCCTCGACACGCTGATCGAATTTGGCGACCCTTTGGCGCTGGAGGCCAGCCGCGAGGTCGTCATCAAAAAAGTCGAGGTCGGGGGCGCGGATTTCTACTATGAAATCGACTCTCAGGGCCGGACGAACCTGGACGGCGTGCGCTACGTCGCGCCGAAATCGGAAGCGATCACTCTCGACACGACGCGCACGATCCTGGAGCTCTCCGAAAGCGCAATCCACTTCAAAGACCTTTCGCGGCAAATCGAGGCGGACGTCCGGGAGACCTGGGGCGCCGCCCAGCCGCAACCCAACAATCCGAACGTCGTCAACCTGCAATTCGAGAGCGCGGCGGGCCGCGTCAGTTACGCAGGCCGCGAAAGCCGGCTCGACAAACTCGACCTGACGGCGCGCGTCTCCAAAGACGGCGTCGAGGTCGAAGGCCTGAGCCTCGAATCGAACGTGGCCAAAATCAAAGCCAAGGGCCGGATCGAAAATTGGGCCGCGCCGCGCTACGGCTTCGATTTCGATTCGCGCGTGAAACTTGACGAAGCGTCGCGCGCCCTGGCCTTGGGCCGCAGTGATAAGGAAGGCGCCCTCAAAGGAGATGCGGCGATCAGCGGCCGCATCGAAGGCGAAGGCGCGAATTACACTTTCAAAGGCGGCGCGAGTTGCGCCGAAGGCTCGATCGCGAACATAAAATTGTCGGACGCCAAGCTTCCCTTTTCCGGCGCAGGCAAAGGAGATCGGATCGCCTTCGCGAGCGATCAGATCCGCGCGCGGTCGGCGACCGTAGACACGGTGAAACTCGGCGCGATCGTCATCAACGACCTCAAGGGCGAAATGGCCGGCGGGGAGACGACCGTCAGCGCGCCTAAAGTCAGCGTCGCCTCGATCGAGGGGCCTCAGAGCAAGTTCAATAGCCTGTCGCTCAGCAACGTTTCCGCGAAGGTCGGCGGCGCGAATTACGAGGTCAAAGCCTCGGCGGCGCTCGCTGAAGGAGAGGTTCGCGGCGCGCAATTCACCGGCGCGAAGGCCGTGGCCGCGTTCGACAACGCGTCGCTCACACTGAGCGACGTCAAAGGCGCCATCTTAGGCGGGACTGTGGCGGGCGAATATGTTCTGCCGCTCTCCGCCGGCGCGGCGCAGAGGGTGAAGGCCAGTTTCGCCGATGTCGAGACCAAATCGGCGACGGCGCTCTTCGCCGTGCTCCCGGACAAGGGGGAACTGCCGATCTCCGGCAAGATCAGTGGCGAACTCGACCTGAGCTTCGTCGGCGCAGACCCGCGCAGCCTCAACGGACGCATTGCGGCTCATTTCGACGGAAAATCGGACGAGGCGTCGGAGGCGATCCCGATCACCGGCGACGTCGAGGTCAAGGCCGTCAACGGCGTTTTCAACATCGATCAACTTAAACTCGCGGCCTCAGGTTCGTCGCTGATCGGCGGCGGTTCGCTCTCCCCAGACGGCGATTCCGACCTGCGCCTCTCCCTCAATTCGACTTCGGCCGAGCGGCTCCTTCAGATCGCCCGAGGGTTCGAGACCGCGCGGCCCTACATCGAACGCTATGAGCCGCAGCTCATAGGCGATTTCAAATTCGAGGGCCGCGTCACGGGGCCGATCGAGAAAGCCACCGTCGAGGCCGACGTGAAGGCTGGCATGTTCGGGCTGCGCGACGCGATACTCGGCTCGCTCGCCGGCCACGTCTTCCTCTCTCCGTCCGAGGCGCGCGTCGAGAAAGGCGTGATCACGGCCTCCAACGGCGAATCCATAAAATTCGACTTCGCGGCGCCGCTCGATCAGAACGCGACTAGTGGCAGGCTCGACGCGACGATCGATCGAATGAATCTGGAGATGATTCTGGCCGCGGCAGGCTCGCCGAGCGCGAACCAATTCATCACCGGCGCGGTTTCTGGCGAAGTCCATCTCACTGGGCTGCCCGCGAAGCCCGTCGGCTCGGGCCGGCTCAATCTGGTCAACGGCAAGATCGCGGACCGTGAGGCCCAACTGGCCACGGCCAGCGTGAAATTCGAGGGCAATAACGCGACGCTCGAACTGTTGGAGGTTCAAACGCCGCCGCAGCGTCTGACCGCGAGCGGCTCGATGAACCTCGACGATTATTCATTCAAAGTCGGGGGCAAGGCCGAGCGGATTTCGCTCGCCAATTTCGCCGAGACCTTAGAGTTGAAGGAGACGAAAATCGAAGGCGAGGCCGAGGCCGATTTCCAGGTCAGCGGCAAGGTCGGCGTCGAAAAACAGGTCGACCTCGACTGGGAGTCGCTGAAACTCGAACTGACCGCGCAGGGCCGCGGCGTGAAGGTCAACGGGCGCGACACGGGCGAATTGAAGTTGACCGCGCACACCAGCGCCGGCGGGCGTCTCGACGCCCAATTGCTCACTAGCATTCTGGCCGCCAACGGCAAGGCGCAAACCGGGCGCAAGCCCGACCTGATCAAAGCCAGCGTGGAGCTTCGCGCGCCGGGCCGCCCAATTAAGATCGAAAGCAACCTGGCCAATGTAGACATCGCGCCGCTCGTCGACGCGTTCGCCCCAGAATTGAATCAGACCCTCAAGGGCGCGGTCACCGGCAGTCTGCGAATCGAAGGGCCGTCGCTGGACGAGAAAGGCTCGCCGAGCTTCGACCGATTGCGCGGCTCCTTGACGCTGATGGACGTCGCCCTGCTCGTCGCGGACAATCCGGTCAAGATTGAAACGCCCGCGATGATCACGATCGAAGGCCCGCAGGTCAAAATCCCGAAGGTGCGCGTCTCGGGCGAGGGCGTCGACCTGAATTTCGGCGGGACGCTGGGGTTGGAGCGTCAGGCCGCGATGAACTTCTCGCTCGCAGGCAGAGTAGACCTCGACCGGCTGCCCGCGCTCCACGAAGGCGTTGTTCTTTCAGGGTCGGCGGAAATAGAGGCGCGATTGACCGGGACCTTCGACGACCCGAAAACGCAGGGCAGAGTCGACTTCAACAAGTTCGGGCTTTCGATGGGCGAATTGCCCGTCTTCGTCTCCAACGGGACCGGACGGTTCACGCTCGCGGGCGACCAGATCAAACTCGAAAAATTCACATCCGACGCCAACGACGGGCGCATCGAAGCCGAAGGCTCGATCAAGCTGGACAGGCTGCGCCCGAAGGAGTGGCTATACGTCATCAAAGTAGACAACGCGGTGATCGCCTATCAGGAAATCGCCGCGACCGTCAAAGGCGGTCTGACGCTAGCCGGAACGCCGGAGGGGCAGACGCTCGCCGGCCAGATCTCGATCCCGCAGGCCGAATACAATCCGAGCATCGACATTGACAACCTGGCTCTGGGCAATGGAGGGGCCATCTCGCTCGGAAGCTTCTCCTGGCCGTCGGCGTCGCCGGCTCAATCCAAAATTCCGCCGATCGCGCTGGACGTGCGCGTCGAGGCGCGCGACTCTCTGACCGTTCAGAACGATCAGATCAACACCGTCGGCTCAGCGATCCTGACGCTGACCGGCCCCGTCACCGCCCCCGACCTGAGCGGGTTGATAAATGTCGACGGGGGGACCTGGCGTTTTCGCGGGCAGCGGTTAGAGATCACCGCCGGCTCGCTCGAATTTCCTTCGAACGACTCGAAGCCGCTGCTCAACCTGCAGGCCGAGGGCGACTACAACGGCTATCACGTCAACATCGGTCTGAGCGGCCCTGTAGACGATCCCTTTCTGAGTCTTCGCTCCGATCCGCAATTGACTCCCAGCGAGGTTCTGGCGCTGATCACCACGGGGCGCGCCGAAGCCGGAACGCTGGGCAGCCGCGACCCGAGCGTGGGCGCGGCCGCCTCGCTGCTCTCATCGGGGTTGATCTCGCGCCCGACCGAGCAATTGCTGGGACTGAGCCGGTTTCAGCTCGATCCGGTGATCGGCCCGGACTTGAACCCGGCGGCCAGATTGACAGTCGGCCAGCAGTTCTCTCGCAACCTCTATTTCAGCTATTCGACTAACCTCGATTCCTCTCGACAACAAACGGCGCTGGGCGAATACACGCTCTCAAACCGGTTCTCGGCGCTCGGGACGTTCACGCAGGGCGGCAGCGGCACTCAACTGGGCATGAGCGATGACAAGACCTTCACTATCGAATTGCGCGGGCGCCAGCGGTTCTCGATGGGATTCAACCCGGAACGGAGCTCTGCGCCGGGCGCGGGCGCCGACGCGTTGACGCGCATCGTCCGGCCGAAGCTCCCGCAGGCTCAGGTCAAGGTCAGCGAGTTTCAAAACTTCAAGCTCGGCCAGAACAAGATGCGTGAGTTGCTGCCCGTTATGACTCAGGGCTTCAGCCGCTCGCTGATGCGGCTGGGCGAGCGGCGGTTGAAGGAGCATCTGCAGGAGAACGGCTATTTCTTCGCCGAGGTCAAGGCGCGATGCGAACCGGAAAATTGCGCCGGAGAGAACCTCCGGGTCTTCTACGACGTGGAGCCGGGCTCGGTCTACGACCTGAAGGAGATTCGCATCGAGGGAACAGACCTGATCAAGCTGAAAAACATCGCCGAAGAGTTGCAATCGCAGCCGGCGAGCTCCGTCGGGAGCGTCCCGTTTCTGAAAAGCCTGCCCGTGGTCGGCGGCTACGCGCGCGGGTTGACCAGCGGCGACCGCTTGAACAGCGACGAAGAGACGATCCGGCGCAAACTGGTGGACATCGGTTACCGCAACGCGCGCGTCAAATCGCGGCTCGCGTTCAAACCCGACAACGACGATCTGATCGTGATCTTCGACGTCGATCCGGGCGATCAATCCGAAATCGCCGACGTCCTCCTGCGCGGCAACGCGGTCGCGCAAACTTCGGAATTGATGGCGGCGGTCCCGGTTCAACCTAGCGAGGCGCTCTCGTACTCCCGCGCGCAGCTCGGCGCTCAGAAGATCAGGCAGCTTTACGCGGAGCGCGGGTTTCTGGAAGCGAGCGTGGAGCCTGAATTCATTGAACTCGGCGGCGAGCGCGTCCGGCTCGTTTACAACATCATCGAAGGCTCGCGCGCCGTCATCTCGGCGATCGAGATCAACGGGACGACCAAGACTAGCGACGGTTGGGTGCGCCACTACCTAGCTTTCAAAGAGGGCGAAGTCCTGACGCCGGAGAAGATTCGTCAAACGCAGCGCGACCTTTACGCGACCAACGCCTTCCGCGAAGTCAACATCCGCACGGAACCGATAGCCGGCGACGGGACGGCGCACAGGGTCCTGATCATTTTGACTGAAGCCAAGCCGCTACTCTTCGTCTACGGCCTGGGTTATTCGACCGACAACGGCGGCAGCCCGCGCGGATCGCTCGAGATCACGAACACCAACCTGGGCGGCTCGCTCGACTCGCTCAGCCTGCGCGCGCGAGCCAGCAAGCAGGAGAGGTTCACGCAGCTCTCATTCACCGACTTCCGCCCGTTCGGTTGGCGGCTGCCGACCACGTTCTCGGTCTTCTATAATCGCAACGACAGCCTGCGCACGTTCCTGCGCCGCCTGCGGTCCGACGGCAGTCAGGACAGCGCCGACTCATTCGCAGTGGAGCGATTCGCGGCCTTTATTCAAACCGAGCGCAAGCTGGACGAGCGGACTTCTATGCGCTTCCGCTACAACCTGGAACGCGCAAGAGTCTTCAATCCGAACGGCGAAACCCCCGAAACCGTGGCCACGCGCAACGAACGTAAGATTCTACTGGGAATGTTTTCCGCCGGCTTTTCGCGCGACACGCGCGACAGCGCGATCAATCCGACCAGAGGACAACTCTTCAGCGCGGACCATTCGGTAGCCGCGCGGATTTTCGGCGGCTCCGAATCGTTCAATAAATTCTTCGCGACCTATCAGCAGTACAGAACGCTCGACCAGTTCACGCCGCTGCTCGGCGATTCGACTCTGGCCTTCTCCGCCCGTATCGGCCTGGCCTCGACTTTCAACGCCTCTGACCGCGACGCCAACGGCGTGATTGACGACAACGACCGCCGCTTGCCGATCAGCGAGCGGTTCTTCTCAGGCGGCGCAACGACGCTGCGCGGATTCAGGTTCGAAGCCGCGGGCCCGCAAGCCGTCGTCGAGCCGCCGCCGGGGGCGTCGAACCGTTGCGACAACCCTACGCCGATGCCGGGCGAACCTTGCGTATTGCCTACGCTGTTCCCGCTCGGAGGCGACGCGCTGGGCGTCTTCAACTTCGAATTGCGCTATCCCTTGACCAGCCGGCTGCGGCTCGTGCCCTTCTACGACCTCGGCAATGTCTTCAAACGCGTCAGCGATTTCAGATTCAGCGACATGACAAACACAATCGGCGTCGGAATGCGATTCAATACGCCGCTCGGACCTCTGGGGGTCGATTACGGATTCCTGATCGACCCGCCCGCCTTCGCCACTTCCTCCGGCGCCCTCTTGCGCCAACCACGCGGGGCGATTCATATTAGGTTTGGTCAGACGTTTTGATTTTGGCTGAAGCCATATTTCATATTTCATATTTCATATTTCATATGCCATATTAAATATGGCATATGACGAGCCGCCAAACGCCAAACGAATTTTAAAGGGGTCGTTCATGTCGCAATGAGCGACGCCCCTGAAATAATGAAATAATGAGAATCCTCCTGGGAGCGCAGGCATCCTTGCCTGCTACCTTCCGGCAAGGACCGATTGGACGGAGCGAGCAGGCGGGGATGCCTGCGCTCCCAGGGATTTTCGGAGGAGCCTCTAATGGCGAAATTCTGCACACAATGCGGAGCGCAAGTGGACGAGACCGCCAAATTTTGTAAGAAGTGCGGCGCCAGACTGACGCCTACGCAATCCGCGGGATACAGCGCTCCCACGATCGATCAACAAACTTCAAATTACCAGGGGCCGTCGGGTTTCGGCGCCGCTCAGCCGCCGTATCAACAGCCGTATCAGGCGCCGCAACCAGGGTCTGCGTCACAAGCCGATCTGAAACCGAACGTGGCGGGGATGCTTTGCTATCCGCTGTCATTCATCACCGGCATCCTCTTTCTCGTGCTCACGCCGTATAACAGGGACCGCTTCGTCAGGTTTCATGCCTGGCAATCGATCTTCTTCTCCCTCGCAATGGTGATATTGAGCATCGCCTTGCGGATCCTGCCCTGGCCTATTGACTGGATGTCTCTCACCGCGCTTCGATTGCTCGCCCTCGGCGGAACCGGGTGGTTGATGTACAAAGCCTATCAGGGTGAGCGGTTCAAATTACCGCTCGTCGGAGATTGGGCCGAAAACCAGGCGTCGAAGGATACGCCATAGCGGCCATAGCGGCCATAGCGGCCATAGCGGCCATAGCGGCCATAGCGGCCATAGCGGCCATAGCGGCCATAGCGGCCATAGCGGGGTATGATGCAGACAACATTTTCATCTTTCTTCGGCGAGGATACTCCACCCATAGCCTTCAGGCTTGGGTGGAGAGGAATCGCCGCTCCTTTCGCAAGTAGAATAGTTGTCGTATATTAGGCGGATGAGCGTTCACCTTTCGATAAAGGCGAAATTGGT
>WNFU01001857.1_pt1 | contig 36185 bp, 33 predicted proteins | sample 5400121 | NCBI WGS metagenome assembly WNFU01 (sample SAMN13153360, study PRJNA577476) | soil metagenome | isolation source: 100 cm soil or saprolite under grassland replicate 1 | place: USA:California | collected 2016-06-15
CCACCGGCATCAAACACACCAGCAAAGACGTCGACGCCCTCCCGATCACCCGCCATGGCTTCCACCCGGAGTGGAACTACACGATGCGACCCCGCGACACGCCGTAGACGACCGATCTTATTTCTTCGCGGGCCCTAACAAGACCGTCCTGGCCGCCAACGCCGCCGCCCACGGCGACGACCGCAACGCCGGCCCGGCCCGCGAAGGCCCCGCGCTGCTGCAGGGCCTCGTCGTATGCGGCCACTGTGGACAGAGGATGACCGTGCGATATCACAAACGTTGCGACGGCAGTCTCGTGCCCGACTACGCCTGCCAACGCCAAGGCATCAACACCGCGACCCAGATCTGCCAAACCGTGTGCGGCTCCGGCGTCGACACCGCCGTGGCCGCCCTCGCGCTAGATACCCTGACCCCGCTGGCCATCGAGGTCGCGTTCGGGCGTTGGCGCGCTGCCAGGCGTGCTCGTCGACCCCGATCGCGCCCGCTGCCTCGATGCGGTCGCCATCGGCGACTAGGGGCGTTCCGATCTCCACGACCGCGCGCATCACCGCTGTCCACCCCAGTCCCAACCCCGCGCGCTACGGCGACGACACTCTCACCCTCGGCGCCGACCCGGCGAGGCACCCACCGCTTGGCCCGCTCGGTCAGGCTGGCCCGGGCGGCGGCCAACGACGCGGTCTGCGTCCAGGTCCGTTGCGGGCAACCCACGGTGCGACAGCGCCAGATCCGCCTGTGCCACACCAGAACCGTCGCACGGCCGGACACCGGCACATCCCGCAGCAGCTGCTCCCGCCGGGCATGGGGCGACGCCGGCCGCCCGCATCGTCCACAAGCGACACTTGCCGGCGCTGTCTCGATCAGAACCTCAAGCTCGCCGCCTTACTCGCCCACCGCGAGCACGACGAACCCCGGCAAGCCGAGCACGAGCTGCGCCGCACGACTGGTAGCCTCACCCTCCACTGACGCCGCCCGGTGATCCGTAGCTTGGTCGCTTTGGATCATGAGGCCCAGGCCCATCTACACCCGTCACCTTGACGGCGTGTCGCCAGCCTTCAACCACGCTTCATGACGAAGAGCCGACGGTTCCCCACCGGCCTGGAGATTCCGTGTCGCACGAGACGATCTTGTCCTGTTCGTGCACAGCCGTGGGGATGGAGGCGGCGGATGACCCGTTGTGTGGGCGAGAACCGATCGACCCAGCCCCAGGTGACGAGTCCCGGGCCGGGCCGTGTCGCGGTGCTCATCGGCCACCGCAATGAACCGGCGTCCGCTATGGTCGGCGTGCTGTGCGAAGGCTGGCGTTCAGGCGGTGGCCGACCGCGGCGAGATCGCCGAGGGGCGAGGCTTGCTTCGGCCTCGGCGGGCAAACCAGTGTGATCGGCGCCTGCGTGGGATCTGCTGGCTGCGGCGGAACTCTTCGGCGTCGGCGATGAACTCCGCCTGGCGTTGCCGCGCGGCCTCGGCGATGGCGGTGTAGTCGAACATTGTGACCTCCTTGGGTCCGGCGATTTTTCCCCAGTGAGCTTTCCCGATCTCTAGGAGACTTTCGATCATGGTCTGACACACCAGGAGAGGAGTCTTCGTGGCAGCGCCGAGGAGGTAACCCGACGAGTTGCGCGCTCGCGCGATGCGCTTGTACCGGGACTCGAACCCGAATCCTGTGATCCGTCGGTTGGCTGAGCTGCCGGGCGTACAGACGACGGCGCTGCCGAACTGGATCTTGTATCGTCGTCATAATCCACTGCCTTCGCGGCCAGCCTGGATCGCTGGTGGCAGATGCGTGGCGTGGCTGTACAGCGGTACCGCCTTGGCGTGATCATGTGCGTTGCCGAAGACACCCATGATCGACACCAAGGGCGTGAGGATGAATCGGCAAGACGATGCCGCTCGCGTCGAGTCCCTACGTGAGTTGTCGCGGCTTTGGACTGACTTCTACGCGCGTTTGACCGCTTGCGGCGACGCGTTGTTCCAGTCTTACCGACGCGTTGCTGTGTACCGATGGGCGGGCCGGCGCGCGCACCGGTCGACCTGGGGTTGTCGCCGGAGCACCGGCGCGGGCACGGCGCCTTGGACGACGGGCTGAAACAGGGTCGGGTCGACCTGTCGCGACCGCGCACCGTTCTGGCGGCACTGCCGCTGCCCCGTGCGGCGGACGGGCGCTGGCGTTGGCGGTTGACGTCAGCCCGTGGCTGCGCTCAGACGCACCACCAGCCCACAGCTGCAGTCCTGCCACGTCTATGGGCGGGGCAAGCAACAGGACCAGATGATCGCGGGCGGCGCTGTTGCGTTGTCGGATGGGCGGACACGTCGAGCCGGCATTGTGGTGTCAGGTCAGATCGGCTGAGCCAGCTCGGTGAACCCGGCGGCGATCCTCAGCGCCGGCGGGGCGTCGAGTCCCAGCTCATAGTGGCCACGTCGAAGGTTCTGCATGAAGGCAAGCCCAGCAACGATCACGCCGGCTGGTCGATCGGTGGGTAGCCCGCGCATGGGTCGCAGCCGGTGCTTGAGTTGGCTGTGATCGGCTTCTATCCGATTGTTGGCCTACCGCTCGACGTGGTGCCACCCGGACGGGATCAGCCTTCCTGGATCAGGGTGCGGCAGGTGCTTTTCGGGACACCGTTGCCGGCACCCAGCTTCCGGTAGGTGTGTCCGCCTTCCAGCCAGGCCAGGGTCAGGGTCAGGATCGCCTGGGTGCGGGTGTCGTGTGCCCGCCAGCGAGTACCGATGCGCTTGTGGTACAGGGTCAGGGCCGCGGCGAGGTGCTGCACGACGTGTACTGGCGTGGACAGGGCCAGACCGTAGATGATGGGTGCGGAGGTCTCTGGTTCTTGGATGGTCACACAGCCGACGTACCGGAGACCTCCGCATTTCGTGATCTTCCCCGCCGGTCGTGATCACATCGTGACCGAAGCCGTCGTACGCGGTGGTTCTCGCCGACAAGAGTTGATCACCCGTGTTGACCTCCCGTTGAGCACCAATCACCCTGTTGTCAACCCCGCTGACCTAGAGAAAGGAAGTCGGGACAAGCTCATTGGGGTGGACGCCCCTCGAGCGGCGAGGGACGTCCACGCTGGACTGTTCGGGGTTGTGTACCGCGTCCTGAGTTAGTGGGAGGCGAGGGCGAGTTGGAGGAGGGGGCCGGTGTCGGCCACCTCCCAGTGCTCGGCGATCTTTCCGCGTACGACGCGGAAGACCTGGGCGGTGCTGACCTTCAGGTTTTGGCCTGTTCCTTTGATTCCGTAGGCGGGCAGGTCTGCCTGGATGGTGCCTTGCACGTCGGCGAATACCATCACCCGGTCGCCGTCGACGATTGGGTCACCGGGGAAGTAGGTCAGGTCGGGTATCGCCGTGACGATGCTGGTGAGCCAGCGCTTGAGCCCGTCGCGGCCGGCCTGGTCTGGTGAGACCAGTGGGCTGTGCTGGATGAAGTCTTCGGTGAAGAACGCGTCGATCTGGTCGACGCGGTGCTCGTTGAAGACGACCTGGAGCGCGGTCTGGACGACAATGATGTTCCGCCTCTCTGTGGGGTTCTCCGCATTGCTCAGGTGAACTTGGGTCGGCTGAGTGTGGGAGGGCTGCGTGCTGGCGAATGCGACGGCGCCGGTCGTGGCGAGGCCGGCGATGACGGCCGCGGACACCATCAGGGTCCGGAGGTAGGGACGTGGATGACGCATGACTCTCCTTCGTTGTGCGGGCCGAATGTCACCGTGGCGGCGGCCCGGTCATCGGTCTCCCCGCGGCCGCCAGTGCTCGGACACCGTCGCGGTACGTCGGAAACGACGGCGCCCAGCCGAGCTCCTCCTTCGCTTTGTCGTTGGAAGGGCGTGCCGCCGAGGTCAGGAACGCGTACAGGTACGGTCCGATGATTCTGATGAACCACAGCGGCACGGTCATCGGCTTCGGGGTGCCGAACGTGGCCGCCAGGAACCGGACGTGTGCGCTCATCGACGCCGCTTCATCGTCGACGATGTGGTAGGCCTGGCCCGGCCGGCCGCGTTCCAGGGCCGCGACGACGGCGGCGCCGGCATCCGCGAGGTGGGTCCAGGGCAGCAGCCCGGGGGCACGATCGGACACGACGGGGAGCGTGCGCTTGTGTAGCATCGCGATGATCTGGTCGGTGCCGCCGTCGCCGGACCCCGGGCCGTAGAGGGCTCCGAAGCGCAGCGAGATCCCGTCGATGCCGTCGGTGTGCAGTGCGAGGCGCTCCTTCACCCGGAAGCCTTCAAGGTGCCGCTCCAGGGCCGGGGTGCTCCCAGGCGGGGCGAAGGGCGTGTTGGTCTCGGTGATCACCCGGTCGCCGAAGTCACCGTAGCCGTAGCCGAAATGCATCGACTCGACGATGAGCCGACGCACGCCGATGGTCTGCGCTGCCTCGATGAGGTTGCGGGTGCCCTGGATGCGCAGGGCGTTGGTTGCCGCCATGCCCTGGTGTCGCATCGGCACCTTGCGCAACGCAGTCGCAGCATGGATCGCCGCGTCGGCCTTCATGCCGTCAACGGCTCGGAGTAGGCCATCGCGATCCATCAGGTCCGCGACCAACGGCTCGATGCCCATGCCGAGCAGTCGCTCGGCGCCGCTGGGTGAGCGCGCGCGTCGAGCAGGTCGAGCGCGATCGGCTGGGCGCCCTGCGCCCGGACAGCTCGGCTTGTCGGGCGCACCGGCGCGGACGAGGATGTCACGCGTCCCGGCGGGTGATCAGGAAGGCGGCGGTCAGGAGGGCGGCGGCTGGCCAGGCGAGCAGGACCAGCATGGACGGGGCCGGGGCGAACAGGTCCGTGCGGGGGTGCAAAGCCACTACCTGCTGCGCGGCGTAGAACAGGGTGAGCCTGCCGATCCTGTCGTTCCACGGGGCCGGCAGCAGGCCCAGGATGGCCGGGAGGTAGATCAGTGCGACCAGCGCCGCGACCGCGCCCGCGGTGTGCCGGATCATCGCGCCGAGCCCCAGGCCCACCATGGCGCAGACGAACAGGAGCGTGCCTTCGGCGAGCACGGCCCCCGGCACGCCGGAGTGGGACAGGGATACGCCGAGGTGGTGGCCTGACAGGATCGCCTGGACAAGAAAGAACGAAGCGAACGAGACCAGTTCGCCGACGATGAGCGTCACCGTGCCTGCGGCGGCCGCCTTGGCGGCGAGCACCGCCCGGCGTCGCGGTACCGCCGCGAAGGTCGTGCGGATCAGCCCGGTGGCGTGCTCGGAGCTGAACGCCAGGACGCCTAGGACGCCGACGGCGAGCACGGCGTATTCCAAGCTGATGAAGCTTGGCAGGAGCGGGTCGATCGGTGGCCGGCCGGCGGGGGGCGGGGTTGCGAAGGCGACCGCGACAATGGCACTGAGTCCGATGGCGGTGACGACGGCGATGAGCAGCGTCCAGTAGGTCGAGCGAACCGAGCGCAGCTTGGTGAACTCCGAGGTGAGCACGTCGCGGGCGCGGATGGCGAGCGGTGGCACGGCCGGGCGAGCGGGCCGGATCTCGACTGTGGTCACTGGTCGGGTCTCCCATCCCTGGATGGATTTCCGGCGCGGTATTCGACGCTGTCGCTGGTGATGTCCAGGTAGGCCTGCTCGAGGGAGGCGTGCCGCGGCACCAGTTCGTGCACGGCGATGCCGTACTCGGCGGCCAGGTCCCCGATGGCCGGCGCGTCGAGGCCGGCCACGGCGAGCCCGCCATCGTCCTCCGGCGTGACCGCCGCGCCGCGGGCGGTGAGTAGCCCGGCGAGGTCGGCGGCTCGTGGGGACCGCACTAGCACGTCGGCGCGGGTACTGGACTCGACGAACCGGGCCGTGGGCGTGTCGGCGATCAGCCTGCCACGGCCGATGATGATCAGGTGGTCGGCGGTCAGCGCCATCTCGCTCATCAGGTGGCTGGAGACGAAGACGGTACGGCCTTCGCCCGCCAGTGATTTGAACAGCTGGCGGATCCAGTGGATGCCTTCGGTGTCCAGGCCGCCCGCCGGTTCGTCGAACATCAGGACGGCAGGGTCGCCGAGCAGCGCCGTGGCGATGCCGAGCCGCTGCTTCATGCCGAGCGAGAAGCTCCCGGTGCGCCGGTGCGCTACCGCGCCGAGCCCGGTCAGCGCGAGTACCTCCGTGACCCTGCGGCGCCCGATACCGTTGCTCTGCGCGATCGACAGCAGGTGGCTGTATGCGGTGCGGCCGGGGTGTACGGCGTTCGCGTCCAGCAGCGCGCCGACCTGGTGCAATGGGCGGATTACCCCCTGGTAGCGGCTGCCGTCGACGAGCGCCATGCCCGAGGTGGGGGTGTACAGGCCCAGGATGATCCGCATCGTGGTGGTCTTGCCGGCGCCGTTCGGGCCGAGGAAGCCGGTCACGTGCCCGGGGCGGACCGCGAAGCTCAGGCCGTCCAGCGCGGTGACGGGGCCGAAGCGCTTGCTGAGTTGATCCACCTCGATCATGCCCGGGTCCCCCGGAAGAAGGCGCTTGAGCTGCCCCGCCAGAGGAACACGACCGTGCCCAGCCCGATCAGCCAGATGACGAACCAGAAGATCTTGACCAGGGCGGCCTCGGGTACGACGAGGTTGCCGAGCGCGTCCATCGTGGCTATGCCGAAGAGCACAGTTCCGGTGATCCGTGCCCAGCTCTTGCCACTCTGGCAGTTCCGGGCGATGAAGATCCACAGTGCGGCGGCGACCAGACCGCTGGCGATCCAGCCCACCATCAGCGGGCGCTCCTGCGCGGTGAGCTGGCTCGCCGTCAGGTTCGGGAACTGCCGCTTCATGGCGTTTTTCGTGGCGGTCAGCGTGGTGAGGTCGATGGCGATGCCGATGAGGCTCGCGACCGCGCCCGCATACATGAGCTTGACCGCGTTGCGCACGGAGCCCGGGGCGGGCGGCCGCTGGACCTCGGGCATCTGGGCGCCGCCTGGGTAAGGCTGGTACATGGCTTCCTCTTCCCTCTAGTGCGTGGGGTTCGTCCAGTAACTCAGTGAGCGGGAACGGGGCAGATCATGGGGGGTGTCGGCACAAAGACCCCGTCTGGTGTCAGGGTGTAGCCGGTGACCGCGTCGGCGTACGGCGATCCGCTGACATCGGCGATCGGCCGCCCGCGCAGGGCGTACCCGCCGTTGCTGGCCGGACAACGCGGCGCACGGTCAGCGGCTATGTTGTGGCGACCAACCACGGCCGGAGGAGGTCGAACGGCGGCGGGCCGGCCGACGAGGTGGACGCGGCCGGTGGTTGGTGCCGTGCCAGCCGGCCGCCGAGGCGTAGCCAGTCCACGTGTCCGCCGGCGCCGCGGAGGAAGTTCGCCCGGATATGGGTCGCCTCGCCGCCCGGGCCGAGGACGAGCACGTAGTCGGGGCGGTAGAAGGCCAGGCGCGGCCCGGCCACCCCGCCGACCCTGCCCACGAGTTGGCCGTTGTCGGCGGCCAGTTCGAACTCCAACGTTTCGAGGTCTCCGGCCGGGCCGACCGCTTGTTGGATGTAGCGGCCCTCATACGGGGCCAGCTCCTGCGGGGTGAGTGCGCGCGGCACGGCCGGGAGGTTGCTGATCCCGGCGAAGCGCCGCAGCGCCCAGTCGTTGGCGAACAGCTCGGCGACCAGGCCGGGGCCGCCTTCGGAGTTGGTGAGCATGGTGAACGCGAAGCCACGCTCGGGCACCATCAGGAAGCCGGAGTGCTGGCCGGGCCAGTCCCCGCCGTGTTGCACGATGTGCACGCCTTCGGCGCTCGGGCGCAGCATCCAGGTGACGCCCATGCCGTCGAGCTCGACGAACAGGGTGCCGCCCGGCCCCGGACGGGTACGCATCGCGAGCAGCGACTGTCGGGTGAGCAGGCGGGTGTCACTGCCGGGCACCGTCCCGTCGCCGAGGTGGAAGCGGGCGTACCGGAGCTGATCGCGGACGCTGGAGATCAGACCACCGGCGGCGTGCAGGCTTCGCCACACCCGGAAGAACGCCGGCTCGACCACCGGCTTGCCGCCCACCAGGTTGTGGGACGCGGCCACGTTGAAGCCGATGATCTCGTCGACGAAGAACCGGCTGTGCGCCAGCCCCAGCGGATCGACCAGCAGTTCCCGGACCGCCGTCTCGTATGTCATGCCGGTGACCACCTCGATCACGCGGCCGGCCAGCGCCACCGCGGCGCTGTTGTAGGCGAACACCTCACCCGGCGGCGTCAGCTGGGGCAGCCGGGCGATGCCCGCGGCGTACCTGGCCGTGGCGTCGTCACCCTCGCCGGTGTCCTCGAGGTAGTCGCCCAGCCAGCCGGCGGTGTGGTTGAGCAGTTGGCGGACGGTAACCCGGGCCGCCACCGACGGGTCTGAGGTGTGGAAGTCGGGCAGGTAGCTGCGCACCGGGGCGTCGAGGGCGAGCCTGCCCTGCTCCACCAGGCGCATCACGGTGGTACCGGTGAACGTCTTGGTGGTGGAGCCGATCCGGAACACGGTGTCGCCGTCGACCGGCACGGGGTAGTCGACATTGGTGACGCCGTACCCCCTGACGTACTCCGCTCCCCGATAGAGCACCCCCACGGCCACGCCCGGGATGCCGTACTTGACCATGCCGGCTCGAATCCTCTCGTCCAGCTCGCGGAACAGCCGCTCGCTCCGCCCGGGGGCGAATGCGGGCGGGGCGGCGGACTGTGAGGACGCGGCCAGCGCCGGCGATCCCAAGGCCGAGGCGGTCGCCGCCGCTGCCACGGACGCCGAGGTCGCTCGAAGGAGCGTGCGCCGGGTGACGTAAGGCTGGTGCATGTGCTTCCTCTTCTCTTGAGTGCGTCGGGTCGGGTCAGTGCGTGGGGTTTGTCCAGGAACGCAGCACGCGATCGTTGATGGGGTCCAGCGGTGTCGACTTGTTCGTCAGGGTCAGGTGAACCTGGTTGTCGCGGATGCGAACGAGCAGCGACGCGGTGGCCCCACCGCCGGCCCCACCGTGGACGGCGATGTCGCCGCGGGCGCTGATCAGCCAGCCCAGGCCCACCCGACCTCCGCGGGGGCCCGGTGCGGTCTGCGGGGTGAGCGCCTCACGCGCGAGCGCCGGGGGCAGCAGCGATAACCACCCGGCCCCAAGGCGCACGAGGTCGGCCGCCGTCGCCCACAGCCCGCCGACGGCGGGAACGGTGCAGATCCTGACCGGAACCGGCGCGAAGGCGCCCTCCGGTGTCACGTCGTATCCGGTGACCGCATCGGAGCCGAGGTCGGCGGCACGGGCCGGAAACGACGAGCCGCCCATCCCGAGCGGCTCCAGCACGAGACGGGTGACCGCCTCGGCATACGGTGATCCGGTGACATCGGCGACCAGCTGCCCGAGCACGGCGTAGCCGCCGTTGCTGGGCCGGACGACCCCGCGGGTGCCGCTACAGGCGATCACCGGGCCGGTGAGCGTGACCAGGTCAGGGACGCTGTCGGCGAACAGTTCGGCGAGGCGAGGGCTGTCCACCCCGGCGGTGTGGCTGAGCAGTTCCCGGACCGTGATGGCGTCGTCGGCCAACCGCACCGTGCGCAGGTGGTCGTTGGCGGGGGAATCGAGGCCGATACGGCCGTCGGCGACCAGCCGCAGCACGGCGGTCGCGGTGACCAGCGCCGTGACACCGGGCGCCGCAAGCCGGTGACCGGTGTCCAGAGCCTCGGCCCGGTCCAGGTCCGCCCACCCCGTCGCGACCACCCACACCGGGGCGCCGGGGCCACCGCCGGCGAGGACCAGGCCGACCAGACCCAGTTCGGCGAAGGCCTCGTCCGCGATCCCGGCCACGCCAGCGGGAACCTGACCGAGGGTACGGATGGGCGGCGGCGACGTCACCCGAGCGTCGGTGATCCGCTTTGTCAGCGGAGTCGCCCGCAGCTCCGTGAGCCGGTGGGGCGGCTCGGCTTCGACCGTCGCGTCGACCCGCAGGTCGGCGATTTGGACGCTGGCGGACAGCGGCGCCTGGGCCATGACGACGAGTTCCCCGCGCAGCAGCAGGGCCGTCTGGATAATCGTCGCGACCAGCTCGCCGGCCGGTGTCTCGGCCAGAACCGGGCCGCCGACATGCTGTCGTAGTTCGTCCTCGTCGGGCGCCGACCACGCCGACGCGCCGGCTTCCCGGAAACGGCCGATCACCCATCTCAGCTGCGACAGCGCATGGCTTTCGTGCTCGGGCTGGCCGCAGATGAGCTGCTTGAGCGCGGCCCAGCTCGGCAGGCCATACTCCCCGGCGATGGCCGCCTGCGCGTCGTGCAGGGTAGGGAACTCGCCAGCGGCTAGGCGGCGTTTCGCCTCAAGCTTGAGGTACCGCAGGCTTGGCCGATCAGGCAGCGAACGTGGCCCACCGGGCATGGCAGCCCTTCCTCACGCCCGCAGGTCCGCTACACCGGGCAGGAAAGACTAGCCGTTGATCTCGCCTGAGAACCGGTGAGCTTGCAGCCCTGCCCGCGGACTAGAGGCGCCCGGAACGCCGATCGCGATCATACTCCCTCCCAGCCGATCCCACACCTACCTGCCGGGTAGACGGCGGGAATCGCACCCGCCGTCCCCCACAGATCCGGACGTGAGCCTCGCAGCTCCTCCGGCTCGTGCTGTCCAGTCGTCAGGGATCAGTACCGTAGTGCCCAGTGCGCGAACAGATCAGGTGACCGTTGCCGGACCCCTTTCAGCCATGCCCGCGTTCGTTTGTCACTGCGTTCCAGTCGCTTGTACTTCCGCCTTGTCCAACGCATCAGATGGCGATCAACGCGCTTGCCGATCGGGTTCACCGCGCTCGGGTAGAACGCGGTGAAGTAGTTCAACCAGCCCGCAGGGCCGGGTTTATTGACCATTAAGGCAAATATGTCGTGATTAGGCTGCGGCGTAGCGGACTTCGGGCTTGCCGAACAAGGCGCGTACGGCCTCGGGCTGGTTCTGGCGGCGACGGAGGTGGGTGCGGGCCTGGGCGGCGAGTTCGGCCGGGGTGGCTGGGTTTGTTTGTGCCACATGGCGTTTGATGTCGCCGTTGAGCAGTTCTACGGGGTTGAGTTCGGGGCTGTAGCCGGGCAGGAAGTGCATCTCAATGCTGGCAGCGTGTTTGGCGAGCCAGTCGCGGACACTAACCCGCCGGTGCACCGGGTGCCCGTCCACGATCAGATGGATCTTTCGGCTCAGGTGGCGGACCAGGCGTTCGAGGTAGGCCACGAACACCGGGCCGGTGAACGAGCCGGTGTAGCAGGTGAAGTACAGCTCGCCCTTGTTGCTGATCGCGGCCATCACGTTGACGCCGAACCGCTTGCTGGTCTTGCCCACCACTGGGGTCTGACCGATCGGCGCCCACGTGGCGCCCACCGCCGCGTCGGAGCGCAGCCCGGTCTGATCCAGCCACAAGATGACCGCCTTCTCCCGCTTGGCCCGGGCGGCGATGGCCGGGTAGTCGATCTCCAGCCACCGCCCGACCGCCTCGGGGTTCTGCTCGTAGGCCTTGCGGATCGGCTTCTGCGGCGACAGGTTCCACCAGCGCAGGTACTTGCCGATGGTGACCAGCGACAGGCCGATGCCGTACCAGCGGCGTACCAGGTCCCGGACCTGCGGCCGGGTCCACACCAGCCCGGGCAACGCCACCTGGTCGGGGTAGCGGCCCAGCACCGCCCGCCGGACCCGGAACTCCTGCCGGGGCGACAGCGCCTTCTGCTCACCCGGACGCCGACCTCGCCGACCCCTTCGCAACCCCCGGTTTCCCTTGTGGTCAAAGGCATTCACCCACCGCCACACTGTCTTCGGCGACACGTTGAACACTTTGGACACTGCCGCCTGGGTCATCCCGCTCTTGACCGCCGCGACGGCCCGCCGGCGAAGATCCTCTTGCGCCTGCGGGGAAAGCCACCGCGCGTCCGGCACTACAACACCCACGCACATTCAGCGCACCACGGCACGTTTGCGTTACGGATCAATAACTCTTCTGCGAGGTCATCCAGCGTCGAGCTGGTGCGTCGATGTAGCCGCCAAGACGCTACCTTGCGGCTCATGTCGGTCAGCTTCCCCGGGGCCACCGCCGGCAGGAATCCCGTGCGGGATCTCCTGCGGATCTTGTCGTAGTTCTGCCGGGGTCGAAACGCATAACCCGCAGAACGTGAACGTCACCTGGTCATAGTCCAGGCGACGTCGGTCGTCCTTGCAGTACACGATGCGCGTCTTGTCGGGATGCAGCTGCAACCCGATGTCCGCGAGCCGACGTCCGATCGCCTCTCGCACCTGGCGGGCTTGACGTTCGGTCACGCAGTGGATCACCGGGAGAGTCGGCGGGGGGAATCGCACCCCCCGCCGCTCGCAGAACCGTGCGTAAACCGCTCGGCTTACACGGCTCCCATCGTCCAGCCGGCAGGTTTGAGGCCGAAACGCCAATGGGCGAACAGTCTTGGCGATCGCCGTGAGGCTTCCGCCAGTAGCTCACCCGCCCGTTTCTCGCGTCGGCGTAGCCGTTTGTACTTGCGTATGGCCCAACGCACCAGATGCTCGTTGATGCGCCGCAGAAGGGGATACAACATGGACTTGTAGAGCGTCCGTAATAGTTGATCCAACCCTGCACGATGCTGTTGAACATGCGTGCCAGGTCGTTGAGGGACTTGTCACTCCGGCGGGCGATGTGCCAGGATCGGATCTCCCGACCCATCACCTTGATCGCGTCCTTGCTGACCGCGGGCAGGAAGCTCACGAAATGCTTGCCCCACCTGTTCTTGGCCAGTCGTGGACGAAACGTGTAGCCAAGGAACGTAAACGACGTGACCTCATGATCGCCACGCCGGTCAGCGTCCTGACAATACGCAATGCGCGTCTTGTCGGGATGCAACTCCAGACCGACCGCCGCCAACCGTACCGCCAGAGCATCCCGGACCTGCCGGGCCTGCTCCAGGCTGCCGCAGTGAATCACCGCATCATCGCAGTAGCGTTCGAACGTGACCGCCGGAAATTCCCGGGTCAGCCATACGTCGAACGCGTAATGCAAGTAGAGGTTAGCCAAAACTGGTGAGATCGCAGAGCCTTGCGGCGTCCCGCGATCCCGGGCGACCAGGGTACCGTCCGGCTGGCGCAGCGGGGCTTGCAGCCACCGCTTCACGTACAACAGGATCCACTTCTGGTCGGTGTGCCGCGCGACCGCCTTGAGCATGAGAGAGTGATCGACCCTGTCGAAGAACGCCCGGACATCAAGATCTATCACCCAGTCGTTCCGCCAACAGCGCTCCCGGCATACCGCCACCGCGTCCAACGCGGACCGGCCCGGTCGGTAGCCATAAGAGTCGCGGTGGAAGATAGGCTCCACCTTCCGCTCCAGATACATGGCCGCCACCGTCTGCGCGATCCGATCGTCCACAGTGGGCACTCCGAGAACCCTCGACCCTCCCCCACTCTTGGGTATCGCCACGGCCTTCACCGGCCCGGCCACTACCGCAACGGCGCCGCCACCGTCGCGGCCCGGGTCGAGACCGGGGCCGCCGTCAACGCCCGACTCAGCATCACGTAACCACGTTGGCGCGCTCGCCGACGGCAACAGGCTCCTGATCACCACCCGATGACTTATCCCCTCAGCCCCAACGCAGAAGCACCAACCTGCAAAATTCACGGCGGTCGAATGCCCGGTCAGAGCCCCCGGCGACAAGGCCGTGAACAGCAGAAATGCTCAGCGAGGCAGCCGTTTCAAGATCGAAGACTTGCAGGTTCGTCTGTTCGTCTCACCCCAGGATTCGAACCTACGCAACGTTCCGGTTCGCCACTCCCCCGACCGCGACCGCTGACCGTCTCGGCGAGGTTTGGCTGCCCGATCGCCACCCGAACAAGCGCAGGTCGAACCGAGGCGCATGGCGGCCAGCCAACGGCCGCTCGAAAAGTGATGATGTGCCTTTTCTGGCTGTGACGGTCTCAGCTGGCCCCACGCGGGCGGCTTGAAATGGCCCCACCGAGGACATAGTCGCGTATGCATCGGGGTAACGCTGAGTAACTTCGGTTCGATCGATGGCACGCCCTGGTGGTCTGTGTGTCTCGCGCGGAATGCGGCAGACATCCCAGGTTTTTCGTTGTCAAGAGGCGGGCTGGAGATGGGCCCAGGCGATGTCCTCGTGGTAGCCGGTATTGGTCTTGAGGCAGCCGTGCAGGATACCGACGAGGCGGTTGCCGAGTTGGCGTAGCGCGGCCTGGTGGCCGATGCCGCGCTTGCGCAGGGTGTCGTAGTAGGCGCGGGCGCCGGGTGAGCCTCTCATGGCGCAGAACGCCCACTGGAGTACGGCGTCGCCGAGGCGCCGGTTACGGGCGTAGCGGGCCAAGACAAACCGTCGGGTGCCGGATGCGCGGGTGATCGGGGACGTGCCGGCGTAGTTCTTGCGGGCCTTGGCGTCGATGAACCGGTGCGGGTCGTCGCCGAACTCGGCGAGGATCCGGGCGCCGAGCACGCCACCGAGGCCGGGCAGGCTCAGGTAGCGTTCAGCGTCCCGGTGCCGGCCAAAATGCTCGGCCACCACCTGCCCCAACTGGTCGATCTCGGTGTTGAGGGTGGCGATGAGCCGTACCTGGGTGGTCACGATCACGGCGTAGGCGGCCTACACCGGCGCCGGTTGCCGCAACTGTGCGGCGCGCAGCTGCTGCTGCAGGCGAACGGCCTTGGCCTCGACGTCGCGGCGGTGCGCCCGGCGCAGCGCCGCACCGATCTGGGCGCGGGACAGCCGGGCAGCCCGGTCCGGATCGGGGGCCCGGCCCAGCAGTTCCAGCGGCCACCATCGAGATCATCAGCGACCGGGAGCAGACCGTCGGCCAGGGCCGGTTCGGCACCGACCGCGACGGCTACAAAGCGATGCTCGCCGCCGGCCGCAAGCACAAAGACCGGATCTGGGCGGTGGAGGGCTGCAGCGGCATCGGCCGGCACGTCGCGCAGCGCCTGGTCGCCGACGGCGAAACCGTCGTGGACGTGCCGGCGAAGCTGTCCGCCCGGGCTCGGGTGTTCGCCACCGGTCAGGGTCGTAAGACCGACCCGGTCGACGCGCACAGCGTCGCCGTGGTCGCCTTGCGCACTGCGGACCTGCGGCAGGTCGTCACCGACGACACCACGGTGGCGCTGCGCCTTTTGGTCGACCGCCGCGACCAGCTCGGCAGGGCACGTACTGAGATCGTCTCCCGCCTGCACCACCTGCTGCTGGAATTGGTGCCCGGTGGCGCCAAGAAGGACCTGTCCGCTCAGCAGGCCCGTGCCCTGCTCAACACCGTCCGGCCCCGAGACGTGGTCGGCAAGACCCGCCGTTGGCTGGCCTCCGAGCTGATCCACGAACTCGTCGTGATCGACAAGAAGATCAAAATCGCCAAGCAGGAACTCACCGAGCTGGTCACCAGCACCGGTAGCCGGCTGCTCGACCTGCACGGCATCGGCCCGTCCGGCGCCGCCCGACTGCTCGGCGACATCGGCGACATCGGCCGGTTCACCAGCCGCGCCCACTTCGCCTCCTGGAACGGCACCGCCCCCATCGACGCCTCCTCCGGCGAACAGAACCGCCACAGGCTCTCCCGCGCCGGCAATCGGCGCATCAACCGGGCGCTGCACATCATGGCCATCGTCCAACTGCGCCACGACACCGAAGGTCGCCGCTATTACCGGCGCAAACTGGCTGCCGGCAAAACCCCGATGGAAGCCCTACGCGCCTTGAAACGGCGGCTGTCCGACATCGTCTACAGGCAGATGGTCGCCGACGCCAAGCGGCTCGGGACGGGTCCGGGACGACACGTGGGGGCGACTCTGACATCCAGCGCGGCCGACTCGAACCCCAAGATCGACACTTCGGAAAAGTCACTTCCCGGACCCGCCGAACCCCAGCCTAGAACACCACTCTTCGTCGGCTCTTGACACAGAGGGGTGCCTACTTGATGAGTGCGCTTCCCGTTCAGTCCGATGACGTTCCGACGCAACCGACGTCCGCGGGGCCGTCTCCCATGTCACGGCCTGCCGGGCTGTCTCGTCTCGGGGGCGAGAGCCAGTACCGGATTGGGAGCGTGACGTGATGCGAGTGTTCGTTGCAGGCGGGACCGGAGTCATCGGGCGGCGGCTGGTGCCGCGGCTGGTGGCCCGTGGCCACCAGGTGACGGCGACGACGACGAGCGCGGCCAAGCTGGGCTTGCTGCAACAGCTAGGCGCCGATGGGGTTGTGATGGACGGGCTGGGTGCGGCGTCGGTCGGCGAGGCCGTGGCCGCGGCACGGCCGGACGCGATCGTGCACCAGATGACGGGCCTTTCCGAGGCGCACGCCGGCAAGCCCAACCTGAGGAAGCCCGACCGCTTCTTCGCCACCACCAACCGGCTCCGCAGCGAGGGGACCGACCACCTGCTGGCCGCGGCCGAGGCGACCGGCGTAACCAACTTCGTCGCGCAGAGCGCCGCCATCTTCAATGGAATCCGCGAGGGCGGATGGGTCAAGACCGAGGAGGACCCGCTGGAGGTGGTGGAGGGAATGAAGGCGATCAACCACCTCGAGGACGTGGTCGTCAAGGCAGGCGGCGCGGTCCTGCGCTACGGCGGGCTCTACGGGCCGGGCGCCACCGACGATCAGGTCAAGCTCGTGCGGAAGCGGCTGTACCCGCTCGTCGGGGGTGGCACCGGCTACTTCTCGTGGGTGCATCTAGACGACGCGGCGAGCGCTACCGTCCTGGCGGTGGAGCAGCAGGCAAAGGGCGTGTTCAACATCGTCGACGACGAGCCGGCACCGGTCAGCGAGTGGCTGCCCTATCTCGCGAATTGCGCCGGGGCCAAACCACCGCGGCGGGTTCCCGCGTGGCTGGCCCGGCTGCTGGCCGGCGAGATGATGGTGGACATGATGACCAACAAGGGGCGCGGCTTCTCCAACGCCAAGGCCAAGCGGGAGCTCGGCTGGCAGCTGCGCTACCCGTCGTGGCGCCAAGGCTTCAAGGAAGAACTCACATGACCCGGGCCGAGGAGTTCGAGGAGCTGCGGCCGTTGCTGTTCTCGATCGCCTACCGGATCCTCGGCAGCGTGGCCGAGGCCGAGGACGCCGTCCAGGAGACCTGGCTGCGCTACGAGGCCTCCCCGACACAACCCACCTCGACCAAGGCCTTCCTCTCAGCCGTGGTCACCCGGATCTCGATCGACGTGCTGCGCTCGGCCCGCGTCCGACGGGAGACGTACGTCGGGCACTGGTTCCCCGAGCCGCTGCTCACCGACCCCTACGAGGACCCAGAGCGGTCGGCGGAGCTGGCCGACTCGGTGTCGATGGCCGCCCTGTTGCTGCTCGAGCGGCTGACCCCGCTCGAACGGGCGGTCTTCGTGCTGCGGGAGGTATTCGGGTTCGGCTTCCCCGAGGTCGCGTCGGCGGTGGGGAGGTCCGAGGCGGCGTGCCGCCAGCTCGCGGTCCGGGCGCGACGCCACATGGACGTCGGGCGCCCTCGGTTCGAGGCGGACCGCCGGGAACGCGAGGAGCTGGCGGCGCAGTTCTTCAGCGCGCTCCGGGAAGGCGACGTCGACGGACTGAGGGAGTTGCTCGCTGCCGACGTCCAGATGGTCGGGGATGGGGGAGGCAAGGCGCCTGCGTTCGCCAGGAGCGTGATCGGTGCCGACAACGTGGCCCGCGTGCTCGCCTCGATCTCCCCGGTGCTCGCCGGGATCGACGCGAGAGTGGAGCCACGCGAGGTGAACGGCCAGCCGGGCGCGATCCTTCGCGATCGGGACGGCAACGTGGTCAGCACGTTGACGCTCGACGTGCTCGGCGGGCGGATCCAGACGATCCGCTCGGTGAGTAACCCCGACAAGCTCGGGCACGTGGGTCCCGTGGCGGACGCCTGGGCGATTGCCCGCGAGGCGAAGCAGGCTCGCCGGCTCAGGGACTGACCCTGCGCACTCAATTCGGCAAAGTGGTACGCGGGTCGGTGACGCAATAGGGCTTTCACGATGGGATCCGCCGCTTGAGAGGTGTGACCTTGGGAGCGTATTGCCCGCGGAGAACCTGGTTCTCTCGGGCGAGTTCATTGATCACGGTGGCGTAGGTCTGGAGAAGGACCTCCAGGCCGGCGCAGTGCTGACGAAGCTCCTTGAGGGTTATTCAGGAGATCCACTTATCACAAGTGATCAAGTCGTGACCTGCGCCGATACGTCCGACTCGCAGAAATGGTCATGGCTCTGAATAACCCTCCTTGTACTTGCTCTCCGGTCCGTCGTTGGCGCTCGCCCCCACGGGCGATCTCCTTGCTGTGGCGGCCAGGCGTTGGAAGTGGTCGCGCAGGTCGGTGTGCTGGTCGTAGAGGGCCCCGGCCAGGGCGCCGCCGGCGAAGGTGGCCGCGCCGAACCCGGCGGCGAACACACCGTAGGCGGTGCCGCGGCGGGCGGTGGGGACCAGGTCGGCGACGGCGGCGCGCATGGTGGACTCCTGCAGGCCGAGCACCGCGCCCCAGGCGAGCACGCCGGCCAGGGCCAGACCCGCCGTCGTGGTGAACGCCAGCACCGGCACGATCGCCGACAGGATCGGCACCGCGATCAGCACGCGCAGCCCGGCGTGGTCATAGAGCCAGCCCGACCCGAGCGCGGCGAGGGCGTCGACGCCCATCGCGGCGGCGTACACGACCGGGATGACCGCGACCGGCACCACGTGGCGGGCGGCGAGGTGGAAGGAGAGCACGCCGAAGGTGGCGTACCCGATCGTGGTCAGCGCGGTGAACGCGAGATAGGTCCAGAACAGGCGGGGTAGCCGGCGCCGCTCGGGTGTGGTGGTCGTGTCGGCTGCCGGTTCGGCGCCCGTCTCGAAGCGGGCCGGGTCGGGAACCCGGCGGCGTAGCCGCATCAGCAGCGCCATCACCGCGACCGCGGGCAGCGCCAGGCTGAGGAACGCCGTGTGGTAGTCGTCGGCGGTGACCGCCAGGACGGCGGCGACCAGCAGCGGCCCGGCCACGGCGCCGACCTGGTCGATCGCCTCGTGCACCGCGAACCCCTTGCCCCGCCCGACCACCGACGCGGCGTGCGAGAGCATCACGTCCTTGGCGGGGCTGCGGATCGCCTTGCCACCCGCTCGCCGACCACCAGCACTGCGGCGATCCACAGCACGCTGGTCAACCCGAGTGTCAGGACCGCCACCATGGTCACCGCGTAGCCGATCAGAACCAGGGGCCAGTAGGCGCGGGTGCGATCCACCAGCGGCCCGGTGCCCAGCCGCCCGGCCAGCGCGAACGCCTCACCGACGCCGGTGACGACACCGACCACGGTCGCCGACGCGCCCAGCGTGGTCAAGAAGGGGCCGGTCACCGACCGGGCACCCTCATAGACGAGATCGGAGAGCAGGCTGACGAGGCCGAACGCGGTCACGAACCGCCACGCGGCCACCGGGCCCCTGTCGTCATCGTCACCTCGGAAGTATGAGACCTCAGCGGGCCAGCGCGATCGTCGACGACGACGGCGAGGTCCGAGCTCACCCGGATCACCTCGGCACGCTGGATCGGGGCCGCATCGACGCCAACGAGTTGACTGAGGCCGCCAGACCAGGTCACACGACAACCGGCCAGGGTGCGTCGACACTTCTGCCCCCTGGCGTTCGTCACTGTCCGTAGCCAAGGAATCCATTCTTGTGCACATGTGGATAAGACTGTGGACAAGCGATGCTGACCGTCTGTCGGCTGCTCATGGCTACCGCCGGCAGGCGCATCCCGGGCCAGGCGCGCGTGCCGGGTCGCGACGATCGGGTCAGGCAATGCGGCTACCCGAGCGCTGTCTCCCCGGCCCCGGGCGTGGGGTTGCCAGGCCGCGAATGGGCCCCTCATCGATTCCAGCAGGTCTGCTCAGGCTTGGGCGGCGCCCTCCAACGACAGCCGGATCCGGGCATGCGACAGCAGCAGCTCCGCGCTGGCCGTAACAGCAGCTTTGGCGGCTTGCCGGAACACGCTCACATAGGTGTCCGCGGTGGTCACCGCGCTGGAGTGGCCGATGTCGTGCTGGATCACCTTCAAGTCCACCCCCGCCGCTGCGGCTCCCGCCCGTGCCCCGAAGAAGCCGGTCAAGTACGGCCACCGGCGAGCCAGCGGCCATCGCCCGCCGAGCGTCCAGCGCGGCCTCCCACAGCCCCGTCAGGCCGTCCAGGAGCTGCTGTCGCATGGCCGCCGTGACATGCGCCTGCACCGAGCCGTCCAGGTGGCCCATGCGCTCGTCCATCAGCTTGGGGAGAACGCCAGCTCCTCCATCAGGGTCTTGTGAGTACGGCCGCAGCCTGCTCGGCGGGGGCGGGCAGCATGTCGCCGCGTCATCTCATCGGCCGGAATGCCGCTCGAAGCTCGTCCGTGAACAGTTCCGGCTCTTCCCAGGCCGCGAAGTGGCCGCCCCTGTCGGCTTGGTGGAAGTAGATCAGGCTGGGAAAGGCGCGGCGGGCCCACGTCTCCGGGGCTCGATAAAGATCGTCGTCCGGAAAGACAGTGATGGCCACCGGGACCGAGATCTCGTCGGTCTTCTGCGCGGCCGCACTGATGAGGTTTTCTTTGCGGTTCTCCCAATACAGCCGCGCGGTCGAGACCGCGGTGTTCGTCAGCCAGTACAGCGTGAAGTCGTCCAGCACCTCGTCTTTCGTCGGCGACTGATTGGGATCCTTGCCGTACGTCCAGTGCGCGAACCCTCCGTGTACGAGCATCCACCCCGCGAGGCCGGCGGGGGAGTCTGTCAGGCCGTAGCCGACGGCCTGCGGTCGCGCGCTCATCATCGTCAGGTAGCCCCAGCCCCCGTTCTGGAGGAACATTCTCAGGGCGTCGAATTCCGCGCGTTCCTGCTCGGAGAGTCCCGCCGGCGCGGGTCCGCCGCTGGCGATCGCCGCAGCTGCGTCGGGCGGGAATGTCGCCGGCAAGTTGGTATGGATGCCGAGCAATCCCGCTGGCCCCTGCCGCCCCATCGCCTCGACGACGCCCGCCCCCCAATCGCCGCCCTGCGCGACGTAGCGCGTGTACCCCAGCCGCTTCATGAGCACGTCCCACGCACGGCCGATGCGCTCCAACCCCCAGCCGACCTCGGTCGGTCGCGCCGAGAAGCCGAAGCCAGGCAGGGACGGAATCACGACATCGAAGCCGTCCTCCGCTTGGCCGCCGAATGCCGTGGGATCGGTGAGCGGACCGATGAGCTTGATTTGCTCGAAGACCGAGCCGGGCCACCCGTGTGTGATGATCAGCGGCAGCGCGTTCGGGTGGCGGGAGCGGACGTGGATGAAGTGGATGTCGACCCCGTCGACGGTCGTCACGAACTGCGGCAAGGCGTTCAGTTGCGCCTCGGCCTTCCGCCAGTCGTAGTCCGTGCCCCAATACCGAACGAGCTCCTGCAGCTCTGCCAACTGCGCACCCTGCGACCGATCGGGAACCGTCTCCCGGTCGGGCCACCGGGTCGCGGCGAGGCGCCGGCGGAGGCCGTCGAGGTCCGCTTCCGGCACGTCGACGCGGAAGGGGCGGATAGCGGCGGCGGTCTCCAGCACGGTGACGCGTTTTGTCATGGTGGTCTCCTTCCCGGGTCGTGCGCCGCGGCCGAGCCGTCGCGGTACAGGGCCCAAGGAACGCGGTCAGCGCCGCCAGCATCTCGTCGGGAGCCTGCTCGGCGACCCAGTGGCCGGTGCCGGGGGTGACCACGCTCTGCACGTCGTTTGCGAGGAGCTTCATCGCGCCGACGACGTGTTCGCCGTAGCTTGCCGCTCCGCCGATCGCCAGGACGGGTATGGGCCGACGATCAGTTCCGCCTCCGTACGCTGGCAACGACCGCCACGATCGCTACGTCGGCCATACAGAGATGGTTTCCCGACCGTTGCCCGGGCGCATCACCCGCAGCGGGTGGACGTGCACCTTGCCGCGCGGCTTGGCCGTGCCTTCAATCCGATGGTCCGCAAAGTCGCGACCACGACGCCCAACCCGCGAGTACGTCGCCCTGGGGAGAATCAGCCGATGACTCGTCTTCGTGTTTTGCTGGTCGTCAAGGCGATAACGGGCGCCCGGTGGCTTGGGCTCATGGTCGCTGTCGCCGGTCTCGTCACGGCCGGAGCGATCGTGGTAGCGGGAGGTGGTGGCAGCATCGCATGACACAGGCGGGTTACGCGAGCGGCGTTTCCTGGCCGCGCGGGCGGGCGCTACCCAGGTTCGCCACCCCTGCCAGTCTGGACGTGCTCGACGTGTCCGAGGCGTCTGCGGCGGAAGCGTTACTGGCCACGACGGCCCAGGGAGTGGTCAACCGGAGCCGGCCCCGTATCTGGCTGGTGTGCGACGCGGATGAGGGCAGCCGCACGTGGCTCGACACCCTGAACCTTCCCGGCAACCCCGTTACCGGGACGGAAGCGCTGGTGGCCCGCCATCGCCGGGAGATCCGTGGCGCCATCCTCGCCGACCCGGCCGTGCCGGCCACCCGAAACGTGGCCACCACGCTGGCCGGTTTGGAAAATGCGGTGGTAGCCGAGCCAGCCGTGGCCGAGCGGCTGGGGCTGGCGGTGCTGGCCGACCTGCGCGGCAGGTTCACCGACGACAGGGTCGCCTACCGGTGGGCGGTCGACCACCTGTGGCCCCGTACTACGCATCGGATGCTTATCGGGCTGGCGCCCGACAATCTCGGTTTCCTTCGTGACTACGCGGTGGCGAACCGCGCTTTCGTGATCTGGGCCAACCCGGGCGATCGCCAGGGCCGGGCGCTGCTGGAGCGTCTCATGGCCGACATGCCGAACAACTCGCCGTACTTGGGCTGGTGGCCGGCGGACGTGGCCGGCGAGAGCGGCGGCACCGAGCTGGCTTCTCGGCACGGCGTGTACGTGGTGGCAGCCGACTTTTCGCTCAACCTGACCGTCTTCGGCGGCACCCTGGACGCGACCCGGGCGGTGGCGCAAGCCCTGCCGGCGCCACCGCTGGAGGATCGCACGTACGTGACCTTCACCATGACCGACGGCGACAACATCCAGTACTGCCAGCACCGAATGCGCCAGATCTGGGACACCCCCGAGCGCGGGCTGGCGCCGCTCAACTGGACCATCAGCCCGCTGTTACGCGATGCCGCGCCCGCGATCCTGGCCTACTACCAAAGCACCGCAACTCCCAACGACCTGCTGATCGCTGGACCGTCCGGCGCCGGATACGCCTACCCGACGGCGTGGCCAACCCGCAACCTTTCTGCCTTCACGCGGCGGGCCGGCCGGTATGCCCGCCACATCGGCCTGCCGATCGTCAACGTGCTCAACCGTGTCGCCGGGCAGGACCGAGACCTTGAGGCCCACGAGGTCGCCGCGTACGCACGCGACATGCAGCCGGTCGGGATCCTCCAGCACTGGACGACCCGATGCGCGCTCACCATCGTCTCCGGTCTGCCGATCGCCACCAGCCGGCTGGTCTCCAACGTGGCCGAATGTCGCCGAGTGCTGGCCGCGGCAGCCCCCGCGCCCGGCCAGCTCCGGCAGCCCGGCCCGCGGTTCGTCTCGATCGGCGCCCTCGCCTGGTCGATGACTCCCGCTGACGTGGCGACATTAACCGCCGAGCTGGACGAGCGCTACCGCGTCGTGCGCGCCGACCAGTTCTTCGAGCTCGTACGGCGCGCCAACCACCAGTCGCCAACACCGGTCTGAACGCGCACCACCATCAGGCCTGGATTTCCGGCATCAGGTACCGGGATCGGTGCGCCCCGGTACGAACAGCTTGACGATGTCCTCGAAGAGCACCAGTACGATCCCGCCGAGCGCCCTGGCGACAGCGGCGACGGGCCAGGAACGCCAGCCGGGCGCAGCCCGCGACACCTGGCAACACGCCGTCGCCCACCGGCGCTGACGAGATTCGCAAGGCTTACGAACGACTGGTGGCCGGCAGGCCCACATTTGCGCCAGGCACGCAGCGAGCGACACTCCGCCACGGAGATCTGGCACTCACGTCGTCTCGCTTGGCCAACGGCGTGGTCACCGTCGAAGTGGCACGCCGCCAGCCGGACGGCACGTGGTTGTGGATAATCGACAAGCCCGACGTCCTCGGATAGCGGCGCTCGGTAGCGCGCGCTGAGCGCTAGGCTCTCACGTCGATGAGGATCGGCGTGACGCTGCCGTTCGGCGCGTCGGATGGACCGGACCGGCTACCCACCTGGCCGGAGATACACGCGTTCGCGACCCACGCCGAGGCGGTTGGGTTGGATTCAGTTTGGGCCTGCGACCATTTCCTGTCCGGCCCGCCCGGCAGGCCCGCCGAGGCCATTCATGAGGGCTGGACCATCGTGGCCGCGCTCGCCGCATCGACCAACCGGATCGAGCTGGGCCAGCTTGTGATGTGCGTGTCGTTTCGCAGCCCGGCGCTGCTGGCGAAGATGGCGGTCACGGCCGATAGCGTCAGTGGTGGCCGTCTCGTGCTGGGTCTGGGGGCTGGTTGGTATGACCCGGAGTATCTGGCGTTCGGTTATCCGACTGACCACCGTGTCGCCCGGTTCGAGGAGGCGCTGCAGATCATCAGACCGCTCCTGAGCGGCCAGCAGCTGACCTTTGCCGGCCGCTACCACCAGCTCCGCGACGCGGTGTTGCTGCCGCCGCCGGATCGGCCGATCCCGATCCTGGTGGCCGGCAACCGTCCGCGGATGCTGCGGCTGACCGCGCGCTACGCCGATGCCTGGAACACCGCCTGGTTCGGGCTGCCCGACGAGCGGCTGCGCCAGCGGCTGGCCAACATGTACGCGGCGCTGCAGGCCGAAAGCCGCGACCCGGCCACGCTGCGGTGCACCGTAGGCATGGACGTCCGCGACCCGGAGCTGACCGACTCCAACCAAGCCGGAGGCGGGTCGGTCGCGGGCTCCGTCGACGAGCTCGCCCGGGCGATCGACGCGTACGAACGGCTCGGCATCGACGACCTCATCGTCGGTCTCCAACCGCGCAGCGAGCCGGCACTGGACCGGCTCGCCCGCGCCATCGAGATTCGCGGCCATTGACTCCCGACCGGCCCGGCATCTGTAGGGCGATGCAACAAGCCGGGCCCGCTTGACCTGACCCTACGCACGTGCCCAAGCGTTGCTGGAAACAGTGGGCCATCAATGTCCACAAGGGACCGCTTCAGCCGATACCCAGTCTGGTCAGGAGTCGCTGGAACCAGTTCCCGTGTGCACGCTGCTGGTACCGCACGATGTACTTCTGCCGGTCCTCCTCGGTCCACGCCCGTGCTTCCCAGCCCTGTGGCTCGCCCCAGTGCCGGCCGTCCGGCCAGAGGAAGTCGATACGCATCCCACGGCCGTCGTTGACGTACTCGTAGACGCGTCTGATGATCGTCTCCCGCTCGGCGTCGGTCATCGGCGGCCCGGCGACTCGCTCGTAGCCCAGGTAGACCGCGTGGTCGCGCAGGTCAGCGTTGAACACGACCTTGCGCTCCTTGTCCCGGTACTCGATGTCGTGCAGCCCGCCGGGACGGACGGAGTAGCCCCTGCGACGGCTCATCGCCATCTCCGTTCCCGACTCGTCACGGTCCTGGTCGGAACCTGTTGAACCAGTCGCTGAAGAACGATTTCGAGAGGCCGAACGTGAAAGGTGTGGTGCAGTCATGAGGCACGACGGTCTCGGCCGCCGCGGCATGACGTGCGCCTTGCCGGGTACGTGAAATGGCAATGGCGGGTCAGTCGGAGGCTTGGTGGTCTTCCGGCCACAGGTCAATGGCGCGTGCGGCGGCGTCCAAGACTAGCCGAGCGTCGATCTCGACGCGCGACTCCGGGATGCCGTGCGCCGGCCATTGGCAGACGAAGGCCAGCGGCCCTGGCGGCGGCAGCGGCCAGACCCAGTAGCGCATGTCGTAGCGTCGTCCGCCCCCGCCGCCCCCATCGGGTAGCAGCACCGGGCCGGCCGGCTCGGCATCCGGCGCCGGGAACGGGCGCTGGTCGAGGTTGGTGGCCACACCGCCGTCAGCGAACTGCACACCCAGCCGGAGGAACTCGGCGGGCAGGGGCTCGTCGTGGTGGCGGCCGCGCAAGTGGTGTAAGCCGGGGTCGAACATGTGGCCGCGTCGGTCTTCGCGGCGCAGGACCGCGCTCAGAATGAAGTCGAAGCCGGTGCGGTATGCCATGAGTCCGGTGATGGCGATCGCAGTGTCGTCCGTGCGCGCCAGCAGAAGTTCTTCGGCCACCACGCCGGCAAGCGCGGCCTCGGGTTTCATCCACGCCGGTCGAGGCGGCTCCGGCTCGCGTGGCGGTACAGGCGGCAGGCGGTCGAAGAAACTCATGGGCCTACCGTGGCACGCGCCGAGGGCCGCCCGCCATGGCTGGCACCTACTGCGATCCCGCGCCGGTAGCGGTCAGGGCCAGGACAGCCTCCACAGCCGCGAGGGTTGCGCGGAGCGCCCCGGGTCAGCGAGCTCACCTGGTGTGGGGGATGTGACCGTGCAGCCTCTCCGAGAGGCTGAAAGATGAAACACGAAACGGCGAGCCCGTGCCGCGGTCCGGACACGACCTCGAGAGGGATCATGGAGCCTCAGGTATCCAGACCGGTAGGGCAGGACGGCGCCGGACACGCCGTCGCCGAGGTCATGCGGCGGGCCGTGACCACGGTCGAGACCGGCGGCCACCTGGCCACTGCCGCGTACCTGATGAATCACGCCAACCAGAGCGCGCTGGTCGTCGTCGATCACGCCGATCGGCCGGTGGCAATCATCACCGAGGCAGACCTGCTGCGCGCGGTCGCGCATGGCGCCGATACCGGGCAGGCCCTCATCGCCGACTGGATGAACCGCGAGCCGGTGACCATCGGCATGGACACAGCGGTGACCGACGCCGCCCGGATCATGTTGGACACGGCCAAACGGCATCTGCCGGTGGTGTCGAATGGTCAGGTCGTGGGCATCGTGGCCATCACCGACGTTGTCGACGCGCTGGTGCGCAGCGTCCGGATCGCCTCTGCCGTGGTGTTCGTTTCGGACCTGCGCCGATCGCTGGGCTTCTACCAGCCGCTGCTGAGGTACGCCATCACCGTCGAAGACGTCGACGCCGCGCTCCTGGCCGGACTCGACGGATCCCAGCTCTACCTACGCCAGGTCAGCGACAACCGTGCGCGCGGAACGGGCGGCATCGGCGTGCGGTGGGTGGCCTGGACCGCCGGGGGCGCCCGCGACCTGGACCGGTGCGCGGATCTGCTCAAAGAACGCGGCGCCTACGAACGCCAAGACACCAGCGAGGGCATCACCGTCCTGGAGGGCCGCGATCCCGACGGACTCCCGGTTCTCATCACCTATCCCGGTCCCGACCAGGCGCCACGACACATGATCCACCCTCGCATCTACCGACCGTGACCCCAGACGGGCCTTGTCGATCAGCAGCTCACGGGCGTCGCCGAGCCCTCAGTCACGAACGCACGATGCCGTATGCCTCCTGAATCTTCTTGATCATAGCTGGGTTGGCGCCGGTCTCCATCGCGGCGTGCAGCTCCGCGAAGTACTCATCCAGCCCGCCCGGCGTCACGATCAACAGCACCGTCGCAGGCCCGCCGACCGACCGGAACGCGTTGGGGGGCTGACGCTGCTGCGGAGGTCATGACGAGAAGTCCGGTGTCGCGGACCGGGCGGACTCGGTGCGGCCCTTCGGTTCCTCCCACTCCTCTTGCCGGCCGAGGGCGGTGAGGTCGAGGAAGTGGTACGAGCCGCCGGTGGACTCCAGGCCGCGGGCGTACTGCGAATAGGTATGGAAGATGCGCCCGTCGGCTTGCAGGAAGCAGCTGCGGCCGGGCATCTCGAACGGCTGGTCGGCCGCGAAGAAGTCCGAGCCCATCGCCTCGTACTCGGCCTTTGTTCGGTAGTTGTACTCGGGGGGCCGCGCCGACGCGTCGATGGTGACCCCGAAGTCGTAGTTGAAGTCGGTGCCGTACGAGGAGTACCAGGGCAGGTGGTCCCAACCGCGCTTGGCCTTCCACCGTTGCAGCTTGGCCAGCGGCGCCCGCGACACCATGGCGTAGCTGGTGTCGCGGATGTGGAGGTGTTCGAGGAAGCCGGCAGAGAGCTCGTCGGTGCCGGCGGTACAGCTAGGGCAACCGTCCTCCCAGCTTGGGTCGAACATGAAGTGGTAGATGATGAGCTGGCCGCGGCCTTCGAAGATGTCGATGAGTCGCACCTGCCCGTCGGGGCCGTCGAAGACATAGTCCTTTTCGACCTCCACCATGGGCAGGTTGCGTCGCTCGACGTTGAGCGCGTCACGCTCTCGGGTGAGCTCCTTCTCCTTGTCGAGCAGCGCCTTGCGGGCGGCAAGCCACTCCTCACGGCTGGCGATCTTGGGAAGGCTCATGGTCGTCTCCGTCCTGTCGTCGAAGTCATGCCGCCCGCCAGCGGTGCTGGGCGGCACAGCGGGTACCGGTAGACGGCGCGGGCCAGTCGGCGTACGCCTGGCCGGTAGGCCCCGTGGTAATTCTCCGACGGCTGGCACGACCACGGACAGACGTCATCGTTTGGCCGTGTCACTGTGGGCTTCATCCGACGCCGACCCGCTCGGCGGCGGTGTTGTCTATGAACCGATTGGCTGCGATCGCGGCGCGCCGGCACGGTACTACCGCGGGAGCCTCATCTTGGAGATAGCCGCGCACATCTCCGTGGCCATGATCGCGCTCAGCTGTGTCGAGTAGGCGACCTTGCCTTCGGGGGGATAGCGCCAATCATCGTTGGCGAGCAAAGACCCTCCTCGCAGGCACGACTCCCAGAGACGGGACGTGCTGGCCAGCAAGAAGTCACGGAGCCGCGGTTCCTCGCTGGTCCTGACGAGCTCTGCGGCGTACCGGTAGAAGATGCCTTTGAACAGGCCCTCGTCGCCACCTCCGCCCTCGCTGGCGAAGACCCCCTCAGTAGTCAGCTCGGCGATCGCGGTGTGCGCCGTACGCGAGGCTCGCGGTAGGTACGCTGTGTCGCCCGTGGCCCGCGCCAGCTCAACGCAGGCACCGATGTACAGACCCTGGTTATAGGTGAAGCGCCATTGGCGGTCGATGGCGTGGTCGCCGAGGCGGTTGATGCCGTCCTCGACGAAACCGTCTGCGCGGACCAGTACCTTCTCCAGCCAATCCATGGTGCGTCTCGCGGCGGCAAGGTAGTCGGAGCGGCCGGTGCGGCGGAACAGCCGCGCGGAAAGGATCACGAACGAGCCATTCGAGGGCGCGTTCTTGTAGTAGGGCTGCGCCACCCGCCAGGCGATGCCGCCTCCCTCGTAGTCGTTCCAGCCGCGATCGGATACGCGCTCCCAGATCTGAACCGTTTCTGCTGCCGCAGCGCCGTCCTGGGTGACGTCCGCCAGACGCAGAATCGCCAGGGCGAGCCACAGCATGTCGTCGAAGTAGTCGTTGAACAGCGAGCCCTTGTTGCGGCGGCGGATGTTCTCGTAGACCAGACGCGCCTGCTTCAGCCAGCTCTCGTCGCCGGTCCGGTGGTAGGCGTCGATCCGCACGTCCATGACGTGTGCCAGCCACCAGAAGTTGAATACATCATTGTCGCCCGGCTCGCACGGGTACCAGTTGTTGAGCAGCTGGTCACCTGGGGCGCCGAAGTATGGGTCAAGGCTTTGCTGCAACCGGTCGGCCCGTGCGCCCCACATCTGGTCCTCGGCGGTCATCATGTCCTTCCGGTAAGGCTGCCGCGCGGTCTCATGAGCGGGGGGGTGCGGTGGACGGCACAGTGGTACGCCGTGCCGTCCACCGCCACTATCGATCACGCGGATCCTGTGTATCGCAGGGTCAGCTCATCGAGGTTGAGCCAGTTGGTGCTACCCCTGGAGCTGTCGAAGATGGCCGAGATCGTGTTGGCGCCCGCCTGGAGCTGGACGTTGGTCAGGGTGACCGTGCTCCACGTCGTCCATGCTCCGGTCGAGGGGAAGGCGAGGTTGTCCGCGGCCGGCGCCCCGTTGACGTAGATATAGCGGGATGCGTTGCCGGCGCCCGCGGCGTACCGGAACGTGAGGTCATATCTGCCCGCCCGGCTGACCGCCGCGCTCAGGTCCACCCACTGACCATCGGCATTCCACCCGGCGACGTAGCCGCTTCCGGTGTAGCCGGTGTACAAGGACTCCGCGGTGAGGTTGTGCAGGGTGCCCGCTTCGGCCTGGAGCTGCGTGGAGACCTGGAGGGAGTCGAGATTGAGGTAGTTGCCGTTCCCGGCCGCTGGGTCGATCTCGATGCGGATCGTGTTGTAGCCCTGGTTGAGCGCGACTCCGTTGAGGGTGACGATGCTCCAAGTCGACCAGCTCCCGGTGCCCGGGAACAGCTGGTTGGCGGCGACCACGCCGCCGTTGACCAGGATCTTGCGTCCGGCGTTTCCCGCCGCGGCGGCGTACCGCAGCTGGAGCTCGTGCGCACCCGCCGACGGAACATTGATATGGAAGGTCACTGACTGCGTCGAGGACGACCAGCCTGCCAGGTAACCCCGCCCGGTAAAGCCTGCGTAGATGCTCTCCCCGCCGATCTGCGTCGCGACTGCGTTTTCGGCTTGGTAGAGGCCGTTCTCCGGCTGCAGGCCGGTGTATCCGTCGGGCGGGATGACCTGCAGCGCGCTCGCCGCGGCTGCGGCGGTGAGGCTCTGGATGTAGCCGGAGGACGTTGGTGCGGACCAGTCAGGACCGACGAGATTGTCACCGGTACGCCGGTGGTTCGCTGCCTGGGTCGCATTGCGCTGCAGGAACGGCAGGTACTGCGACTGGTTGTACCCGGTGACCAGGCGGGCGAGGGTGCGGATCAGAACGCCCTTGAAGCCGCCGGCGTCGTTGACGCCCTCGTACATTGGCGTCCCGCCATTGGTGAGGTAGGTCGTTGCCCAGTCAGCCGCGCTTGTCGCGTCCGAAAGGTACGTACCGGTGCCCGTCGCCGTGTAGAGGGCGGCAGCCGCACCGCTGTACGTGCCGAAGTTGTAGCTGAAGTCCCACTTGACGACCGTGCCGGAACCGCCGCCCTCGATGTGGTCGTAGACATGGCCGGAAGACTGCAGGGTGGTCTTGACCCAGCCGAACAGGCTCTGCGCACGGGAAAGGTACGTGCCGTTTCCGGTGGCAGAGTAGATCTTCGCTGCGCTCATCGCCGCGGTGGCGTTGGTGGCGACGTTCTTCTGGTTCCGCACGCTGCGCCGCCACCAGATCCCGCCGCCATACCTGGTGTCCTGGTAGGCCCAGATCGAGTTGAAGAGGTTCTGTGCTGTGGTGAGGTAGGTGGTCGTTCCGGTGATCTCGTAGGCCCGTATGCTGGCCAGCGCCCACCAGGCGATGTCGTCGTTGAAGTCGCTGCTGAAGGTCGGGTAGTACGCGACGAACCCGGTATAGACGTCGTCGATCATCTGTCGGTAGGTCGCGCTACCGGTGCGCTGGTACGCGTCCATGACGAGCTCCCAGAGCTGTGCCTCCCACCAGAAGTCGGTGTACATACCGCCTTCCGGGCCGAAGGCGTGCTCGGGGTGAATCTGATGGTCGCTGTTGGTGTAGAAGTACTTCTTCACTGGGTCCCAGAATGCATTGACATACGCGGTCATGGCGGTGTCTGCATCTGCTGACGTGGCCGCGTGCGTGGGCGGCTGCGGTGCGAGCACCAGAGCCGCCAGGAGTAGGGAGGCGGCGGCGATACGCAGTCTCACGGGCATCACCTCGCGGTTGGGGCGGGCCGCCTCGTAAGGCGGCCCGCGGCGGGATTACTTGACGATGTTGTTGCTCGTGAGCACCTTGTCGCCTTGCTCTTGCGCCTTGGCCAGCGCCTGTTCGGCGGTCACTTTGCCGCCGAGGAACAGTTGCAGGTTGGGGATCAACGCGTCGGTTTCCATCGGCGGGTACCCAGCGCACGTCGGCCGGATCTTGGCGAACTTGAGGGTGTCGAGGATCGGCTTCCAGAACGGATCGCCGGTGAAGAACTGGTCTCCCGCCGCCTGGACGTTGCCGGGAACGTTGAGGCTGGTCTTGGCCCACAGGAGCGAGTTGTCCTTCTCCGCTGTCCACCACTTGACAAACTCCCAGGCGGCGGCCTTCTGCTTGGACGCCTCAGGAATGACGAGGCCGAAGCCGCCCATGACACTCGCCATAGCGCCGCCCGGGCCCGCCGGCGGAGGGACGATGCCGAAGTCCAAATCCTTGCCGTACTTCTTGTATGTGGTGATGTTCCATGGGCCCGTGAGGATCATCGACACCTTGCCGGTGGCGAAGGCGTCGGTTCCCTCACCGAGGCCTTCCTCGAAGCCGGGCTGGTAAACCCTGGCCTTGATGAGACGACCCCACAGGTTGAGGACGTCGAGACCCTGAGCGTTGTTGAACGTGGTGTGGGAGCAGTCGCTGGTGACCATCTGGCCGCCCGCCTGCCGCAGGTACATGCTGAACAGGCCGGTGTCGTTGAGCGAGAGTCCCGCGCGTTGGAGCTTGCCGCTACCGTCGCGCTTGGTCAGCTTGACCGCGGCCTGCTCCAGCTCCGCCCAGGTGGTGGGCGGCTCCACCCCGGCCTCCTTCAGCTGGGCCTTGTTGTAGAACAAGGCCCGGGCGTCGACGGTGATCGGCAGGCCGTACAGCTTGCCGTTGTTGGTCAGCTCGGTCAGCGCCTCGCCGTAGAACCGATCGCGCCCGATGCCGTCCTTCTGGAGCATGTCGTCGACGGGATGCAGGACACCCTTCGGGGCGTAGCTCGCGGTCCGCCACCGGTCCCAGAACAGGATGTCGGGTGCCTGGCCGGCGGCGTGCGCGGTCAGGAACTTGGTGAGCATCTCCTCCTGGACGACGTACTCGACCTGAATGTTGGTGTGCGTCTTGTTGAAGGCGTCGGTCATCGTCCGGAACTGCTTCTCGCCCTCGCCGGACCAGTCGCCCCAGAACTTCACCTTCACGACGTCCTTGGAGGAACCGGTGGAGCCGGCCGACGAGCAGCCGGCAAGAAGCATGAGGAGAGCGGCGATGCCTGAGAGGATCAACCGCCTGGTTGATGCGTAACGCATTGGTTGCTCCTTGACACGAATCATCGGGATCCCGACCCGGTGAAGGCGATCCCTCGGGTGAGGTAGCGCTGTCCGATGGCGAACAGCAGCAGGGTTGGCAGCAACGCGACCACGGAACCGGCCATCAGCGGCCCATAGTCGGTGCTCTTGTTGTAGGAGAAGGCGGCCAGACCCATTTGGACGGTGCTCATCTGGGGGTCGTTGAGCACGATCAGAGGCCAGAGGAAAGCATTCCAGCCAGCGATGAAGGTGAACACCGCCAGGGTCGCCAGAGCGGGCTTGCACAGTGGCAGGTAGACGCTCCAGAAGATGCGGAACTCCGGGCATCCGTCGACCCTGGCCGCCTCGCCCAGCTCCTCGGGCAGAGCGAGAAAGAACTGGCGCATCAGGAAGACGGCGAACGCGCCCACCGCACCCGGCAGGATCACCGCCCAGTAGGTGTTGAGCAGTCCGGACCCGCCTTGCCCGACAACAGTGTTTCCCCCGGCCAACGGGATGCTACGCACGATCAGGAAGGACGGCACGAGCGTCACGACGGGCGGCACCATCATCGACGCCAGAAGCAGCCGGAACAGCAGGCGGTTACCCCGGAACCGCAGGCGCGCGAAGGCGTAGCCGGCCAGTGCACCGAGGAACACGTTCGTCACGACCCCGATGACGGCGAGCACCATCGAGTTGGCGAAGTATCTGCCGAAGGGCACGGCGGTGAACGCATATTGGTAGTGCTCGAGGGTGATGTGGCTGGGAACCCACCGGACCGGGATGGAGATGATCTCGTCATCTGGCTTGAGTGACGTCGACAGCGACCACAGGAACGGCAGCAGCATGACGACGCCGAACAGGGAGAGCGTGCCGTAGAAGGCGGCCCGCTTGAGAATAGTGATCATTCGGCGACCTCCCCCCGGTTCGCCCGCAGATTGATCAGGGTCACCGCGACGATGACCATGAACAGGCTGAACGCCTGGGCCGAGGCATAGCCCATCTGCAGGCGGTTGAACCCGGTCTGATAGATCTGATAGACGGGCGTGAGCGTGGCGTTCCCCGGCCCGCCCTTGGTCATCACGTATGCCTGATCGAACAGCTGAAACGCGCCGATCAGGGAGAGCGTGGAGACAAAGAACGTCGTGGTCCGCAAGGACGGCCAGGTGATGTGGTAGAAGGTCTGCCATCGGCCGGCCCCATCCAGCGCCGCGGCCTCGTAGAGGTCGCTCGGGACGTTCTGCAGGCCCGCCTGGTAGACGAGCATGTTCCAGCCGATGCCTTGCCAGAGCGTGACCAGGACGATCGCGATCATCGCGGTGTCGCTGTCCCCCAGCCAGGCCGGTCCGTCGATCCCGATCAGCCGGAGGAACTCGTTGATCGGTCCGTAGTGCCCATTGAGCAACCAGGCCCAGACGGTCGCCGCCGCGACCGGTGACGTGACCACCGGGATGAAGTAGATCGTCCGGTAGATGGCCATCCCTGGGAGCTTGCTGTTGACCGCGAGCGCGAGCAGCAGCGAGAGCGCAATCATCGCGGGCACGAACATCACGGAGTACAGGACGATGTTCTTGAGCGTGGTGATGAAGATGGCGTCGTCGAGGAGACGCCGGTAGTTGCCCAGCCCAACCCAGGTGGGCGGGTTGAGGATGTCGTACTCGGTGAAGCTGAGCAGGAACGCGCCGAGCACCGGCAGTGCCCCGAAGATCACGAACAGTGTCATCGCCGGCGCGACGAAAAGCTTGCCCGCCCGTGCCTGGCTCCGCCCAACCAGGCGGGCGGCAGGCCTGGCGGCAGGCAACGCGCCGCGCCCGGGACCCGGCACGGGCAGAACGCGGGGTGCGGCCTGGTCGATCACGACGGCCTGGCCCTCAGATCGGCGCTCGACCCGCGCCGCAGGGTCACCGTCGCCCGCTGCGCCGTCCGCTGCAGGACAGGTGATATCAACCTGGAGAGCACGGCCACGTCGGTCTCCGTTGCTCAGCTTGGCATGTGATGTAACCTGACTGAGACAGTACGGACATACCTTGGTATGGGTCAACATGCTAAAGATGTCAGATCGGTAACGAGACCCGGCGTTTACTCGGCAGCGAGATGGCATACCTGTAATATCAAGGCACATACCAAGCGCCTGAGCGAGGGGCGGCGACGTGACCGTAGAGGCTCCGCTTCTATACCAGCGGATCTGCAACTTCCTCATGGACGAGATCAAGCGCGGCGCGCTGGCGCCCGGCGCGCGTGTCCCATCCGAGATGGAGCTGGCGAAGCGCTTCGACGTCAGCCGCATCACGTCGAAGCGGGCCTTGGAGGTCCTCCAGCAGGCGGGCGTCGTCGAACGGATACGCGGCAAGGGCTCCTTCGTAGCGCGGGAGGTTCCCGACCTCGACCAGATCACGGCCGGCGCCTCGACGCCTTCCCCGATCCGCCAGCCCGGACGCTCGCCCGCTGCGATCGGGCTGGTCATCCCGGATCTCTCCGAGGTGTACGGACTCGAGCTCTTCTACGCCATCGAGGAGCAATGCGCCCTGCACGGCATCAACCTCGTGATCCGGCGTACCCGAGGCCACCAGGACGACGAGGAGAAGGCGATCCAGTCTCTGGTCGCGTCGGGCCTCGTACAAGGTCTCGTGGTGTTCCCCGTCCACGGCGAGTACTACAACGCCAGCCTGCTACGAATGATCTTGGACGGCCATGCCCTGGTGCTCGTCGACCGCTACCTGTCAGGAATCCCCGGGTGCGCCGTCACCACCGACAACGTGGCCGCCGCGAAGGCGCTGACCGAGCGGGTCATCGATCTCGGGCACCGCAACATCACGTTTGTCTCGCCCCCACCGGCCAACACCTCCAGCATCGAGGCGAGGCTCGAAGGTTTCCGCGCCGCCTTCGCCGACCGCGGTCTGGCATATGCCGGCCAACATCTGCTGATCGACATGCACAGCACGCTCCCCGGCGCCTTCACCCCGGAGAGCGTTCAGGCCGATGTCCAGCGTGTCATCGCCTTCCTGCAGGCAAAACCAGAGGTCACTGCGTTCGTCGCCTGCGAGTACAACCTCGCCCGGGTGCTCGCCATGGCCATGGACACCCTTGACATCCGCGACAGGTACCTGATCGCCTGCTTCGACTCACCGGCGGATCCGGTCACCGGGCCCGCATTTCTCCACGTCCGGCAGGACCAGCGTGAGATGGGCAGGCGGGCCGTCGAGCTCCTCCTCATGCAGATACGCGGTGAGCCAGTACCGAAGCAGTCCACCGTTTCATTCACCATCGTGGATGCCGCCCCCAGCGTCAGACCCGGATCCGCGGATAGCGGTGACGTGACCGAGATGCATCGCTGATGGCGGATGGGTTGTGTGGTGTTTCGGCCGGTGGGCATGCCATTGTCCCGGGTGGCGCCGGGTCCGCTGGTCTCCATGGGGTGGGTTGG
>WNFU01001215.1_pt1 | contig 36164 bp, 32 predicted proteins | sample 5400121 | NCBI WGS metagenome assembly WNFU01 (sample SAMN13153360, study PRJNA577476) | soil metagenome | isolation source: 100 cm soil or saprolite under grassland replicate 1 | place: USA:California | collected 2016-06-15
GATCTCGAAACCGTCTCACAAGGAGGAAGCAGGCATGGCCGTCACGACCCAGAGGAAGAAGAAGGGCTCCCCCGCGAAGGCGCGGCTGCGCGCGGTCTCGAGCCCTGCGCCCGAGCACTAGGTGAAGGACCTCTCGCTCGCGGAGTGGGGCCGCAAGGAGATCGAGCTCGCCGAGAAGGAGATGCCCGGGCTCATGGCGCTCCGCCGCGAGCACGGCGCGAAGCGGCCGCTCGCGGGCCAGCGGATCACGGGCTCGCTCCACATGACGATCCAGACCGCCGTGCTCATCGAGACGCTGAAGGAGCTCGGGGCCGACGTGCGCTGGGCGAGCTGCAACATCTTCTCGACTCAGGACCACGCGGCGGCCGCGGTGGCGGTCGGCAAGGACGGCACCCCGGCGGCGCCGCGCGGCGTCCCGGTCTTCGCGTGGAAGGGCGAGACGCTCGAGGAGTACTGGGAGTGCACCGAGCGCGCGCTCGACTTCGGCGGCAAGGGGCCGACCCAGATCGTGGACGACGGCGGCGACGCGACGCTCCTCATCCACAAGGGCGTCGAGTTCGAGCGGGCGGGCAAGGTCCCCTCGCCGGCGACGGCGGACTCCGAGGAGTTCGCGGTCGTGCTGAAGCTCCTCGCGCGCGAGCTCCGCAAGGACCCGCGGCGCTGGACGCGGGTCGCGAAGGACTGCGCGGGAGTCACCGAGGAGACGACGACGGGCGTCCACCGCCTGTACGAGATGCAGAAGGCGGGCACGCTCCTCTTCCCCGCCATCAACGTGAACGACTCGGTCACGAAGTCGAAGTTCGACAACCTCTACGGCTGCCGGCACTCGCTCGTGGACGGGCTCAACCGCGCGACCGACGTGATGCTCGCCGGGAAGCTCTGCGTCGTCTGCGGCTACGGCGACGTGGGCAAGGGCTGCGCGCAGGCGCTCCGCGGCCAGGGCGCGCGCGTCGTCGTCACCGAGATCGACCCGATCAACGCGCTCCAGGCGACGATGGAGGGGTACCAGGTCGTCCGGCTCGAGGACGTCGTCTCGCAGGCGGACGTGTTCGTCACCGCGACGGGGAACCTCGACGTCGTCACCGTCGAGCACATGCGCCGGATGAAGGACTGCGCGATCGTCGGGAACATCGGCCACTTCGACAACGAGATCGACATCGCCGGCCTCAAGAAGGTCCCCGGGCTCGAGCGCGTGAACGTGAAGCCGCAGTACGACGCGTTCGTCTTCCCGGACGGCCACCGGGTGCTCGTCCTCGCCGAGGGGCGCCTCCTGAACCTCGGCTGCGCGACGGGGCACCCGTCGTTCGTGATGTCGAGCTCGTTCACGAACCAGACGCTCGCGCAGCTCGAGCTCGCGAAGAACCGCAAGGCGTACGAGAAGAAGGTCTACACGCTCCCGAAGCACCTCGACGAGAAGGTCGCGGCGCTCCACCTCGCCCAGATCGGCGCGCGGCTCACGAAGCTCACGACGAAGCAGGCGGCGTACCTCGGCGTGTCGCCGCGGGGGCCGTTCAAGCCGGACCACTACCGGTACTAGGCGTTCGCGGCGTCCTGGTCCTCGACCTGGACTTGGCCCTTCCGGTCCAGGTCCAGGTCCAAGTCGCGCTGCTAGAACAGGAGCGACGCCCGCACGCCGAGCTGGAGCCAGCCGTGCAGCTCCTTCTCGTCGATCGAGCCGGAGACGGTCACGCCCCCCGACTCGATCTTCGCCCTCGTGAACTCGCCGACGTTCAGGGAGGCCCACGGACCGAGCGTCAGCCCGCCGAGCTCGAAGTCCACGCCGGCCTGCGCGCCGAGCTCGAAGCCGGTGAGGGTGCTCGTGGTCTTCGCGCCGGCCTGCGACTGCGTCCCGTTCAGCCTCTCGTAGCCGACGAGCGCGCCGACCCACGGGCCGCCGTCGAGGCGCTCGCTGAAGCGGTACTCAGCGATGCCGCCGAAGGCGAGGTCCGCGAAGCGGCACGAGATCCCCGAGGCGCTGCACGCGTTCGACACCGTCGAGTCGAGGCTCGCCGGGGCGTAGCGGACGTAGGCGCCCGCCGAGAACCGCTTCGCGAACCGGAGCTGGAGGTCCACCTGGAGGGGGTACGCCCAGGTGATGGAGTCGCCGAGCTTCTCGCCTTTCGAGGTCTCGCCGAACGGCTTCGCGATGCCCGCGCGGGCGTTCAGCGCGACGGACTCGTCCGCGCGCGTCGCGAGGGGGGCGGCGAGAGCGGACAGCACGAGCAGAGGAAGAACCTTTCGCATGTGGACTCTCCGGTACCGCCGGGACGGCGGGAGACCGGACGAGCCTACGGGACGAAGGCCCCCCCGTGAAGGACATCGGGCGGGGGGCGCGACGTTCGTAAGGCGGGGGGGCGCGAGGTCCGTAAGGCGGGGGGGCGCGAGCTCCGCGGAAGCGGAGCGAGCGCCCCCCCGTTGGAATTGAAGAACCGAGCCCCCTCGGCTACGTTCCCGCGCCGGTGAGCCTCCTCTCCGCCGTCCTCTTCGGAATCGTCCAGGCCGCGACCGAGTTCCTCCCGGTCTCGTCGACGGCCCACCTGCTCGTGTTCGGCGAGCTGCTCGGTCAGAACCTCGGGGACGTGCGGTTCCGGGCGTTCGTCACGATCATCCAGACGGGGACGACCGTCGCCGTCCTCGTCTACTTCCGGCGAGAGATCGGCGCGCTCGTCCATGCCGGCATCCGCTCGATCCTGCGCGGCCGCCCGCTCGAGACCCCCGACTCGCGGCTCGCCTGGTTCATCGTGCTCGGGACGCTCCCCGCGGCGATCCTGGGCAAGCTCCTCGAGCGACGGATCGAGGCGCTCGGGAACTGGGTCATCGCCGGCTCGCTCATCGTCCTCGGCCTCGTGCTCCTCGCGGCGGAGCGGCTCGCGCGCCACGCGCGCTCGGTGGAGGACGTCGGGGCGGCCGACGCCCTCATCATCGGATTCGGCCAGGCCCTCGCGCTCGTGCCCGGGTCGTCGCGCTCGGGCACCACGATCACCGCCGGGATGCTCCTCGGGCTGCGCCGCGAGGCGGCGGCGCGCTTCAGCTTCCTCCTCTCCGTCCCGATCATCCTCGGCGCGGGGACCTACAAGCTCTGGAAGACGGTGCCGGTCCTGCGCGGCGAGTCCGCGTGGGCGCTCGCGACCATCGTGGGAACGGTCGTCTCGGCGGTCGCGGGCTACGTCGTCATCGACTGGCTCCTCGGCTGGCTCCGCACGCGCACGACGTACCTCTTCGTCGCGTGGCGGATCCTCGCCGGCGTCGTCGTCGCGGCGCTCATCGTCGGCGGCGTCCTCCCGGCGGGCGAGCCGGCGCCCCCGGCGCCGGCGCCGGCCACCGCGCGGGCGGTCCGCGCGCCGTGACCGTCGAGCGGCTCCGGGCCGCGCTCTCGGCGCGATCGCCCGGGGACGCCCCGGTGGACCGGATCCGCCCCGAGCACCTGCCGCCCGGCGGCTTCGCGCCGGCCGCGAACCTCGTCGCCCTCGACGAGCGCGATGGCGAGGTCCACCTGCTCCTCACCCGCCGCCCGCGCCACATGCGGCGCCACCCGGGGCAGCTCAGCTTCCCGGGAGGGCGGATCGAGCCCGGCGAGGACGCGCTCGCGGCGGCGCTGCGCGAGGCGCGCGAGGAGATCGGCCTCGAGCCCGCCCGGGTGGACGTGCTGGGTCGGCTGTCGGAGACGCTCGTCCTGCAGTCCGCCTTCCGCTTGACGCCGTGGGTGGCGTCCGTGCCATATCCCTACGCGTACGTCGCGGAGCCGCGGGAGGTCGAGGCCATCCTCCACGTCCCCCTGTCCGCGCTCCTGCGCCCGGGGGCCCACCGGGTCGAGAAGCGAGAGGCGTACGGGATGAACCTCGACGTGCACTACTTCGAGCTCGGCGACGAGGTGCTCTGGGGCGCGACCGCCCGGATCACCTGGGAGCTGCTCGGTGTCTGGAGGACGCTCTGATGGCGACCAAGCTCTACCCCGTGATCATGGCGGGCGGCTCCGGGACCCGCTTCTGGCCGCTCTCGCGTAGGGACCGTCCGAAGCAGTTCCTCGCGCTCGCGGGCGACGAGCCGCTCCTCGCGGCAACCGTCTCGCGCTTGCCGCCGCTCGCACGCGCGCGGGAGACCTTCATCGTGTGCGGCCCGAAGCACGCGGCGGCGGCGCGCCGGCTGCTCCCGAAGCTTCCGGAGCAGAACTTCATCGTCGAGCCGTGCGCCCGGAACACCGCCCCGTGCGTGGGCCTCGCCGCGCTCCACGTCGCGCGCCGCGACCCCCGCGGCATCATGGCGATGCTGCCGGCCGACCACCACATCGCCCGGCCGCCCGCCTTCCGCGACGCGCTCGCGGCGGCGGCGGACCTCGCCGAGAAGGGCGCGATCGCGACGATCGGGATCCGCCCCTCGCGCCCCGAGACGGGCTACGGCTATCTCAAGCTCGGCCCCCGCCTCGCGGCGCGCGGGCGGAAGGGCAAGGGCGCCGCGCACAAGGTGGAGCGCTTCGTCGAGAAGCCCGACCTCGTCACCGCGGCGCGCTACCTCGCGGACGGCAGCTACCTCTGGAACTCCGGGATCTTCGCGTTCCGCGCGGACGTCATCCTCGAGGAGATCCGCCGCGTGATGCCCGTGCTCGGCGAGCAGCTCGACGCGATCCAGCGCGCCATCGGGACCCCCTCGTACAAGAAGACGCTCGCGCGGATCTTCCCCGAGTGCCCTTCCATCTCGATCGACTACGGCGTCATGGAGAAGTCGACGCGCATCGCGGTCGTCCCGGCGGACTTCGGCTGGTCGGACGTCGGCAGCTTCGCGGCGCTCCCCGACGTCCGCCCGACCGACCATCTCGGCAACGTCGCCGAGGGGGACGCGGTCGTCCTCGACGCGCGGAACGTGGTCGTCCTCGCGAAGGGCGGGCGTCCCGTGGCGGTCGTCGGCATCGACGACGTCATCGTCGTGGACGCCGGGGACGCCGTGCTCGTCTGCCGGCGCGATCGGGCGCAGGACGTCCGGCAGGCGGTGGAGGAGCTCTCGCGCCGCGGCCGGGACGAGGTGCTGTAGGGGCGGGGGAGCGGGCGGCGCGCAGCCCGCCCGCGACCCGCCGGAGGGTGGTTTCCGGCGCGCGGCGCAGCACGACATTCGAGGACATGCACGAGATGACGATGCCGAAGCTCTCTCCGACGATCTTTCGCGAGTACGACATCCGCGGCCTGGTGGACCAGGACCTCACTGAAGAGGCGGTCCACCTCGTCGGCAAGGCGCTCGGGACGCGCATCCGCGAGGCCGGTGGTCGCAGCGCGGCGGTTGGGCGGGACGCACGCCTGTCCGGCCCGAAGTTCGGCGATGCGATGATCTCGGCGCTGACCTCGACCGGGGTGGACGTGCTCGACCTCGGGATCGTCCCGACGCCGCTCACCTACTTCGCGGCGCACACCGCCGGGGTGGACGGCATCTGCATGATCACGGGGTCGCACAACCCGCCCGAGTACAACGGCCTCAAGGTGGGCCTCGGCTCCGCGACCTACCACGGCGAGGAGATCCAGGCGCTCCGCCGGCTCGCCGAGTCGGGGCGCTTCGCGACCGGCGCGGGTACGGTGACGCCCTACGACGTGGTCACCCCGTACCGCGCCTACGTGAAGCAGAACCTCCGCCTCGGGAAGCGGAAGCTCAAGGTGGTCGTCGACGCGGGGAACGGCACGGGCGGCGTCATCGCCGTGCCCCTCTTCGAGTCCCTCGGGATCGAGGTCGTGCCGCTCTTCATCGAGATGGACGGGCGGTTCCCGAACCACCACCCCGACCCGACCGTCGAGAAGAACCTCGAGCACCTGAAGGCGAAGGTGCTCGAGACGAAGGCCGACCTCGGCATCGCCTACGACGGCGACGCCGACCGGGTCGGCGCGGTGGACGAGAAGGGGAGCGTGCTCTGGGGCGACCAGATCATGATCCTCTTCTCCCGCGCGCTCCTCGCAGAGGAGCCGGGCGCGGCGATCGTGGGCGAGGTGAAGTGCTCGTTCACGCTCTACGACGACATCGCGAAGCGGGGCGGCCGGGCCATCATGTGGAAGGCGGGCCACAGCCTCATCAAGGCGAAGATGAAGGAGGAGAAGGCGCTCCTCGCCGGGGAGATGAGCGGCCACATCTTCTTCGCCCACCGCTGGTTCGGGTTCGACGACGGCGTCTACTCGTCGGCGCGCCTGCTCGAGCTCCTCTCGCGCACCGACGCGCCGCTCTCGTCGCTGCTCGCCGACGTCCCGCATACCGAGTCCACCCCCGAGCTGCGCGTGGACTGCCCGGAGGAGAAGAAGTTCGAGGTCGTCCGTCGCGCGCAGGAGTTCTTCGCGTCGCGCTACGACGCCGTCACGGTGGACGGCGTGCGAGTCGTGTTCCCGGACGGCTGGGGGCTCGTGCGCGCCTCGAACACCCAGCCGCTCCTCGTGCTCCGCTTCGAGGCGAAGACGAAGGCGCGGCTCGAGGAGATCCAGCAGCTCGTCCAGGGCAAGGTCCACGAGCTGCTGCGCGAGGTCGGGGGGTAGGAATGGCGCTCGCGCTCGGCGTCGACCTCGGCGGTACGAACGCGCGCGCGGCGGTCGTGGACGGCGACACCGGCGAGATCGTCGCCGCGCACAAGGAGCCGCTGGGCGACCGCGCGCCGGCCCGCGTGGTGGAAGTCGTGGAGCACGCGCTGCGCGAGGCGGCCGGCGCGGCGCGGCTCGACCCCGCCTCGGCGCGCTCGATCGGCGTGGGCGTCGCCGGGCAGTGCCTCGGCGCCACGGGCGTCGTGCTCAACGCGCCGAACCTCGGCTGGCGAGACGTCGCCTTCGGCGAGCTGCTCCGCGCCGCGGTCGGCGTGCCGATCCGGATCGCGAACGACCTCTCCGTCGCCGCCTGGGGCGAGAAGCGCTTCGGAGCGGCGAAGGGATTCGAGGACGTGGTCCTCGTCTTTGTCGGCTCCGGCGTGGGCGCCGGGCTCATCCTCGGCGGCCGGCTGCACGAGGGCGCGCAGGGCGTGGCGGGCGAGTTCGGGCACATGAAGGTCCGCCCGGCGCGCCCCGGACCGCGGCGGCGCTGCGGCTGCGGGCAAGAGGGCTGCCTCGAGGCGTACACCTCGGGCATGAACGTCGCCGCCCGCGTGCGCGAGGAGATCGCGGCCGGCGCGGCGACGACGATCCTGACCCGCGCCGGCGGGGATCCCGCGCGGGTGAGCGCGAGCCTCGTCGACGACGCCTGGCGCGTAGGCGACGTCTACGCCCGCGCGCTCTGGGACGAGGTGGCGGAGCTCCTCGGCATCGCGATCGCGAACCTCGTGACCCTCCTCAACCCCGCGCGGCTCATCCTCGGGGGCGGCGTCCTGCTGGGCTGCCCCGCGCTCGCGGACCTCGTCCGCGCGCGCTTCGACGCCGCGGTGTCGATCTCGGCCACGACGGGGCTCACGATCGAGCGCGCCTGGCTGGGCGACGACGCGGGCGTGATCGGCGCCGCGGTGCTCTAGCGGCGGCTCCGCGCTCAGGGCAGCTCGAACTGCACCTTGTACCGGAAGCTCGTCGCGACCGCCTCGGCGCCGCGGCGCCCCGGCTCGAACCGGCAGTGGCGCCGCACGGCATTCGCCGCGGCCGCCCCGAGCCCGTGCCCGGGGTCCTCGACCACGCGGACCTCCGTGATCTTCCCGGTCTCGTCCACGGTGAGGACGAGCACGACGCGCCCCTCGACGCCGAGGCGCAGCGCCGCTTCGGGGTACTCCTCCGCCGGAAGCGGCACGCCCGAGGCGCACACGCCGACCGGCCGCGGCAGCACGGTGACCTGGGTCGGGGGCACGTACTTGTCGCTCCGGTAGGGCTTCACGTCCGAGGGCTCGGGCGCCGTCCTCGGCATCTCGCCGTAGAGCGTGTTCCCGACCGGCGCCGCGACCCCTCCGCCGGCGGTGGAGGAGGACATCGAGATCCCGATCCGGACCGGCGCCTTCGACGGGGGAGGAGCGTCCTCGGGCGGGGGGGCGTTCGGGGGCGGCGGCGCCTCGGTGCGGGTGCGGGGCGGCGGGGCCTCGCGCGGCGGGGCGAGCGGCGTCTCGCGCGGTGCCGGGCGGCGCGGCGTGGGCACCGGCGCGGGCGCGGGCGGCTCCTCGCGCGGCGGCGGCGGCGCGATCTCGACCACCTCGACCGCGACGAGGTCCGCGCGCGGCGGCGTGAGCGCCTCGACCCGGACGAGCGCGAGGAACGCGACCGCGTGGACCGCCGCCGAGAGCGCGTAGGCGGCCGGGGCGGGGATCCGGAAGGTCACCGCTCCTTCTCGACGTGGATCGCGAAGCGGGTCGCGCCGGCGCTGCGCACGAGGTCGATGACGTGCACGACCGCCCCGTGGAGGGCGGCGCGGTCGGCGGAGATGATGACGCGCGCGTCGCCGTCGCGCGCGACCGCCGCCTTCGTGCGCACGGCGAGCTCCTCGTCGGTCAGCTGGACGCCGTCGAGGTAGACGTGGCCGTCCTTCGTGAGGATGACGGAGAGGATCGTCCCGGTCGCCTCCCCGCCGTGGGCGGCGCGCGGCAGGTCCACCTCGATCGACGCGCGGACGATGTACGTCGCGGTCACCATGAAGATGATGAGGAGGACGAGGACGACGTCGACGAGCGGGGTGACGTTGATCTCGGAGATGAGATCGTCGTCGTCGCCACCGCTGGTGCCGGCCACCTACGCCCCTCCGGGCCGGCTCTCGAGGAACGCCACCGCCGCGTGGCCGAGGGCGGTCGCGCGCTGCGTGGCGCGGCGGAGCCCGCGCTGGAAGAGGTTGTAGGCGACGACGGCGGGGAGCGCGACGAAGAGGCCGACCGCGGTGGCGACGAGCGCCTCGCTGATGCCGGACATCACCGAGCCCGCGCCGCCGGCGGCCGGGTTGCGCGCCAGGTCGAAGAAGGCGCGGATGACGCCGAGCACGGTCCCGAACAGGCCCACGAACGGCGCGTTGTTCCCGAGCGTGCCGAGGAACGCGAGGCGGCGCTCGTACTCGATCCGGCCGCGCTCGATGGTGCCGGCGACCACCTCACGCACGGCGTTCGAGCCCTTCCCGGCGTGCTCGGCGATCGCGCGCACCACCGATGCCTCGAGCCCCTCGCGTCCTGCCACCGCAGTCGACGCGCCCGCGAGGTCGCCCTCGAGGAGCCGACGCGCGAGGTCGTCGGCGCTCCGGAGGCGGCGCGCGAGGAAGAACGCGGCGCGCTCGATCATGACGCCGATCGAGGCGACGGAGAGGATGATGAGCAGCCACAGCACCCACTCGGCGCCGAGGTTCGTGAGGACGAGGAGACGGTTCGAGATCATGGGGGACCCGATCGACGTCGGTAGTTAAGGAGCGGGCGCCCGCCCTGTCAAGGAGCCTGCCGCGACGCCGTACGGTGGTGACCGTGCGTGAAGATGGCCGGAGATCGCCGCGCGCGGACGACCCGGAGGGCGCGCGCCGGCGGCGCAACCGCGGAAGGAAGTGCGCAAAATCCGCGTCCCATTCCTTGACGTGAAAGATCCGAGCGCGTTAACCTCCGCCCAACTTGTCCATTCCGACGCTGTCCATCGAACATCGGATGGACGTTCCGAGGAGGGAGCACTGATGGCTGCCAAGAAGAAGGCGACGAAGAAGCCGGCCGCGAAGAAGAAGACCACGAAGAAGAAGAGCAAGAAGTAGCTCAGCTCCTCGTGTGTTGAGCGCCGCGGCCGCCTTCGGGCGGCCGCTGCATTTTCGGGGTGGAGAAGTTCGCGTCGTGTCCCTCACCGCGGCCGAGATCGACGCCGTCGTCCGCGAGCTCGCCCCGCTCGCCGGCTCGCGAGTGGACGACGTGCGGGTCCACGCCGAGCGTGCGCTCACGCTCGAGCTCTTCGGCCCCGCGGGCGCCGCGCGCCTGCTCGTCTCCGCGGAGCCCGACGTCACGAGGCTCCACGCCGCGCGCCTCCGCGCGCCGCGTCCACCCTTCGCCTCGGCCTTCCAGCAGCTCCTCCGGCGCGAGCTCGTCGGCGCCCGGCTGGTCGCGATCGAGCCCCTGCCCGGCGATCGGGTCGTCGCGCTCCGGCTCCAGGGTTCGCACGGCCCGGTGCAGCTCGTCGCCGAGCTGACCGGGCGCCACGGGAACCTGTTCCTCGTCGGCGCGGACGGCATCATCCGCGCGAGCGCCGGGCGAAACCTCTCGCAGCGGCGCGCGCTCGTCCCCGGGCAGCCGTACGTCATACCGGAGGGGCTGTCGCCTCGCCTCCGCTCGGCTCCCGCCCCCTCGGACCCCCCGCTCGCCGCGGGGCAGCCTCATCCGGCTGCCCCTGCGCTCGCCCCCGTCCGCTTCGCGCCCCGCGCGGGCGTCCCGTTCCCGCTCTCCGCCGCGGTCGAGGAGGTCTACGCCGCGGTCGAGGCGGAGAAGCTCCTCGCCGAGGGGCGGCGCAGGCTCCGCGAGCCGGTGCGCGCCGCCGTCGCCCGCGCGGCGCGCGCCCAGGAGAAGCTCGCGGACGAGGCCGCGCGCGTTCCCGCCGCCGAGGCCGACCGGCGCACCGGCGAGCTCCTCAAGCAGAACCTCTCGCGCGTCCGGCGCGGCGCGCGCGAGGTCACGCTCACCGAGTGGACCGAGCAAGGGCCGCGCGAGGTCGCCGTCGCGCTCGATCCCGCCCTCACGCCGCAGGCGAATGTCGAGCGCCACTTCAAGCGCTACCGGCGGATTGTCGAGTCGGCAGCCCGCGTCGCGGCGCGCGCCGTGGAGGTCCGCGCGCGCGAGGCGGCGCTCCGCGCCCTGCTCCAGGAGATCGACCGCGCGGGCGCCGGCGAGCTCGAGCGGCTCGAGCGCGAGGCGCGCCGGCTCGGAGCCCCACCGCGCCTCGCGCCCGTCGCGCGACGCAGGAAGGACGAGCCCGCGCCGCCGTACCGCGCGTTCCGCTCGGTCGCGGGCGCCGCGATCCTCGTCGGCCGCGGCCCCGAGGAGAACGACGCGCTCACCCGGCGCGTCGCGCGCGGCAACGATCTCTGGCTCCACGCGCGCGGGGTGCCGGGCGCTCACGTCGTCGTGCGGGTCGAGAAGGGGCGCGCGCCCGACCAGGAGACCTTCCTCGATGCCGCGCACCTCGCGCTCCACTTCTCCGACGCGCGCGGCGCGCCGCAGGCGGAGGTCGCCGCGACGCGCGCGAAGTTCGTGCGCAAGCCGAAGGGGGCCGCGCCCGGAGCGGTGACCTTCAGCCAGGAGAAGGTGACGCTGCTGCGCGTCGAGCCGGGCCGCATCGAGCGGCTCCTCTCGTACGAGGAGCAGGCTTCCTAGCCCCTGCTCGCTCGCCTGCGAGGCGCGCGCGTGATGGCACGGTCGGGGGGGTGGCCCTTGATGGGCGGGACGCCCCTTTCGTAGGATCGCCCCGCCTTGCCGCGTCCGCCCGAGTCGCACCGCCAGCTCGATCTGTTCGACGCGCGCCGCGCGCCACGCGCGGTGAACGTCTCGTCGGCGACCTCGCTCGCCGACACGCTCTCCGACCTGCTCGCCGAGCGCGTGCGCCTGACGGTGCACGACAACCGCTCGACGATGGTCTCGTTCCGCCGCAACCCGGGCGAGATCCACTACCGCATCCACCACATGTTCCTCGAGGCGCCGCACGAGGTCGTGCACGCCCTCGCCGCGTTCGCGGGGCCGCGCCGCGGCGCGGCGGCGCGCCGGCGCGAGGCGGGATCGCGCATCGACGCGTACGTGAAGCGGAACCGCGCGCGCATCGCCGTTCCGCGCGCCGACCGGCTCCTCGCGCGCGGGCGGGTCCACGATCTGCAGGCCATCTTCGACCGGCTCAACGCGGCCCACTTCGAGGAACGGATCGAGGCGCGCATCGGCTGGGGCGCGGTGCGGCTCGGGCGGCGGCGGCGCACCGTGAAGACCGGCGTCTACGTCCAGGACGCGCGCATCATCCGGATCCACCCGACGCTCGACCGCGTCCAAGTGCCGGAGTTCTACGTCGCGGCGGTGGTCTTCCACGAGATGCTCCACCAGGCCGTCCCCGCCCGCGAGGTGAACGGGCGCCGGATCGTCCACGGCGTGGAGTTCCGCAGGCACGAGCGGGCGTACCCCGACCACGCGCGGGCGCGCGCGTGGGAAGACCGGCATCTGACGCTCCTCCTCTCCTCGCCCGCCTGACGGCGGCGCGCCCCGCGCGAGCCCCGCCGAAAGGCCCGGCGGCGGCGGCGGCAGCGCGCCATAATCGGCGCCGCCCCGCATGGTCCGCTCCGCCGCCGTCCTCGCCCTCGCGTTCGCCCTCGGCGCGGGCGGCTGCCTGCGCGCGCGCGGCACGCCGGAGGAGCCCGTCGTCGTCGGCTTCGAGCTCGAGGGCGTCCGCGCCGTCGATGCCGACGCCCTCAAGTCGAAGCTCGCGACGCAGGCCTCCGGTCGTTTCGCGTGGGACGAGGCGTGGCGGCTCGATCCGGACGCGCTCGCGGTGGACCGGCGGCGCGTCGAGGCTTACTACCGCGAGCGCGGCTACTACGCGGCGCGGGTCGAGGACGTGCGCCTCGTCCCGGCCGGCGCGGGGCGCGTGAAGGTCGTGATGCGGGTCGTCGAGGGAAGTCCGATCCGCGTCGCGAAGCTCATCGTGAACGGGCTCGAGCAGGCGCCGGAGGCGCGCGCGCGCCTGGGGAAGCTGCCGCTGCGCGAGGGCGAGGTCTTCGCCGAGGGCAGGTACGACGCGACGCGCGCCGCGATCGCGGGCGCGCTCTCCGCGACGGGCTACGCGACGGCCGAGGTGTCGCAGCGGGCCGTGGTCGTCCCGGAGGCGGCGACCGCGGAGGTGATCTACGACGTCGCGGCCGGGCCGCGCTGGAAGTTCGGTCCCATCTTCATCGCGGGCACGGCGGCGCTCCCGCGCGACCGGATCCGCGAGCAGGTGCTCGGCGCGCTCAAGCCCGGCGACTGGTTCGACGACGTGCGGCTCGCGCAGGCGCAGGCGCGCGTGTTCGACCTCGGCGTGTTCGGGGGCGTGCGGGTCACCCGCGGCCAGCCCGACCGGGCCCGCGGGACGATCCCGGTCGTCGTCGCGGTGCGCGAGGCGCCGTTCCGGACGCTCCGCTTCGGTCCGGGGCTCGGCATCACCGCGATCCGCTGGGACGCGCACGCGCTCCTCGGCTGGCAGCACCGAAACTTCCAGGGCGACCTCCGCCGCCTCGGCACCGAGGCGCGGCTCGGCTACGCGTGGCTGCCGAGCCCGCTCAACGCGACGAAGGAGGGGACGGTCGGCCTCGTCGCCACCGAGTTCTCGCAGCCCGGCGCGTTCACGCGCTGGGTGGATGCGAGCGCGCGGCTCGAGATCGAGAAAGGGATCGAGCAGGCGTACGACTTCTACTCGGAGCGGCTCCGCCTCGGCCTCCCGCTCCGCATCCGGTCGCGGTGGACGCTCGTGCCCTCCTACAACCTCGAGGTGTACGAGCTGTCGAACTACGGCGTGCAGTTCGACCCGGGCGCGCCGACCGGCGGCCCGGCGCTCGAGAACTGCCGGGGGAGCGTGTGCCTCCTCACGTACCTCGAGCAGCGGGTCGCCTGGGACGGGCGGGACAACCCGGTGAACACCCGGCGCGGGCTGTACGTCGGCTTCGCCGTGCAGGAGGGGATCGACGTCGGAAGCTACGGGTACCGTTACCTCCGCTTCGTGCCCGAGCTGCGCGTGTTCTGGCCGTTCGGGTGGGCGGTCGTCGCGTTCCGCACGCGCATCGGGGCGCTCGTCCCGATCGGCGAGACGGGCGATCCGCCCATCGTCGCGCGCTTCAACGCCGGGGGTCCGCTCTCGATGCGCGGCTACTACACGCGCCGGCTCTCGAAGATGGTCCGGCAGGGCAACGCGTGGGTCCCGGTCGGCGGCAATGGCCTCGTAGACGGCACGGTCGAGCTCCGCTTCCCGATCGCCGGAGAGTTCGGCGGCGCGCTCTTCCTCGACGCCGGCAACGTCGCCGACGCGTCCGCCGTGCCGAGCGCGTGGCAGGCCGTGCTCGATCCGACCCTCCTGCAGTGGGCGGCCGGCGTCGGGCTCCGCTACCGGACGCCGTTCGGGCCGGTCCGGCTCGATCTCGGCGTCCGCCTCCCCGACCGGCTCTCGACCGCGAGCGAGGCGTTCCCCGCGGTCCCCTACACCCGCTGGCCGGACGGAGCGCTCCACCGCGAGCCGATCGCGGCCGTTCACATCTCGCTCGGGGAGGCGTTCTAGTGCGGTCGATCTCGCGCGCGGTCGCCGCGGTCGGCTGGGGGCTCCTCGGCCTCGCCGCCGCCGCCGGCCTCGCGCTGTCGGCGGCGGCGCTCCTCGCGGTCGCGCCCGTCGCGCGCCCCGCCATCGCGGCCGCGGTCGTCGGCGTGCTCGACGACGCGATCGCGGGAAGGCTCGAGCTCCTGGGGATCGAGGTGCTCCCGCAGGGCGGGCTCGAGCTCCGGGGGCTGAGGCTCTTCGACCCCGACGGCCACCTCGTCCTCGACGTCGGGCGCGCGCGCGTGTTCGTGGACGTCACCGCGCTCCGCGCGCGGACGGTCGGGCTCACGATCGAGCTCGAGGGCCCGTCGCTCCTCCTCGAGCAGGAGGCGGGCGGGGGGACCTCGCTCGCCCGCGCGCTCGCGCCCGCGCACCCACGCCCGCCGGGCGGCGCCCCCGCGCCATCGGGTGGCGGCGGCGGCTGGACGATCCACCTGTCGCAGCTCGAGGTGCGCGGCGGCGAGCTCTGGTGGCTGGACGCGACCGGGGCCACTCGGTTCGAGGCGGGCTCGCTCGACGTCGCCGCGCGCGGAACGCTGGGCCCGCGGCGCTCGCGCGCCGAGGTGCGGCTCCGGGGCGAGCTCCACGCGCCGGTGGCCTCCCCGATCGCGCTCGACCTCGTGGCTGCCTTCGCCGGCGACGCGGTGCGCGTCCCCGTGCTGAAGCTCGACGCCGGCGGAACGGCGGTCGAGGCGGTCGCCGAGGGGGACCTCGCGGCCCGGCGCGGGCGCGCGGCGCTGACGCGGCTCGGGATCTCGCGCGAGCAGGCGCGCGCGCTCGTCCCGGAGACCCCCGCGGGGGCGGACCTGCGGGCGACCGGGTACGCGGAGTCCGACGGGGCGACGCTCACCGCCGCGCTGCGGGTCGAGCCGGCGGAGCGGGGCGGAGCGGGCGGCCGCGGCGACGCCGCGGTCGCGGCGCGGCTCGACGCGCTCGGCCATGCCGCAGGCTTCGACCTCGTCCTCGACCGGCTCGATCCCTCTCGGCTCGCCGCAACGGCCCCGGCGGGCGAGGTGACGCTCTCGGCGCACGGCGCCGCCGCGGGCACCTCCCTCGAGGACGGCCGGGCGCGGCTCGCGCTGTCGCTGTCGAGCTCGCGGCTGCGGCGGGGCGCGCTGACGCGCGCCGAGGTCGCGCTCCGCGTCGCGCGCGGCACCGTCGACCTCGACCGGCTCTCCGCAGCGGCCCCCGGCGTCTCGCTCTCCGCGCGCGGGACCTGGCGCCGCGGCGGATCCGTGTCCGGCGGCGCCACCGTCGACGCGCAGGATCTGGCCGCCGCGTCGCGGAACCTCGCGCTCCTCCTCGCGAGGCCCGCGGTAGCCGCCGGCGGGCGCGCGCGGCTCGCGGCGGAGCTCTCGGGCACCGACGAGGCGCCCGCGCTCTCCGGCACGCTCGACGCCCCGGCGCTGCGATCGGGCGCGGTCTCGGCGGAGGGCGTGCGCCTCGCGCTCCGCGTGGCGGGGCCGCTCCGCGCGGCCGAGGGACAGGTCGAGGGACGGATCGCGCTCGTCCGCGACGGCGCGCGGGAGCTGGCGCGCCAGGTCGCGCTGCGCGCCGGGCTCGCGGGCGACGAGGGGACGCTCTCCGTCATCGCCGCGCTCCCGGCGACGGGGACCGAGCCCCTCAGGCTCGAGGCGCGCGGCCGGTTCGGAGAGGGGCGCGAGGTGCTCCACATCGCCCAGCTGGGGCTCGCGTTCCCCGGGAGCCGATGGACCCTTGTCCGCCCCGCGACGGTGGACCTGCGCGGTCCCTCGGTGGACCGGCTCGAGCTCGCCGACGCGCCGCAGCGGATCGCGGTCGTGGGCGGGGTCGGCGCGCGCCGCACGCTCGCCGCGCGGGCCGAGCTCTCGCGCGTCGATCTCGCGCGGCTCCCGCCGGGACTCCTCCCCGAGGCGGAGGCGATCCGGGGCGAGCTCTCCGGCTCGGTGGAGGCGACCGGCACGGCGGCCCGGCCCGTCCTCGCCGTGCGCGCCTCGCTCGAGAACGGCGCGCTCCGCCGCGTCGCGGGGCTCGCGCTCTCGGTGAATGGGCGCTATGACGGCGACGCCCGCCGCGCCGCCGGGAAGGTCTCGCTCGCCCGCGCCGACGGCGGGACGGTGGACGCGGAGGTCGATCTGCCCGTGCCGCTCGCGGCGCGGCCGGCGGAACCGGTGCACGCGCGGCTCCGCGCCGCGGCCGTGCCGGTCGCGGAGCTGCTCGCCGCCACAGGCAGCGACCTCGCGGCGTCCGGCGCGGTCGCCCTCGAGCTGCGGGTCGACGGGACCGCCGGGGCGCCGGCGCTCTCGGCGGAGGCGTCGCTCGCGGACGGCGCCTGGCGGGATCTCGACGGGATCGGCGCGACGCTCGCCGTCGAGGCGCCGGGCGCGTCGCTCAAGGTCGTCGGCTCGGCGATGCTCGCCGAGCGCCGCGTCGTCGGCCTCGAGGCGGAGCTTCCGCTCGACCTCGGCGACCTCGTCGCGCGCCATGAGGAGACGCTCCGCGCGGTCGAGCGGACGCGCTGGCAGGTCACCGCGAGCCTGACCTCGCTCGACCTCGCGGCGGTCTCGGGGCGCGGCGGTGTCCCGCCGGGGCTCGCCGGCACGCTCGTCGGCCACGTCGCGGTGACCGGCACGCCCGCGGCGCCGCGCGCGGAGGCGACCCTCGACCTCACCGGCGGCGCGCTCCGAGGCTGGAAGCGCGTCGGCGCCCACCTCGACGCGACCGCCGGCGAGGCGGGCCTCGCCGCGGTCGGGAAGGTGGAGCTCGCGGGCGAGGACGCGCTGCGCTTCCGGGCGTCGCTCGGGCTCGCGCCCGAGCGGCTCGGGGCGCGCACCGCGCTGCTCGCGGCGCCGCTGCGCGTCGAGGCGGAGGTGCCCCGGATCGCGCTCGGCCGCGCAGCGGGAGACGCCCTGCCGCTCGCGGGTACGCTCCAGGGGCGCCTCGTCATGGCGGGGACGCCTCGCGCGCCGGAGGGAAGCGCCGAGCTCTCCGGCGCGGGCGTCGCGATCGAGGGGCGCCCGCTCGGCGACGCGCGGCTCGAGGCGCGTTACGCGAGCGGACGCGCCGCCGCGCAGGTGAGCCTCGCCCCGCTGACCGGGGGAAAGCTCCGCGGCACGCTCGCCTTTGACGCGGACCTCGGGCTCGGCGCGCAGCGCCGGGCGCTCGGCGACGCGCCCGCCGAGGCGACCGCCGTCGCGGAGGCGCTCGACCTCGGGTTCCTCCCCGCGCTCTCCCCGACGCTCGTCCGCGCCGCGGGCGGCCAGGTCACGCTCGACGTCCGCGCGCAGGGACCGCTCGCGCGGATGTCGCCGAAGGGCACGCTCCACGTCGCGAAGGGCCGGCTCGCGATCGCGGAGCTCGGCGAGTGGACGGAGGTCGCGGTGGACGCGCGCGTGACCGACGACGCGGTCGAGGTCACGCGCCTCGACCTGCGGCGCGGGCCGGGCAAGCTCTCGGCGACCGCCGCGGTGCACGGGCTCGGGTCGCAGACGGCGCGCCTCACGGCGAAGCTCCAGGCGAACGCGTTCACCGTGACGCGCGCCGGGATGGACGTCGCGACCTTCGACGTCTCCGCCGACGCGACCGGGACGTGGCGCGCGCGCGAGCTCGCGCTCGACGTGAACGTCCCCCACGGAGTCGTGCGGCTCCCGAAGAAGACGCCCCGCACGCTCCAGGCGCTCGAGCGCCGGAAGGACATCGTCGTGGGACGCAAGCCCGAGCGGCGGAAGGCCGAGGGCGCGCCCGTCGCGGCGGCCGGGGGCGCGGCGCCCGCCGATCCGCTGACGCTCCGCGCGCATCTCGTCGCGCCGCGGAACCTGTTCGTGAAGGGCGAGAGCCCGAAGGTGGACGTCGAGCTCAAGGCGGACGTGCGCTACGAGCTCACGGAGGGCGAGGACTACGCGGAGGGGTCGATCGAGGTCGTCCGCGGCACGGTCGAGCCGATCGCCGGGCGCAACTTCGCGATCGAGCGCGGGCGCGTGCAGTTCACGGGCGGGCCGCCGAAGGCGGCGTTGCTCGACGTCGAGGCGAAGTACGTGAACCCCGCCGCGACCGTGACGGTGACCGTCGCCGGCGCGATGACCGCGCCCGAGATCCACCTGACCTCGAAGCCGCCGATGGACGAGTCGCAGATCGCGATGCTCATCGCCACCGGCCGGACCGAGCTCAAGGCCGGCTCCGGCGGGGTCGGCACGCTCACGGGCGAGGAGGCCGGCAAGGCCGCGCTCGGCGCCCTCGCGACCCAGGCCTTCCGGAACCTCGTGCAGGACAAGCTCCCGCTCGACACCGTGGCGCTCGACTCGGGGGCGCTCCGCGCCGGCAAGTACGTGACCGACAAGATCTACTTCGGCTACATGCGGCGCTTCGACGCCGATCCCACGAAGTACGAGAACGAGGACGAGGTCCGGGTGGAGTACCAGATCACGCCGCGCTGGATGCTGGAGTCGCGCTACGGCACCGCGGGCTCCGGCGGCGCGAGCCTCATCTGGTCCCGGGATTACTAGGTTCGGCCGGTGGGACCTCCGGGAGACGGCGGGCGGGCCGGCGAGGGCGGCGAGCTCGGGCGCGTGCTCGAGCGGAACATCGCTGCGCTGCTCGCGCGGCGCCGGGCGGAGGAGCGGTCGCAACGCCGCCAGGATCGGATCGCCGAGCGGCTCGGCCGCTTCGCGGGCTCGATGGCCTTCGTCTGGATTCACGCGGCCATCGTCCTCGTCTGGGTCGGGATGAACGTCGGGCTCCTCCCCGGGCCGCGCTTCGACGCCGACTTCGTGAAGCTCGCGACCGCTGCCTCGGTCGAGGCGATCTTTCTCGCGACGTTCGTGCTCGTGACCCAGAACCGGATGGCGGCGCTCGCTGACAAGCGCGCCGACCTCGATCTGCAGATCAGCCTGCTCGCTGAGCACGAGGTGACGCGGCTCATCCGGCTCGTCGACGCGATCGCGGAGCGGATGGGGGTCGACGAGGCGCGCGAGCCCGGCCTCGGGGAGCTGAAGCGCGACGTCGAGCCGGACGAGGTGCTCGATCGCCTGGAGCGCGCCGAGCGCGGGCGCGGCGACGAGCCGCGCCCTCCGATCTGATCAGGCTGCTCTGGGCGGTGCCGGGGCCCTGGCGGCGCGCCAGAGAGCGCGCGCGGTCCAGGCCGCGAGCACGAGCCAGAGCACGGTGCGCGCGACGTTCACGGGGTGCCACACCCCGTCGCGGAACGCCGGCTCCCAGCCCCGCGCGCGCACCTCGAAGGCGAGGTGGAAGTCGAGCGCGGACACCGCGGACAGGACGAGGAACAGCCCGAGCGGCGCCGCGGCGAGCGCCCCCGCGAAGAAGCCGTAGAGCGCGTACTGTGGGCTCCAGATCTTGTTCGTCGCGATCCAGACGACGAGTCCGAGCGCCGTCGCGAGGCGCGCGGCGCGCGGTCCGTCGCCGCCCCGCCGCGCGGTGAGGAGCGTCGCGAGCGCGCCGAGGGCGACGGCGAGGAGGAGCGGCCCGGCCGAGAGGACCTCGAGGAGCGGCCCCTTCACGCCGAGCGCGTCCCAGATCGAGTTCTCCGCGCCGCGGCCGGCGTTGAAGCGGAAGAACCAGCTCCAGTTGTCGAAGCTCAGCAGCGCGAAGGGGAGGTTCACCGCGAGGAGCACGGCGGCGAGGGCGAGCAGGAAGCTCCCGAGCCGCGCGCGTGGGGGGAGCGCGACGAGGAGCGCGACCGCGGGCGGCACGAGCGTCGCCGGGAAGAGCTTCGCGGAGACACCGAGCGCGGCGAGCGCGCCGGCCGCGGCGGGCCTCGACGCGGAGAGCGCGAGCGCCGCGAGGGCGAGGAGCGCGATGGGGAGGAGGTCCCAGTTGAGCCCGGCGTAGTAGACGAGCGCGGGCGTCGCCCCGAGCCACCACGGCGTCGCCCCCGGCGTGCGAAAGAGCGCGACGAGCGCGGCGCCGAGACAGAGCGCGAGGAGGACATAGGTCGCGGTGAAATGCGCGAGCGCGCTCGAGGGGCCGCCGGGCGCGAAGGACGGGAGCCACAGCGCGAGCCCGAGGAGGACCGGGTACTCGATCCGATCCTCGAGATACGGCGCGGGACGGCCGCCGCCGAGGTAGCGGTCGCCGTGGAGCGCGATGACGTCGGAGTAGCAGTGATGCCGAAACGACCACTCCCGGTAGCCGGCGCCCGCGTGCGCGGCGCCGCGGGCGATGTTCGCGTAGCCGCTCGCGAGCCAGAGTAGCGCGAGGGCGATCGTGAGCGCAGCCGGACGACGTTCCACGGGCGCGCCACCATAGCACGCGGGCGCGCGGGCGCCCGGCGGAGCCCTGCACGCTGGCCCGGCCGTCCCGACCTTCCGGGAAGGAGGGAACCCATGCTCTGGCTGCTCGCATCGATCTTGCTGCTCGCCTGGATCGTCCTGCTCGCGTTCAAGGTCACCGCGGCCGCGATCCATGTGCTGCTCGTCGCTGCGCTCGCGCTGTACATCATCAGCGCGCTCCGTGGTCGGCGCGCGCACGGCACGGTCCCCTGACGGGCAGGCGGGCGGCGGGTAGCGGGGCGCCGCCCCGCGCGAACGCGTTAACATGCTGGTCCGGTGACCCCGCTCCAGCGCCTCGCGGCCGCCCTCGCCGACGCCGTCGGGCGCACGGGCGCCTTCGCGCCCGGTGTCCTGTTCTTCGCGACCTTCATCGAGTACGTCTTCCCGCCCTTCCCCGGTGACCTGCTCGTCGTCCTCGGCGCGTGGTACGCGGTGCAAGGGCAGCTCTCCTGGCCCGCGGCCTTCGTCGCCGTCACCGGGGGCGCGGTCGCGGGCGCGTGGGTCGACCACCGGATCGGGGCCGCGCTCGGGCGCCGCCTCGAGCGGCGGGCCGCGCGCCGCTCGCTGCTCACCGACGAGCGGATCGCGCGATTCGAGGCGAGCTACCGGCGCTGGGGCGGCCTCCTGCTCGTCCTCAACCGCTTCTTCCCCGGCGTCCGCGCGTTCGTGTTCCTCGCCGCGGGCGCGTCCGGGATCCCGCTCCGGAAGGTGCTCCTGCTCGGCGGGATCTCCGCCGCGCTCTGGAACGCCGCCCTCCTCGGGATGGGTGCGCTCGTCGCCCACAACGTCGACGAGCTCGTCCTGTTCGTCGACCGCTACACGCAGGTCGCGGCGCTCGCGCTCGCGGGGGTGGCGCTCGTGGCGGCCGCGGTCTGGCTGCAGCGGCGCCGCGCCGCGCGCCGCAGGACGGAGGCGCCGTGACCGCCGCGCTCGCCGCCGCGCTCGTGCTCGCGGCGCTCCCCGCGGGGACCGCGCGTTACCGCGCGGAGCTCGCAGGTGAGCCGGTCGGGGTCGCGGAGCTCCGCGTCGCCTGCGCCGACGCCGGATGCGCGATCGTCTCCGACGTGAAGCTGCGCCTCCCCGCCGAGGCGGGCGGCGGCGTCGAGGTGGCGCACGCCGAGGTCGAGGTGGACCACGACGGCCGCTTCCGCGACGGCGCCGTCCGCATCGCGCGCGGCGGCACGCGCGCGACGCCCCGGGGGATCGCCGGCGCCATTCCCTCGGCGCTCGTCGAGGTCGTGCTCGCGGCCGAGGGGTCCGGCACCGGGTCGTGCATCACCTTCTTCGACGAGGAGCGCCCGGCGCCCCGCCGCGCCTGCGCGCACCGCGACGGGGCGGCCATCGTCGCGGACATCGGCGGCGTCCCGGTGCGGATCGTCCCCGGCGCGGACGGGTTTCCACGCGAGGTGGTCGTCTCGGGGCGGTTCAGGTACCTCCGCGACCCCCGCGCCGCCGTCCCGGCGCGGGCGCCGCGCCTCGCCGGCACGCGCGTGCCGGGCCCCCGGGATCCTCGCGACGCGGCCGCGTTCTGCGGCGTCGCCGCCGAGCCGCGGGCCGCTCCGGTCACAGGGGGCGCGGCGCTCCCGCCGCCGCGCGCCGCCGGCGAGAGCTGCCGCGAGAAGACCGCGGCGTGGCTCGCCGCGGCCCGCGCGCGCGGGCTCGAGGGGCGCGCCGCCGTAGGCGTCGCGTGGGACGGCGAGGCGTTCGTCTGGCACGAGTGGGCCGAGGTCCGCGCGGGCGGCGCGTGGACCGCGGTGGATCCGTCGTTCGGCGAGCTGCCGGCGCGTGGCCCGCGCTTCACGCTCGCGCGCTTCGCGGTGGACGACGCGGCGGGGCGGGAGGCTGCGGGGTCGCGGATCCTGGCGTGCTGGGGGAGCGCCCGGGTGGAGTGAACTGCTGCTGGGGCGACGGACCTGGACCTGGACCTGGACCTGGACCTGGACCTGGACCTGGACATGGACATGGACCCGGACATGGACCCGGACATGGACCTGCCGTGGTCCCGTCGTCGCCCTTCGACTCCGCGCCGCCTTCGGCGGCGCTACGCTCAGGGTGAACGGGGTCGGGGTCCACGTCCACGAGCACCTGAACGAGCACGACGCATCTTCTCGTGATGGAGCTCCTCGCCATCTACGTCCAGGATCACCTCGCCCTGTCGCTCGCCGGGCTGAGGCTCGCCCGCCGCTGCCTCGCCGAGAACCGCGGCACGCCGCTCGGTGCGCTGCTCGGCCGCCTCGTGTCCGAGCTCGAGGAGGATCGCGCAACGCTCAAGGACGTCGCGCGCGCCGTCGGCGTCCGCTCGAGCCCGCTCAAGGAGGCGGCGGCGGCGCTCGGCGAGCTCGCGGGCCGGCTCAAGCCGAACGGCCGGATCGTGGGCTACTCCGAGCTCTCGCGGGTGTGGGAGCTCGAGGCGCTCATGGCGGGCACCGACGCGCGGGGCGGGCTCTGGAAGGTGCTCGGAAAGCTCTCGCGCCGGAGCCCCGCCTTGCAGGCGTTCGACTTCGACCGGCTCGAGGAGCGGGCCCGCGGTCACCGCGCGGAGCTCGAGCGGGAGCGGGTTCGCGCGGCGGTGGCCGCGTTCGCGCGGGGAAGGCCGACGGCGAGGGCACAGTCGCCCGCCCCCGTCCCCGGGAGGTAGGCGCGCGTCGCGGCGCACCCGCCGCGCGATCGGCGATCGTCAGCGCGCGCGGGCCGCGAGGAACCGGAAGAGGGCCTGCGCCTTCGGCACGAGCGAGGCGAGGTCCACCTCCTCGTCTCGCGTGTGGTAGCCCGCGCCGCGCGGCCCGAGCCCGTCGATCGAGGGAACCCCCGCCTCGGCGGTGGTGGACGCGTCCGAGCCGCCGCCCGCGAGCGGCGCCTCGCCCGCGCGGAGGCCGCTCGCGCGCTGGCAGGCGCCGTACTCGGCGGCGAGCGCGGCGGAGCGCGCCGTCCGCTCGAGGGGGAGGCGCGCGGCCCCCCGCACGAGCGAGACGGAGGTGCCGGGAAGCGTCGCGTCCCGCGCGGCCGCCTCGAGCGCCGCCTCGAGCGCGCGCCCGTCCTCCGCCGTCCTGTAGCGCAGGTCGATCTCGCACTCGGCCCGCTCGGCGACGGTGTTCTTCGAGGTGCCGCCGTGGAACGTGCCGACGTTCACGGAGACGCCGCGCGCTGCGTCCGAGAGCGCCTGCGCGCGGTCGACGAGCCGCGCGAGCGCCCAGATCGCGCTCCGTCCCTTCTCCGGCTCGTTGCCGGCGTGCGCGGCGACCCCGCGCGCCTCGGCGTGGAACGAGGCGACACCCTTGCGGCGGGTCACGACGAGGTCGCCCGGCCGCCCCGACTCGAACACGAGCGCGCAGGCGGCGCCGCGCGCGCGCTCCCGCAGGATCGGCTGCGACTCCGGCGAGCCCACCTCCTCGTCCGACACGACGAGCCCGGCGACGGGAAGCCGCGCGAGGAGGCCGGCGCGCGCCCCGGCGGCGAGGCCGAACGCCATCACGGCGAGGCCGCCCTTCATGTCGAAGACGCCGGGCCCGAACGCGCGGTCGCCCTCGCGCCGGAAGCCCGCGAACGTGTCGGCGGGGAAGACCGTGTCCGCGTGGCCGACGAGGAACACCGGCGGGCCCGCGACGCGGCCTCGGAGGGCGAGGTGCGGGCCGAAGCGCGCGCTCTGGATCGTCTCGACCGCGAGCGGGCCGGGCGCGACGCCGAGCCGCGCGAGCGCGGCCTCGAGCAAGGACACGACGGCGGCGACGCCGGAAGGGTCGCGCGTGAACGAGCTCGCCTCGACGAGCGCGCGGAGCAGGTCCTCCATCGCGCCCCGCTGCGCCGCGAGCCAGGCGAGCGCGTCGTCGGTCGGCGTCGGCATCATCCTCCTCCCGCGGGTCCGCGCGCGTCCGCGTGCTGGCAGCGCCGGGGCCGTCCCGGTATAAGGGCGGCGCATGGGCCCGGGCAAGCGCCACCGCGCGGCGGTCGTCGGCGGGTCCGGGTACGGCGGGGCGGAGCTCATCCGGCGCCTGCTCCTTCACCCCGAGGTCGAGCTCGTCCGGGTCGCGTCGATCGACCTCGTCGGCGAGCCGCTCTCCGCAGCGGATCCCGCCCTCGAGGGGCGGACGGACCTCCTGTTCGAGGCGCTCTCCCCGGAGGAGGCCGCGCGCGGCGTGGACGTCGTCCTGCTCGGGCTGCCGCACGGCGTCTCCGCGACGAAGGTCCCCGCGCTCGCCGCGCTCACGGACCTGAAGGTCGTCGACATGAGCGGCGACTTCCGGCTGAAGGATCCGGCGGCGTACGCGCGTTTCTACGGCCACGTCCACCCGTGCCCGGAGCTGCTCCGGGACTTCACCTACGGTCTTCCCGAGCAGAACCGGGAGGCGATCCGCCGCGCGCGGCTCGTGGCCGCCCCGGGCTGCTTCGCGACGACCATCGAGCTCGCGCTGCTCCCGCTCGCCCGGGCCGGGCTCCTCGAGGGGGTCGTCCACGTCCAGGGGATCACCGGCTCCTCCGGCTCGGGCGCCGCCCCGTCGGCCGGGACGCACCACCCGGTCCGCGCCGGGAACCTCCGCGCCTACAAGCCGCTCGAGCACCAGCACGTGCCCGAGATCGAGCAGACGCTCGCCGCGGCCGGCGCGAGGGACGTCGCGCTCCGGTTCGTGCCGGTCTCGGCGCCGCTCGGGCGCGGGATCCTCGCGACCGCCTTCGTCGAGCTGCCGGAGGCGGTGACGCAGGAGCGGCTCGACGCGCTCTACCGCGACGCCTACGCGAGCGAGCCCTTCGTGCGCGTCCCGCGCCGGCGCCTGCCCGAGGTCGCGGCGGTCTCCGGCTCGAACTTCGCCGAGGTCGGCGTCGTGGCCGGCCCCGCGCGCGCCGGCCGCCGCACCGTCACGCTCCTCGCCGCGACCGACAACCTCGTGAAGGGCGGCGCGGGGCAGGCGATCCAGGACATGAACCTCATGCTCGGCCTCGACGAGATGGCCTCGCTCGCGGATCCGGGCCCGTGGCCACCATGAAGACCATCGTGCTGAAGCTCGGCGGCGAGCTCGTCCACTCGCCGGACCTCGACACCATCGCGAAGGACCTGCGCGCGCTCGTCGACGGCTGGCACCGCGTCGCGATCGTCCACGGCGGCGGGCCGCAGGCGACGGCGCTCCAGCAGCGGCTCGGCCTCGAGACCCGCATGGTCGCGGGCCGCCGCTTCACCGACGCGCCGACGCTCGAGGTGATGAAGTACGTCGTGGCGGGCCAGCTCAACGTGGACCTCTGCGCGCGCCTCCTCGCGAACGGCGTCATGCCCGTCGGCCTCCACGGCGCGAGCGGTCACGTGATCCAGGCGACGCGCCGGCCGCCGAAGGTGATGCAGGGCGCCGGGCCCGATCCGGTCGATCTCGGCCTCGTCGGCGACGTCGTCGGCTTCAACCTGCCGCTGCTCGGCGATCTCTTCGAGCGGCGCTACGTCCCGGTCCTCGCGTGCCTCGGCTGCGACCGCAAGGGGCAGCCGCTCAACATCAACGGCGACACCGTCGCGAGCCAGCTCGCCGGCGCGCTCGGCGCCGACGCGCTCGTCCTCGTCACGTCCACGCCGGGCGTGCTGCGCGACGTGAAGGACCCGGCGAGCCGCATCCCGCGCATCACCCGCCCCGAGTTCGAGGCCATGGTGAAGGACGGCACGATCTCCGGCGGAATGATCCCGAAGCTCGAGGAGTCGTTCGACGTCCTCGCCGGCGGGGCGAAGTCGGTCGTCATCCTCGGGAAGCTCGTCGAGGGCGACCTCGTCCGCGCCGTGCTCGATCCCGGGAGCGCGGGGACCGTGCTCGTCCCCGCCTAACCGACCTGGACCTGGACCTGGACCTGGAATCCCGTTCGCCCTGAGCGTAGCGCCGCCGTAGGCGGCGCGAAGTCGAAGGGCACGCGAGGACGGACGCCGCGGCCCTACGCAGCGGCAGGACGCCCCTCCCCGGCGAGCGCGCCCGCGGAGGTGACGGCGCGTTTCACCGGGTCCGTGGGACCAACGTCCACCGCCGACCGCCCTCTACGGCGCGCGCTTGCCGTCGTCCTTCACCGGCACCGCGGCCTGCACGGGCTCCTGCGCCTCGCCGCGCAGCGCGCGCATGATCCTGCCGGCGCTCCGGGCCATCCGCGCCGGTCCGTCCGCGAGCGGCCGGTCCGAGGGGTCGGTGATCGCGGCGGTGCCGAGCCCCGCGTACATCGTGATCTTGAGGTCCTTGCCGATGACCGCGTACTGCGGCTCCCAGCCGACGGTCGAGGTGACGAAGCGGTCCTGGGGCGCCGCGAACATCGAGAGGCCGTCCGCGTACAGCGAGGGCGCGTGCTTGTCGCCGAGCAGCGCGAGCAACGTCGGCACGACGTCCGCGTGGCTCGTCGGCGCGTCGAAGCGACCCTTCGGCACGCCGGGCCCGAGCCAGACCGCCGGGACGTGGATCTGCTCGCTCGTGACGGCCGAGCCGTGGCCGATGTGCCCCTTCTCGCGGAACTCCTCGCCGTGGTCCCCCGTGAAGACGACGAGCGGAGCGCGCCCGCGGGTGCGCTCGAACTCGACGAGGAACTCGTCGAGGATCCGGTCGAGCTTGTGCGCCGCGTTCCGGGCGCGGTTCTCGATGATCTCGCCCGCGGCGCCCGTCGCCTTGAGCGCGTCGACGCCGTCCCACTCCGGCAGGTGGACCGCGTCCTGCGCGTCGTGGAAGTAGTTGAAGTGGGTCCCGAAGAAGAACATGAACAAGAAGATCGGGCGCGCGGCGTCGGCCTTCGCGGCGAACGCGTTCGCCGCCGCGATCATGACCTCGTCGCGATGCGGCGGCTCCACGTCGTCGCACCACGTCTTGAGGTCCTCGGCCGGGACGCCGCCGAACACGGTGTCCTTGAGGTCCATCCAGTCCACGCACGACGCGGCGAGCACCTTCACCCGGTAGCCGTTCGCCGCGAGCGCGGGGAAGAGGACCGGGCGGCGGCCGGCGCCGACGGTCGCCTCGAGCTTCTGCGCCTGCAGCCCGTACATGAGGGTGAAGAGCGTGTAGTTCGTGGAGCTCGCGCCGGCGTAGTGGCGCTCGAACACCGCCCCCTCCTGCGCGCGCCGCCACAGCCGCGGCATCGTGTCGGCGGAGAGGTGCGCGACGGGGAGGCTCTCGGCCGCGATGAAGAGCACGTCGGGCGTCCGCTCGAGGCGGATCGCCTCCGGCGCGACGCCGGCGGGGAGCCGCTTCGACGCGGACGTCCCCGCGAACGGATCGGCGCCCTCGCGCTTTCCGAACACCTTGCGCGCGATCGTGCCCATCCGGATGGGGGGCTGGAGCGGGAGGACCGTCGAGGCCGCGAAGATCGAGGGCCCGGCGAAGTAGACGAGCGTCGCGCCGTAGACCCGCTCGGCGGTGGAGAGCAGGGCGAGCGCGAGCGCGAGCGTCCACGCGCGGCGCCCGGACGCGAAGCGCCGCACGAACCAGGCGCCGAGCGCGACGTCGGCGGCGACGAACGCGGCGAAGCCGGCCAGGAACAGGAGCACGTCCCGCAGCGGCACCCCCGCCTCGGTGAGCGCGTTCGGCTGCAGGAGCACGCGGAAGAAGAAGCCGTTCAGGTGGAACCCGACGGCGTCGTAGATGCGCGCGTCGAGGGCGACGGCGCCCGTGACGAACGCCGCTGCGGCGGGCGCCGCGAAGCGGTAGGCGCGCGTCGAGACCGAGAGTGGCAGGGCGAGGAGCCACGCGACGAGCGCGAGGAACGTCGCCTGCGGGAGGAACGTGGGCCAGAGGAGCGCGCGGTACGCCTCGGGCGTCGCGCGGACCGCGGCCCCGATCCCCGACGCGAAGAGCGCGAGGAAGATCGGGACGTGGAGGAGCGACCAGAGGAGCGCGGGGAACCGCTCGCTGGTTCCCCATCCTCTGTGCGCCGGCAAGGTGAGGCCCGGGGACAGAGCGGACATTGACGCGGGACCCTAGCACCGCCCGCCCGCGCGGGCCAGACGCGCCCCCCCGGCGCGGCGGCGAGCGGATGGCAGGTTGCGGCGGGGCTCCGGCTGCGGCAAGGAAGGGGCATGCCGGACGTGCGCCGCGACTTCGAGTCGTACTACCGCGAAGGGGACCCGCCCTGGGACCTCGGCCACCCGCAGCCCGAGATCGTGACGCTCGCCGCGGAGGGCGAGATCGTCGGCGACGTGCTCGACGTCGGCTGCGGCACCGGCGAGAACGCGCTCCACCTCGCCTCGCTCGGTCGCCGCGTGCTCGGGATCGACGGCGCCCCGACGGCGATCGAGCGGGCGCGCGCGAAGGCGGCGGCGCGCGGCCTCCCCGCGGCGTTCCTCGTCGCGGACGCGCTCGACCTCGCGAAGCTCCGCCGCCGGTTCGAGACGGCGGTGGACTGTGGCCTCTTCCACACCTTCGAGCCGGAGCAGCGCCGCCCGTACGCCCATTCGCTCTGCGAGGTGCTGTCGCCCGGCGGCACGCTGCACCTCCTCTGCTTCTCGGACGAGGAGCCGCCCGGCCCCGGGCCGCGGCGCATCACGCAGTACGAGATCGGGGACGCGTTCCGCTCGATCTTCGCGCTGACGCGGATCCGCCCGGGCCGGTTCGAGACCCGGCTCGACGAGGGCGGCGCGCGGGCGTGGGTCGCGACGCTCGTGAGGATCTGAGAGAACAGCGGACCCGCAGGAGAACCTGGACCTGGACCTGGACTTCGACCCGGAATTGCCTCTCCGCGTGGGTCAGGCGTGATCAAGGCGGAGTAGCCTCAGGTCCAGGTCCAGGTCCAGGACCAGGACCAGGTCCAGGTTCGTTCGTCAGAACGGCACGACATGAACCCGCGCCCCCGGCTCCGCCCCCAGCAGCTCCCGCGCGGCGGCGGGGATCCGAACGCCGTCGCGCGCGTGGTGAACCGCCGTCCGCACCGCCCGGAACCGGTCGGTCCCGCCGCGTGGCTCGATCGCGACGAGCGCCTCGGCTCCCTCGCCGGCGAGCGGCGCGGAGGAGAGGCGCCCCGCGCGGTGGGCGCGCACGAGGGTCACGTCTGCGAGGCGCGCCTCCCAGTGCGGTCCGCCGTCGAACGGATCGACGCGCGACACGTACCGGAACCCGATCCGCTCGAGGAGCCGGCGCACCGGCTCGGTGGCGGGCCCGACCTCCCCCAGGTGGCGGCGGACCCCGGCCGGGAAGAGCGTCGCGTAGACGTCCACCGGCGGGAAGAGCTGCTGGATGAACTCCTTGTTCTCGCGCGAGAGCCGGTCCGCGGCCCGGTAGTCGAGCCCGGTGAAGCGCCGGCCGAACGCCTCCCAGAAGCGGCTCCGCCCGTCGCGGGTGAGCGGCGGCATGAGCTCGGCGAGGACCGTCTCGCGGAAGCGGTCGCGGTGCATCGCCATGTAGAGGAAGCGGACGAAGGCGAGCTGCTTGCCGGGGTGCTCGGGCTCGCCGCGCGCGCCCGGCTCCACGACGAGCCCGCCGATCTCGGTCGGCCCGTCGAAGTGGTAGCCGATCGAGAGCACCGGGTGACGGAAGTGCCGGTCGAGCGTCGACGAGTAGTGCTCTCGCTCGGACACGTCGAAGAAGGTGCAAGGCGACTCGCGCGTGCCGTGCTGCGCGATGACGAGGGAGGTGCCGACGATCCGCCCGCGCGCCTCCGCCACGAATACGTACTCCCGGCGGAGCGGGTCGCGGATCCGGCCGGAGAAGCTCCGCTCCGAGCGCCCGACGATCTGCGCGAGCGCCCGCGGGTCGTGCGGGAGGTTCACCGTGTCGAGCACCTTCGCGAGGCGCGCGAGGCTCGGCAGGTCGGACCTTCGGGCGTCGCGCAGCAGCAGCAGCACGAGCCGCGTCTAGCACCGGACCGCGCACCTGTCACGGCCGACGCGGTCGCGGTCCCGCGAGGGGCCGCGAGCCGTCCCTGTTGAAGCCGCCCGCCGCGCGTGCCATGAGAGGCGCGTGCGCGCGGTGGTGCAGCGGGTCTCCCGGGCGGAGGTGCGGGTGGACGGGCGGGCGACCGGCTCGATCCGCCGTGGCCTCGCGGTGCTGCTCGGGGTCGCGCGCGAGGACGGCGAGGACGACGCGCGGCTCCTCGCCGACAAGGTCGCGGCGCTGCGCGTCTTCGAGGACGCGGCGGGGAAGATGAACCTCGCGCTCGCCGAGATCGCGGGCGGCGTGCTCGTCGTCTCCCAGTTCACGCTGCTCGGCGACGCGCGCAAGGGCAACCGGCCGAGCTTCGTCGAGGCGGCGGAGCCGGACGCGGCGAACGCGCTGTACGAGCGGTTCTGCGCGCTCCTGCGGGAGAAGGGGCTGCCGGTCGCGACCGGCGTGTTCCGCGCGACGATGGAGGTCGAGCTCGTGAACGACGGCCCGGTCACGATCCTGCTCGATTCGAGGCGGCTCTTCTAGCGGCCGCGGGGCGCTGCGCCCCGCTCGGAGGACGAGATGTCGGACTGCCTGTTCTGCAAGATCGTGGAGGGGAAGATCCCCGCGAAGATCGTCCACCAGGACGCGGACGTCGTCGCGTTCGAGGACATCGACCCGCAGGCGCCGGTGCACCTGCTCGTCGTCCCGCGCAAGCACGTCCCGACGCTCAACGACCTCGCGCCCGAGGACGACGCGGTCGCGGGGAAGCTGCTCCGCGTCGCGGCGAAGCTCGCGAAGGAGCGCGGGATCGCGGACGCGGGCTGGCGCGCCACACTGAACGTGAACCGCGACGCGCACCAGCTCGTGTTCCACGTCCACCTGCACGTCATGGGCGGACGAGCGTTCGGCTGGCCGCCGGGCTAGCCCGGGGCGCGGATCGCGCCAAGAAGGTTGCAATTCGTGCCATCGGGTCGCGTTCGGGGGACCGCGCCGGAAGAGAGGCGGTCTCGGCGCAGAAAATTCTGCGTTCTGCTTGAGCGTTGCGCGCTTCTTTGCCACCATCGCTCGTACCAACCGAGGCGCGAGGTTCTGTGGCCCTGCTCGAGGCAACCGGGATCATCCTGAGCTTCCGTGGAGTGAACGCCCTCTCCGACGTGAGCCTGGCGGTGGATCCGGGCACGATCCACGCGATCGTCGGTCCGAACGGCGCGGGCAAGACGAGCCTGCTCAACTGCATCTCCGGCGTCTACCGCCCGCAGCGCGGCAGGGTGAAGTTCGACGGCCGCGACATCTCGCGGCTCGGGGCGTCGGCCCGGACCGCGCTCGGCATCGCCCGGACGTTCCAGAACATCGCGCTGTTCCGGGGGATGACGGTCCTCGACAACCTCCTCATCGGCCGCCACCTCCACCAGAAGGTCGGGGTGCTCGGCGGCGCGCTGTACTTCGGCCCGGGGCAGCGCGAGGAGATCGCGCACCGCGAGATGGTGGAGGACGTGATCGATTTCCTCGAGATCCAGCACATCCGCAAGAACGTGGTCGGCACCCTCGCCTACGGCCTGCAGAAGCGGGTCGAGCTCGCGCGCGCGCTCGCGCTCGAGCCGAACCTCCTCCTCCTCGACGAGCCGATGGCGGGGATGAACGCGGAGGAGAAGGAGGACATGGCGCGCTTCATCCTCGAGATCCACGAGGAGCGCGGGACGACGACGGTGATGATCGAGCACGACATGGGCGTCGTGATGCAGCTGTCGAACAAGGTCACGGTCCTCAACTTCGGCGAGCGGATCGCGGTGGGGACGCCGGACGAGATCCAGAAGAACCGCGAGGTGCAGGACGCCTACCTCGGCGAGCAGCACGAGGTGGAGGCGGATGCATGAGCGCTCGCGGCCTGGAGGCGCTGGGGGGTGACGACACGTTCCCGAAGCTGCTCGTTCGGAACGGGCGGACGATCGGCGATCGCGTCGCGATGCGCGAGAAGGAGTACGGGATCTGGCAGTCCTACACCTGGCGCGAGTACCAGGACCACGTGCGGGACTTCTCGCTCGGCCTCGTCGCCCTCGGCGTGAAGCCGGGCGACAAGGTCGCGATCATCGGCGACAACCGCCCGGAGTGGGTCTGGAGCGAGGTCGCGGCCCAGGCGGCGGGCGCGGCGTCGGTCGGGCTCTACCAGGACTCGAACATCGCCGAGGTCGCCTTCGTCATCGACCACTGCGACGCGTCGATCATCGTCGCGGAGGACCAGGAGCAGGTCGACAAGATCCTCGACATGCTCGACAAGCTCCCGAAGGTCCGCCACGTCGTCTTCACGGATCCGCGCGGCCTGCGGAAGTACGACCACCCGGCGCTCCTCCCGTTCGAGGCGGTCGAGGAGAAGGGGCGGGCGCTCGCGCGCGAGCAGCCGGCGCTCTTCGAGGAGAACGTCCGCCGGACGTCGCCCGAGGACGCCGCGATCATCTGCTACACGTCCGGCACCACGGGGAACCCGAAGGGCGCGATGCTCACCTTCCGGAACCTCCTCTCGATGGCGCTCTCCCTCGACGAGGTCGATCCGAAGCGGCCCGACGACGAGTTCGTGAGCTTCCTCCCGCTCGCCTGGATCGGCGAGCAGATGATGAGCCTCTCGGCGTCGCTCGCGCGCGGCTTCACGGTCAACTTCCCGGAGGAGCCCGACACGGTCACCGAGAACATCCGCGAGATCGGACCGGACGTGATGTTCGCGCCGCCGCGCGTCTGGGAGAGCCTGGTCTCCACCGTCCAGGTGCGGATCATGGACACCACCCCGTTCAAGCGCTTCATGTTCGAGCGCTGCATGCCGATCGGGAAGCAGGTCGCCGACCTGCGCTTCGAGAAGAAGCCCGTGCCCCTCCGCCTGCGCCTGGCCTGGTTCCTCGCCGACTGGCTCCTCTTCCGCGCGCTGAAGGACCGGCTCGGCATGTCGAACCTGCGCAGCGCCTCGACGGGCGGCGCCGCGCTCGGCCCCGACGTGTTCCGCTTCTTCCACGCCATCGGCGTGCCGCTCCGCCAGATCTACGGGCAGACCGAGATCGCCGGGATCAGCTGCATCCACCGCGAGGGCGACATCGCGTTCCACACGGTGGGCGTGCCCATCCCCGGCACGGAGATCCGCATCGCCGAGAACGGCGAGATCCTCTCGCGCAGCGCCTCCGTCTTCCGCGGCTACTACAAGAACGACGAGGCGACCGCGGCGACGCTCAAGGAGGGCTGGCTGCACTCCGGTGACGCGGGGTACCTCGCCGAGGGCGGCCACCTCGTCGTCATCGACCGGCTGAAGGACGTGATGAAGCTCGCGGACGGGACGCAGTTCTCGCCGCAGTTCATCGAGAACCGCCTCAAGTTCTCGCCCTACGTGAAGGAGGCGGTGGTCGTCGGCAAGGACCGCCCATTCCTCACCGCGATGCTCTGCATCGACATGGGGATCGTCGGGAAGTGGGCCGAGAAGAACAAGCTCTCGTACACGACCTATACCGATCTCTCCGCCAAGGAGGAGGTCTACGACCTCGTGCAGCGCGCGGTGGACGAGGTGAACGAGACGCTCCCCGCCGCCGCGCGGATCCAGAAGTTCGTCCTCCTCTATAAGGAGCTCGACGCCGACGACGAGGAGCTGACCCGCACGCGCAAGGTGCGCCGGGTGTTCGTCGAGGATCGCTACAAGGAGGTCATCAGCGCCCTCTACGGCGACGCGCACGAGGTGCCGATCGACACCACCATCCGGTTCCAGGACGGCAAGACCTCCCGGATCCGGACGACGCTCCTCGTGCGTCGCCTCGAGCCGGGGAGGGCCGCGTAATGGAGTTCCTCCTCCAGCTGACGCTCAACGGGCTCGTGATCGGCTCGATCTACGCGCTCGTCGCCCTCGGCTTCGTCATCATCTACAAGTCCTCGTCGATCCTGAACTTCGCGCAGGGCGAGTTCCTCATGCTCGGCGCGTACGTCTGCGTCGCGATCGTCGGCCGCTACCACGTCCCGCTGTGGGCGTCGTTCATCCTGACGCTCGCGTTCTTCGGGACCCTCGGCGTGCTGATGGAGCGGCTCCTGCTCCGCCCGATGATCGGCGAGCCGGTCATCTCGGTCATCATGCTGACGCTCGGCCTCGCCTCGATCCTGAAGGCGATCGTCCAGGGCATCTGGGGGACGGAGACGATCGCGTACCCGCAGATCTTCCCGTCGGCGCCGGTGATGATCGGCCCGCTGCCGGTGTCCCAGGGCTACCTCTACAGCATGGCGAGCGTCGCGGTGCTGCTCGTCCTGTTCTCCGCGTTCTTCAAGTACACCCGCGCCGGCATCGCGATGCGCGCCACCGCCTTTTCGCAGCAGGTGGCGCTCTCGATGGGCGTGTCGGTGCAGCACATCTTCGCGCTCGCCTGGTCGATCGCCGCCGTCGTCTCGGCGATCGGCGGCGTGCTGCTCGGCGGGATCCGTGGCGGGGTGGACGGCGCGTTCGCCTTCTTCGGCCTGAAGGTGATCCCGGTCGTGATCCTCGGCGGCCTCGACTCGGTCCTCGGCGCCATCGTCGGCGGCCTCGTCATGGGCATCCTCGAGAACCTCGCCGGCGGGTACCTCGACCCGATCTTCGGCGGCGGGGTGAAGGAGGTCGCTCCGTTCATCGCGCTCGTCGCGATCCTGAGCCTCAAGCCGTACGGGCTGTTCGGCAAGGTCAAGATCGAGCGGGTCTGAGGTCTGACAGGGAGAACTCGATGCGCTGCGGCGATTTCCGCGAGACGTACCGCGAGGACATGGCGATCTTCGAGACGAGCTTCGCCCGCGGGCTGCTCGTCCTGTTCCTGCTGGCGCTGTCGCTCGCGCCCGCGTTCCTGTCCTTCTTCTGGATGGACGTGCTGAACCGGATCCTCATCGCCGTCATCGCCGCGACCGGGCTCAACATCCTCACCGGCTTCACCGGGCAGATCTCGCTCGGCAACGCCGCGTTCCTCGCCGTCGGCGCCTACTCGACGGCCTTCTTCGCCGGCCGGATGGGGCTGCCGTTCCTCCTCGTGATCCCGCTCGCCGGGGTCATGAGCGCGCTCGTCGGGATGGTCTTCGGCATCCCCTCCCTCCGGCTCAAGGGGCTCTACCTCGCGGTGGCGACGCTCGCCGCCCACTTCGTCATCGAGTTCACCGCCTCGCACTGGGACGGCGTGACGGGCGGCGTGAACGGCATCTCCGTCCCGGCCGCGAAGCTCGGCGGCTTCCAGCTCGACGGCGACCGGCGCCTCTTCTACCTCATCCTCCCCATCACCGTGCTCCTGCTCCTGTTCGCGAAGAACCTCTTCCGCACGAAGACCGGGAAGGCGTTCGTCGCGATCCGCGACCAGGACATCTCCGCCGAGGTGATGGGGGTGAACGTCTTCAAGTACAAGCTGCTCAGCTTCGGGGTGTCGTCGTTCTACGTCGGCGTCGCGGGCTCCCTGCTCGCCTACCACGCGAACATCATCAGCCCCGAGAACTTCCCGATCACGGTCGCGATCGACCAGCTCGGGATGATCATCATCGGCGGGCTCGGCTCGATCCTCGGCTCGATCTTCGGGGCGGTGTTCATCACGGTTCTGCCCGAGGTGCTCCGGGTCGCGACGGGCGAGCTCGCGACCACCTTCCCGAAGCTCGTCGACCTGTTCGCGCCGCTCAAGTCCGGGATCTTCGGGCTCGCGATCGTGCTCTTCCTGCTCTTCGAGCCGGACGGCATGGCGGCGCGGTGGCACTCGATCCGCACCTACTGGAAGCTCTACCCGTTCTCCTACTGACGGTGAAGGACGCGCACCGAACGCAGCACCACGTTGGCCACGGAGGAAGCATGAAGCGGATGATCAAGACGATCGCGCTGCTCGCGGCGGCGGCTCTCGCCGGCGCGGCTCAGGCGCAGGAGATCAAGGTCGGCGGCATCTTCGACATCACCGGCATCACGGCCGACGTCGGCA
>WNFU01001325.1_pt1 | contig 36114 bp, 38 predicted proteins | sample 5400121 | NCBI WGS metagenome assembly WNFU01 (sample SAMN13153360, study PRJNA577476) | soil metagenome | isolation source: 100 cm soil or saprolite under grassland replicate 1 | place: USA:California | collected 2016-06-15
CTCGCGGTTGACTCGCTCGAGCGGGTTGGTGGAGCGCAGCTTCGGCCAGTGGTCGTCCGGGAAGCCGTAGAAGGCGAGCAGGTCCTCCTCGGCCTCCTCCAGGAGCGCCGCTACCTTCGGCAGCGGCTTGCGCAACCGATCGAGCGCGTCACCGACGAGCTCGCGCGCCTGCTCACCGCTGTCGGCGCTGAAAAGCGGGCGCAGCAGCGCGGCCAGCATCGGTTGCCGGTCACGACGGGCGTGCCCGAGCGCCTCGCGCAGGAAGTGCACGCTGCAGCGCTGCCAAGGGCAGCCGAGCACCTGGCCGGTCGCCTTCTTGAGACCGGCGTGCGCGTCGGAGACGACCAACTGCACGCCGGTCAGACCGCGGTCGACGAGCGAGCGCAAAAAGCTGCGCCAGAACGCCTCCGTCTCAGCCTCGCCGACATCGAGGGCGATCACTTCCCGGTAGCCGGACTCGTGCACGCCGTAGGCGAGCACCAACGCCTTGCGCACGACGCGGCCGCCGTCGCGCACCTTCTCCACCTTCGCGTCGAGCCACAGGTACGGATACGACCCCCCGAGCGGCCGGTTGCGGAACGCGTCGACCTGCTCGTCCAGCCCCTGGCAGATCCGCGACACCTCGCTCTTGGAGATCCGCAACCCGAGCGACTCGACCACCTGGTCGACCTTGCGGGTCGAGACACCGGCGACGTACGCCTCCTGCACGACCGAGACGAGCGCCTGCTCGCTGCGCCGGCGCGGCTCGAGGAAACTCGGAAAGTACGACCCGCGCCTCAGCTTCGGGATCGCCAGCTCGATCTCGCCCGCACGGGTCGCCCATGGCCGCTCCCGGTAACCGTTGCGATGCGTCAACCGCTCCTCCGGTGCCCGCTCGCCCCGAGCGGCGCCGACCAGCTCCGACACCTCCGCCTCCATCAGCTGCTGCACGACCCAGCTCAACGACTCGCGCAGGAAATCCAGACCCTCGCCCTCGAGCAAGTAGCCGACGACCTGCTCGCACGTCATCCTCTTCGTCTCGGCCATCGCGGTCACTCTCCTCTCGTCAGTCCTTGGCAGGAACCGACGAGTCTGAGCGCCGCGGTGGCCGGACCCTTACCCAGCTCCGTCCGAAGCGCTCCTACACCACGCTACGGGACGTGACCCAGTCTCCACCTGATACGTCGTTCCGGACGGGCCGCGAACCTCAACCGTCTCCGGGCGCTTCAAGTACGCCGCCCGCAGCTCCTCCCATGACATTCCTCGCAGCTCTGTGATCCGCGCGCGCGCGCGACGTTGCGTGCCTCAGCCTTGTTCATCATCGAGTCCCATGTCGCCGGCGAGTGTTGCCTCTATCAGCGCGCAAGGAGGGCGATGAGCACGATCGCAACCACGATGACGAGTCCGCGCAGGAGGGAGAGGGCAAAGATCGCACCGATATACGCCCGGAGCGCCTTAAGCGCTACCCGCTGCCATTTTGGGGCGTCGTCGGGAATCTCAACAAGCGGCTTGTCGAGGTCTCGCCCTGGATTCATCGTCACCCGGCTCACACTCTGACTTTAGGCCTCAGACCTAAGAATGGAAGCGCCAGGTGCTCTGGATCAGAGCGTTCAGGCGGGGTGGAAAAAGGTACAGACCCAGTTGAGCGGGCGATAACCACCGGCGTCGTCGTGGACGAGGAAGGAGCCGTCCTCTTTGACCATCAGCAGCCGAACGGCTTCGGGCAGCCTAGCTGTGAGACGGCCGGTGTAGTGAACCTCGCAGCGGGCGACGAGCAGGCGCATGGGCCGTGGACCGTACTGTCCGTTTCGGACAGGATCCGGTAATGCTCGGAAAACCTTCGCGCCCAGATGCAGGCCTTCAGAGGATGGCGGTTTTGGGGCGACGGATCTACGGTGAGGCGATGCGGTGGATTCGCCGGCTCGCGGTCTACGGCGTACTCCTCGCGGTAATACCGATGGGAGTTGCTGCTGTCGCCTCGGCGCCGGCGACACCTCCGAGGACGGAGATCATCCGCTGGAGCCTGTTCAACTCAGCAGGCGTCGTCAAGAAAACGCTCACGGTGCGTCGCATCGGCACGGGCAGGTGCACCGACACGTATACGACCGCCGGTGACATTGCCTACCGCTGCGGTCGTGGCAACTACCTCTACTTCCCGTGCTGGCGAGACGGGCCAAATCCGACCGATTTCGTGCTCTGCACGGGCGACCCCTGGGCATCATCCGTTTGGAGGCTTCGCAGCCCTGGCCTCCTGCTCTACCCCGGCGTTACGTACCTCGACAATGCGTATTCCCCGTGGGCGGTCGAGCTTGCAAGTGGTGAGCGCTGCAGGCTAGCGCAGGGTGCTCACGACGCGATCCACCGGGGTAGGCGCACATACGTCGTCGACTACGGCTGCGAGGGTGACGATCTCGTCCTGCTGCGTAACCTTCGTCGCGGGCACGTGTGGCGCATCGGTGCCGCGCGCTACATCAATCTAAGAGTCGGCTTCAAGCTGCTCGGTGATCGAACCATCCGGCGCGCGTTCTTCGGCGCTCTTCCGCCGCCGATGGAACACGAGCGCAAGCTCGCTGCGCGGGCCGTCGCCACCGCACGACTTGTGATTCATCGAGAGGCGCCACGCGCACACCTGGACATCACGTGGGTGCGGCTCACCCTTCCAGACGCGCAGTGGGCACACGTCCTGTTCAGCTCCACGGGAGGGAAAGGCTGGTTCGCGGTGCTACACCGAGCGCGGGGGCAGTGGGTCGATGCGTCGGCGTACAAGCCCTACTGCAAGACGCTACCGCAGCGCGTACGTCGCCAACTGTTCTTGGGGCGCAATACCTGGAGCCCGCCGCCGTACGGGTCGCTGGCGCCGCCAGGGGAGCAACGCTGCTAGTAGCAGAGGGCTTCCGGCGACCTGAGCCAGAAAACGCGGGCGGAACTCCCTCCGAATGCAGTTGAGCGGGCGATAGCCACCGGCGTAGTCGTGGATGAGAAACGAGCCGTCGGCCTTGAACATAAAGGAGTCGCACCACCTCGGGCAGCCTCGCGGTCAGGCGGCCGGTGTAGAGGACCTCGCAGCGGGCGACAAGCAGGCGCATGGCCGCCGAACGGTACTGTCCGTTTCGGACAGGCCAGCCCCGATCGGGCTAGCGAAGCTTTAGCTGCAGCAGGACCTCGTTGTCGAAGACGATGTCGCCGGTTCGCTCGAAGCCGTAGCGCTCGTAGAAGCCGATGGGGCTCCCTTTCCCCTGGCCGGCGCTCGTCCTCATGACCTCGACTTCGGGTCGCCTGCGGAAGTACTCGACGATGAGATCGAGCGTTGCCGTGCCATAGCCCCGCCCCTGGTAGCGCTGGTCGATGAACAGCTTCCAGAGGTACTGCGGAAAGTAGTCGGGACTTCCGACGTCGTCGCTGATCATCACGAACCCGACCGGCGTCTTGTCCGCATAGATCGCCCAATACAGGGCACGGCCGTCCGGTTCTCTGGCTGCCTCGCGAAGCGAGTCGGCGACGTTGCTTACGAACTTCTGTTGCTCGGGTGACACCTCCAAGGCCTCGACCGCTCCGCGGTTCGATTCAGTGATCGGCCGCAGGGAAACCACGGAAAGAACGGTAGTGGAACCCCTTGTGAAGCTCTGGCGTACTTCGACGAGATGCATCTCCGAGCTCTCGCAGGCATCGTTGTCTTGGCCCTGGTCGCAGTTTCCGCTGCCAGCGCGAAGGCGGTTCCCAGGCTGAGTAAGACCGTTGCCGCGCCGGGAGATCTGGTGAGCGTGGACTTCGGCCGCGGCGCGACGCACTACCTGGCTCCGCTCGAGGTGGATCTCGTGCGGATCACTGACGAGCCGCAGATCACCGGCCGGAGCGACCCGCGACTTCGTCTCCTCGGAAAGCTCGGAAGAGTCAGCGAGCCGATCACGACCACGAAGCTGAGATTCCGCGTTCCGCGCGTTGCAGCGGGTAGATACACGCTCGCGGTGTGGTTCAAGGGAACTGAGACGCACCGGTGGCACAACCTCGCTGAGGGCCTCTGGCGTGATGCGGCCTTCAAGGACCGTGCCATCCTGCGGGTCGTGCGGCGCTAGGGAACTGCCCGCCTGCGCGCGGCAGAAACCGCTGCCGTTATCGGATCGGGCCGGCCGACCCGATTACCCGCGCCAACGCCCGGCCGGACGGGCCGCTCTTCGAGCCATATCCCGGCGCAGACACGTAGAAGAGAATCCGCCGGCCACGACGCATGAGGCAGCGCCACGCGGCAACGGCTTCGGTTCCCATACTAGGTTGCACCCTCCGCGATGACCGAGGAACGAGTCCTCTCACTCCGCGAGCTGAACCGCGCCTTGCTCGAGCGGCAGCTGCTCCTCCAGCGCCGCCGCCTGTCCATTCCGCGGGCGGTCGAGCGCCTCTGCGCACTCCAGGCCCAGTACTCGCTGTCGCCGTACATCGCACTGTGGTCACGCATCGACGGCTTCCGCCGGGAGCAGCTGACGCGTGCGCTCGAGGAGCGGCGCGTCGTGAAGGCCTCGCTCTTTCGAATCACGCTGCACATGGCGAGCGCGCGAGACTATCCCTACTTCGCCGCCGCATTTCTGCCGGCGGCACAGGAGATGACCCCGCGCGCAACGGCCGCAACGATCGCGGAGCTGTCACGCGCGGTGAACGCGGCCGCCACGAAGGCACCGATCACCCACGAGCAACTCGAGGCAATCGCATCGGAACGGCTCGGCGGCTTTCGCTGGCGCACACGGACGCTCGCGCCGCTGGTGCATCTGCCGCCGAGCGGCACGTGGCGCTTCCACGGCCGGCCACAGCTGCTCGCGATGTCGCAGTGGCTGGGTGTGGAGCTGCCGGGGCGGGAAGAGGGTGCGGAGCATCTGGTGCGGAGCTATCTCGCCGCCTTCGGGCCCGCGACGCAGAACGATCTGGTCCGCTTCGCTGGCGTCCGCACCGGTGACGTCCGCCCGGGCCTCGAGCGGCTCGAGCTGCGGGCTTTCCGCGACGAGCGTGGACGCGTGCTCCTCGATCTGCCGCGGGCCCCTCTGCCGAATGCCGACACGCCGGCGCCGGTGCGGTTCCTCCCGAAGTGGGACTCGTCTCTGCTGGCGTACGCGCCTCCCGAGCGGACGAGGATCTTGCCGGAGAAGTTCCGCGAAACCGTCATCAGGAAGAACGGCGACGTGCTGCCCACCGTCCTCGTCGACGGCTTCGTGGCGGCGACGTGGGACGTTGACAGGAAGCACGGACTGCAGATCAGGCCGCTCAGCCGACTCTCCAAGGCCGAACGTGCCCAGATCGAGGAGGAAGGCGAGCGCCTGCTCGGGTTCGTCCGACATTAGGGCACCTGAGACCGTGAATGGTTGGAGCTCCCTGTCTGATTGGTCATACTCGAGGCATGGCCGATACCGAGAGGCCCAAGCCTGACAAGAGGGAGAAGGTTTCGCCCGGCGCGCCGGAGCAGGGACGCAGCTTCGAGCTTCGACACTACGTTCCCGCCGACATCCTCAACGTCTCCTTCCCGGTTTCGGTCCGCGGTTATGACCGCCGGGCTGTCGATACGTACATAAAACGCGTCAATCGCGTAATAGCGGAGCTCAAGGTGAGCGCCTCCCCGCCGGCGGCCGTCAGGCACGCACTCGAACAGGCCGGGGAGCAGGTCCAGGGCCTCCTCCAAGCGGCACGCGAGACTGCGGAGGAGATCATCGCGAGCGGGCGACAGGAAGCGGAGGAGCACACCGCACGGGCCAAATCCGAGGCGGCGGAGCTCGTCGTCAACACGAGCGCCGAGGCGGACCGCATGAAGGCCGAGGCGGACGAGCTCACCGCAAACGCAACGAGGGAGGCGGACGATACCGTCGCCAGGGCGAAGGCCGAGGCGGAGAAGATCGTCGCGACTGCAAAGGCCGAGGCGGATGAGCGCCTTCGGCAGTCACAGGAAGAACTCGCGGCCCTGCAGGACCGCACGGAGACGCGGATGCGGGAGATTCAGGCTGATACCGAGGCGGCCTGGAAGGAACGCGGCGAGCTCCTGGAAGACATCCGCGAGATGGCGAGCACCCTCGTCGAGTTAGCCGGCGCGGCCGCTGCCCGGTTCCCGGTCGGGGAGCCCACAGGGCCCACGGCCAAGGACGAAACCGAGCCGCGGGTCGCGCCCGATGAGTCCACTCGTGCCATGCCGGCGGTCGGGTCTCCCGAAGATGGGGACGACGAGGCCCGCGACGCCGCAGCGGAGCGGACGGCCTCCGGACCGGAGACCTAAACCCCGACGGGCGCGCCACTACGGGCCGATGACTCGCCCGTTGCAGCAAGTCTTTCTCGGTCTGGCGCTCCGGTCGTGGACTAGAGGCGCCGAACGCGCGACCCGCCCACAATCGCGTCGCGGCCGTCGTCGAAGCGCACCCACGCCTTACCGGCGCCGTCGTAGTCGGGCGACCGCACGATCAGCCTCGCCTCCTCACCGCCGACCCGGCGGCGCTCCGTGCCTTCAGGGTCGATGCAGCGCCACATGCGGATGAAGGGGGTTTTGCTCCCACTCGCGCCCGGTCGTCGTCTCGTCGGTATGGCCGGGCAAGACACGGGTCTCCGGCGGCAGCTTCATCAGGACGTCCATGACCGAGCGCCGAACCTGGTCGGGATTGCCGCCCCCGACCGAGTCCTTGAAGAGCGTGTCGCCCGTGAAGACGGCCTCCTCGTTGACGACGAAGGTGATCAGGAAGAACGGCGACGTGCTGCCCACCGTCCTCGTCGACGGCTTCGTCGCGGAGACGTGGGGCATTGACAACAAGGGCGTCCTCGAGATCCAGGCGCTCCGCCGCCTGACGCGCCTCGAACGCACAGAGATCAACGAGGAGGGCGAGCGGCTGCGCGACTTCGTGACGACCGGTTAGACGACGCATCCACGAGGTCGTCGTCGACGGCTGCGTGCCGGACCTGCCTCTCACCGATCGTCAGGGCAACCTCTGCGTTCTCCGAGGTCGTTAGGTGGTCTTGGAGCCGATCTTGGCGAGTGTGAGGCGTCCCGAAGACCGCCCTCGAACTGCGAGAACTGTGAATTGATTGGAACCTTCCCGCAGCGCCCAGTCGGGCACGAACGTCGCGAAGCGCGTTATGTCGTTGGTGCGGAAGGTTTCCGTCACCGCGGCGATCCCCCCGTTGACCGCAATGGCCAGCTTGAGCGTCTCGTCGGAGGGCGTGCCACTGACTGTTCCCACGACACGGGACGGTGCGAACGGCGACCTTGGGTCGAATTGAGTCGATGAGGGCCAAAGGATCTCAGCTTGGATCGTGGGGCTCTGCCAAGCGGGATATGAGGCTGCGTCTTTGCCGATGAGCTGTCGATACCACCCCCGAGCAAAAAGGCTCTGAGTTCCCGATCCGAACCTACGGACCTTCCACGCGATGGTCGCCTCTCGTTCGGCCTTCACCCGACGCCAAGACACCTTGACGACATCACGCGTGTAGCTCCTGACGACGATCTCGGAGGGCAGGCGTCGCCCAGGCGCGAGCAGCGATTTGCCGTCCAGGCGCCAAGGCACATCGATCCCCAGCACGTCGGCGATCGTGGGCACGATGTCGATGGACCGCGCGCTTCGCTCATCCACAGCTCCATTCAGCTGGCGTGGTCGCTTCACGAACAACGGAATGGGCGCTATGTCCGGGATGTTGCGCGAGCTGACCAACCGGCGGCGCTCTCCAGGCCGGAAGCTGACGCCATGGTCGGCAGTCACGATGACGAGCGAATCGTTCCAGAGGCCTGCGGACTTGAGCCGCCGGACGAGCTGACCCAGCACGCGATCGACGTATCCGACCTGGAGCAGGTACCGCTGGTAGGCCTGGTCGACCAGGCGTCTGTCCCCGGCCCAGCGATCCCAGACGTAGCCGTCGATCGATCCTCCACCCTCGTACTGCCGACCGGAGGGGAGGTACTGCAGCGGCTCGTGCGGGAGCAGAAGGTGGAGGACGGCGAGCTTCGGGCGCCGGCTCGGCTTGATCGTGGAGATGAAGTCCGATAGCTCCTCGGGCGGGCTACTCCACTCGCCCTCGTGGTCCGGGAGGCGAAGGAGACTCGTCTTCTCGACATCGGAGAGGACTCTGCGTAGCCGGGTGCCGAGTGGCGGAGAGGCGTTCGGACACACGCTGACCGGGCAGAGGCGGGTGACGGCCTGGAACGCACGAACGTCGTAACTGCGCCCAAATAGCGTGAACACGCTCTGCGGATGGTCTGCGACGACGGGTAGCTGGTCGCGTCCGGGGATCTGGCCGGTGAGAATGGCCGGCACAGCCCAGTCCGTGGCATCGTAGACAGTAGTCGCGTTGCGGTACCAGGTGGAGGAGCGCGCAAGCGCTGCGAAGTTCGGGTAGCGGACGCTGTCGATTTCGCCGGCCTCGGTCATCAACGAACTGGGCGCGAACTCATCGAAGACCACGAGAACGACGCTCGTCCGGGCATTGACCACAGGCATCGTTCCCGCAGGCGGCTCGGTAGCCGAGAGGGCGCTCAACGGGACCTTGAGCAGAAAAACGACGAGGAAAAGGATCGGTGCGAGTGCGCAGATCGTCAGGAACGTGCGGGCGGGCTGAAAGATGCGGTACACGCGGGCGGTGAATATGGCGATGGCCAGCGCGCCGATGACCGTGAACGTGAACGGAAGACTGTGGAGCGCTCGAATGAGAATGAGGAAGGTCAGGATCACAACGAACAGCTGGTGGACGATCACGGCGGCCTTCGCATGAACGAGGGCCGCGATCAACTCGACTCCCATTGCCAGCGCAGGGACCGCGAGCACGAGCGCAACGCTGTACAGGACGACGTCGAGCGCGTGAAATCCTTGGACGGCGAAGTACACCGGACTGTCGCCCAGGATCTGGAGCATCGGTTGCGCAATGCCGAATGCCGACAGGGCGAGAAGATGGACGGCGCGGATCCTTGCGGAGGGAGCGGAAGGCGATCTCACTGCCGTGGACGAGCGCGATACATGGTGCGCGTGCTCGAGAGCTCGATCGCGCACTCGACGGTGAAGCGTTCGGCCAGGAGTCGCTCGAAAGTCTCCCGCTCGTAGTCAACGTGGGTTCCGGGCCGCTTTGCACCAAGCAGACGTCGGACCATGGGATCCTCGGATCCGGGAAACTCGACGAGGAGCGTGGACTCCAAGCTCCGTAGCCAGTCCAGGATGCTTTGGAGCGGGATATTCCTGGTGATCGCGAGGTGATGGACGACCGCCAGGCAGAGAACGAGGTCCGGCCGTCCGCGCTCTACGAGCGTCTTGCGTTCGAGCCCGCGCCAACCGAGAGCCGGCGACGGATCGGCGATGTCTACGACGAGCGGCAGAATGGAACGCTCGCCCTCGGTGACGAGCGAGCGGTAGAGACGGTCGATCGTCACTTGGTCGGCATCGATAGCGAGCGTGTAGCTCGCGTGTTCTGCGGCGATGCGCGAATACCGGCCGTCGTTGCAGCCGAGGTCCCAGATGAGTCGCGGCCCCACCGCTCGCGCAGTGGTCGCGACAAGCTCTGCCTTTCGTTGGGATTCTTCGTCTGCGTACGTGTTGCAGGAGCCGTAACCCGACCAGGTCGACTCGCTCGCCGGGAGGTCGAGCCGCCCGACAAGCTTCCGGAGGCGCGCGACGTTCGCCTTGATCAGCTCAGTTCCGAACCCGGCCGCTTCGAGCTCTTTCCTGACAGTTCCGGCTCGGTTGCCGTTCTGCCGCTCGAGCCGCTCGTGCAAGAGAACGTGGCTGATCACGCCTCGTCGAAGCAGATCCCGCACCGAGAAGAGTCGTCGGCAGACGGCGGGCTCGATTCCTTCGAGCGAGCCTCGGAGGAACGGCTGAAACGGCACACCGCGGTACGCCTGCAAGAGCAGCGGGTAAAGGAAGAGCATGCAGAACTGGCGGTAGCCGGCCCACGGCTCGCCCGGCCTGAGGCGCTCGAACGAGCCGATGTCGATGAAGACGGGCCTTGGGCCACGCCACTGGACGTTGTACGGCGACGCGTCCTTGAGGATCAGTCCTTCCTCGAGGCCGGCCAGTACGAGGTCCAGCTCGAGCAGCGCCGCGTCCTTGAGCATCGAAAAGGTCCACTCGTACGGATACGAGATGAACGGCACTCGTTCGTGCCTCAGCAGCGCGGACCACCCGTTCCGGCCGGATGGTTCCGCCTCGACCAGCTCAGTCGTCACGAGGTGGCCTGCCTCGGAGAAGCGTGAGTACACGTGGCTCGAGGCGAGCGCCTGCCAGTCGTCGAGGCCGTCTCTGCTCAGAGAGCGCAGGACGTCGCCGAGGCTGTCGTAGAAGACTCGGCTGTCTCGATCCCGGAACGACCCGGGCTCGGCGTGCACCGTGTCAGCCCAGGTCGTCGCTCGGGTCGCGTCTCGCGAAAACCCGTCTGAGTCGACGCCAGTAGAGCTTGCCGACAACCGCTACCCCCGCGAACCCGCCGGCGAGAGCCTGCATGATCATGCTTCCCGAACCGGCATCGAGATATCCGACGACCAAGCGCATACGCGAAGGGTGAACGTTCGCGCGGGCCTAGCCCACTGAAAATCGGCTAAGAGGCCCCCACCGTCCGGCTAGCTCCGCTCGATGCGCGACCCGCCCACGATCGCGTCGCGGCCGTCGTCGAAGCGCACCCACGCCTTGCCGGCCCCGTCGTAGTCGGGCGACCACACGATGAGTGTCGCTTCCTCACCGCCGACCCGGCACCGCTCCGTGCCTTCAGGCTCGATGCCGCGCCACACGCGGATGAAGGGGTTCTGCTCCCACTCGCGCCCGATCGTCGTCTCCTCGGTATGGCCGGGCAAGACACGGGTCTCCGGCGGCAGCTTCATCAGGACGTCCATGACCGAGCGCCGAACCTGGTCGGGATCGCCGCCTCCGACCGAGTCCTTGAAGAGCGTGTCGCCCGTGAAGACGGCCTCCCGGTTGACGACGAAGGCGACCATGTCGTCCGAGTGCCCTGGTGTCGGCAGAGCCTCGACGCGCAGGCCGCCGACCTCGACGCCGTCCGTGCGCACAGGGACTCCCAACTCGGCCTCGTGCTCGACGTGGTCGTGGTGCGAGTGTGTACGCAGGACAAAACTCGGCTCGACCCCCCACTTCTCGACGGCCGCCCGCAGGGGCTCGAGGGGCGCGCCGGAGTCGACGAACACCGCCGTTCCGCCCTCCTCGTCGGCGACGAGATAGGCGTTCGAGAGCCAGTCGGGGTGCATGCTCCGCTCGACGAGCACGGCGGTACGCTACCGGGACACCTGCGACGAGGAGGAACTGAGAATGGGCCTGCTGTCACGAGCCTCGGAGATCATCAAGGCGAAGTTCAACGCCCTGCTGAACCGCGCCGAGAATCCCCAAGAGACGCTCGACTATTCCTATGAGCGCCAGCTGACATCGCTGCAGAACGTGAAGCGCGGGATCGCGGACGTCGTGACGGCGAAGAAGCGCCTCCAGCTCCAGACCCAGCAGCTGGAGCAGAACGTCGTCAAGCTCGACACCCAGGCGCGCCAGGCGCTCGCGGCGGGCCGCGAGGACCTCGCGCGTGCGGCGCTCGAGCGGAAGTCGGGAATCCAGCAGCAGCTCCAGGAGCTGGACGGCCAGGTGAAGGGGCTCGAGGACCAGCAAGAGAAGCTCGTCGCCAACGAGAAGCAGCTGTCGGCGCGCATCGAGCAGTTCCGCACGCAGAAGGAGGTCATGAAGGCGCAGTACTCGGCGGCGGAGGCGCAGGTGCGAATCGGCGAGGCGGCAACCGGGATCGGCCGGGAGATGGAGAACACGGGTCTCGCGATTCAGCGCGCCAAGGACAAGACCGAGCAGATGCAGGCACGCGCGTCCGCGATCGACGAGCTCGTAGCGGCCGGCGACCTGGAAGAGCTCGGCTCCGACAAGACCCAGCTCGACCGCGAGCTCGCCCAGCTGGCCTCACAGACGCAGGTCGACCGCGAGCTGGACCAGCTCAAGGCCGAGATCGGCGGCGACGGGGAGAAGAAGGAGCTCGAGGAGGCCCCGCCCTCGAGCTAGCGGCTGGCCGGGGTCGAAGCCAGCTCTGAGGAGAAGCACGCTTCGGAAGACGCCCGAGTGACCGGAGAATCGTCAGCGCGTTTCCTCCCTTTGAAGTGGAACATGTTCCAAAGCGGGATCCCGGCTACTGTCAGCGCAAACGGCTCGAGAAAAACTGGCTCGAAGGAGCGTTCGAGCAAGTCCCTCCAGTCCGCGATCGGTCGTGCGTAATTTCCACGATCTGCGCGGGCAAGGATTCGCGCGAGCCCCGGTCGCGGCGGAAGAACGAGGTCGAGCACGTGAACTTGTCCGTCGTCGCCGAGAAGTTCGTTGACGCGAACCAGCGTCTTGGCAACGGCGTCGGTCCCCAGGTGGTGCAAGAAGCTATTCACGAGGATGAAGTCGAAGCGTTCGCCGATCAGCATGCTCGGAGCGGTCGCGTCGGCGACTATGAAGCGGCCCTCGTAACGGCCTCGAGCGCGCTCGATGTACGCCTGGTTGATGTCGACCCCGGTGTACGAGCGTGCGTCGAAGTGATGAGCGTTCGTGCCGGGCCCGCATGCCAGATCGAGCACTCGTCCGACCCGTCGCACGTCGATGTCGCCGAGGACCGGGGCCAGTTTCTGGTCCGCAAAGGGCGCCTGCCAAAGCCGGTAGACGAGGCTCGTCTCCATGAGCCGGTCCCGGACACTCGACGCGAGGGTCATGCGCGCCATCGCAGCTCGAAGCGCCCGATTCGTTGGTGGTGTGGATACCGTGCGGCGAGCGCCGCCCGCAGAGGTGAATCCAACGGCGGCGAGAAGCTCGGCCGGAGGTTGAGCGCGACGAGTGAGACCCGTTGACGGTCGAGCGCTCGAAGAAGCTCATCATCCTGTGTGGGTCCGCGCTCGAAGAACTCGAAGGCGGCCCGGGTCGGATTTCGACGATCCGCGAGGAAATAGAGCTCCGGAGCATCTGGGCCCGCGTAGATGTAGCTGCTCGCTCTCAACTCCCGGATCCGCGCCACGACATGACGGTACAGACGACTGTCCGCAGCTGACACGCGCAACGGCCCGCTGCGGGCGAGCCCAAGCGGCGTTCCTCCTCCGATTGACACTCGCCCGCCAAAGAAGTCCGGGTTCACGCGCGCGACGCCAAAGGCGGCTAGAAAGATGAACAGGATCCCGACGGCAATCGGGGGAAGAACAGCGCGGCCCACCTCTTGCCCGTGCGCTGCGACTGCGAGTGCCGCCAGAAACATGAGCGGCGCCACATAACAGAAGTAGATCGGCGCCGAGAACGGGAACTGGATCAATGTCGCGAACGCGAACAGCGCGAGTAGTGCGAACGTCCGAACGTTCTCGATTGAGTCGGACGCACTTCTACGAATAACAGCCGCGAGAAAGACGACCCCGATTGGCACCAGCAAGAGTGACGCGTCGCGGACGGATACCCAGGTAATTCTGAATCCATAGGAGGTTCCGGTCAGCGCGAGCCAGACCGCGAGAAGCCCGGCCGCGGCTACTCGCTCTCCAAGCCTGGCCCGAGACACGGCATACGCGAGACCTACAAGCCCGATCAGGACGAGAAGTGTGATGGGAACTGATGAAATCGTGGGAGTCTTCGTGGCCGCGAATCGCAGCCTCGCCGAAGGTTCGACGAGCACGCCCTTGAGCAAGGAACCTAGCGAATTCGAGGCCACGTACGGACTCACGAAGAGGACGAGGGGCAGGGTCAGCCCCAGGCCGAACGAACCGAAAGGGGCAAGAAGCGAGTGGAAACGTGCCGAGGCCCGCACGCGGGGCACCCGTGTCTCGTTCCAGATGAGAGTGGCGGCAACGCAACTGCCGGGGAGGAGAAAGTTCGCGAGTTCGGCAGCGCCCAGCCTGCGGTGGAGGAGCACGACGAGAAGAGCGACAGACGCGACGGCGCACGCGCAGACGAAACCCAGAAATGACCGACGCTTTTCGCCCGTGGCGCTCTCGGCCCGGAACTGCTCATCGAACAAGAGCACGAGGAGGAGCGCCACGACCGCATAGATCCCCGTCGACTTCACGAGAACCGACAGGCCGCAAGCGAGGCCGGCCGCGACCAGCCATCGCGCGCGCCGGTCGTCGAAGTACCTAAAGAGGAACGCGACGGCGAACGTCGCGAGGAAGAGGTTGTACCAGGACGGCATCGATGCCGAATAGTTCGGCACGCTCCAAACGACGCAGGTGACCACGCACGCCCCGGCAACCGGTGGGGACGCGAAGCGGCGCGCTATTGCGTAGAGAGCAGGAATCCATAGAGCGAAGAAAGCGAAGAGGACGATTCGCATCGACGTGAGCTGCTCGCCGAAGAGAAGGAATGCGAGCCCATGAAGGTAGCTGAGACCTCCCGTGTAGATCTCCGCGAAGTCGCGGTGAGGTAGCTGTCCGGCGAGTACGCGACGTGCGCTTTCGGCCAGAGCCCCCTCGTCCCAGGGGAACCAACCTCGGAAGAGGAAGAGCGCCTCGTAGACGACGCCGAAGGCGTAGACGGCGAGCCGCACGCCGAGATCCCGACGAGCGGCGAACGCCAACCCGAGGCGACCCGCCCGACCGACAGGACCGGACCCTGCCGTTGCGACAGGCTCCATAACGGCACGCCGCACGCTCACGGGCTCGCGTGGGCGCAGGTGATGTATTGAGCCCCAAGGGGAAGACGTCCTAGCCGACGCTCCGCCCACTCAACTGCGGCGCCTCGCCAGGGCGAGAAGAGGATGTATCGCGACGCCGTGTCATGCATCCGAGCCTGGCGCATGAGCTGCTCGAGCCGGCGGCGACGCACCAGAACGATGCCCTCGTCGAATGCACAGCGGAGCGTCACGAGCCGCGTGAGCGGATTCAGCGGGTTGTGTTCGATGACTGCGACAAGCCCGCCGGGACGTACGACCCGCGCCATCTCGGAGGTGAACAGTTCCCACCGGCTCGGCGGCACGTGATGGAGTACGCAGATCGCGAAGGCAAGATCGAAGGCGTTCGACTCGAACGGAAGCTCGAGGCCGTCATAGACCTGATACGCCACGTCGTAGTTGTCCGAGCGCGCAACATCGAGCAGACCGGCCGATACCTCGACAGCATGGAGTTTCGAGAATCGTGGCGCGAGCGACAGGTGGATGTTCCCGATCCCGCAGCCGACGTCGAGGGCGGTAGCGTTGGCGAGGTCACCGAGTCGTGCTTCGGCGACGGCAACCAGAGCCTGCGCCTTTGCCTCCGTGAAGACGCTCGAGTCCTGCCCGGCGAAGGAGATCGCCCTATTGAGCTCAACTTCGTACGACTCTGAGTACGCGTCGAAGTCGCAGGTCATAGGGGCTCTCGAGTTATAGTCGCAGCCGTTCCTCGTCGACTCGGTTGGACAGCCAGGCGCCTGAGCTGCACGGCCGTCCGAGGAGCCGCCGCCAGCGGCCGCTCAAATCCCCGAAGGTCCTGGATGAGGTAGAGCGGTCGATTTTTCACCTCCTCGTGGATGCGCGCGATGTATTGGCCCTGAACTCCCAGCACTACGAGGATGATGCCGCCGAGGAAGCTGACGAGAACGACCAGCGACGCCATTCCGGGAACGGCGTACAGACCCGCGACCTTCGCCGCGATCGCCAGTAGGCCGGTCAGGAAGGACAGGCCGGAGATGACAAAGCCCAGCTGCAGAGCCAATCGGAGTGGAGCGTCCGAAAAGCTCAGCAAACCGTCCGCGCCGAGCTTGACGAGTTTCCGAAGCGGATATTTGGTCTCCCCCGCCTGCCGCTCCTCGCGGACGAACTCCACGCTCGACTGTCGGAAGCCTACCCAGCTGAACATCCCGCGGACGAAGCGGTTGGTCTCGCGCATCGACTTGAACGCGTCCAGTGCGCGGCGGTCGACGAGCCTGAAATCGCCGACGTCGACCGGAATCTCCGTGTCGGATAGCCGACGGAGTAGGCGGTAGAAGAGCGCAGCCCGTAGCCGGCGACCGCCTGGCTCGCCCTGGCGCGCCCTCCTTACCGCGTAGACCACGTCAAACCCCTGGCGCCACCGCTCGACCATCTCGACCACCACCTCAGGCGGGTCCTGGAGATCGCCGTCCATGACCACGATGGCGTCTCCCGCCGCCGCATCCAGTCCGGCAGTGATCGCGATCTGGTGCCCGAAGTTGCGGGACAGCCGAATGACGCGAAAGCGCGGCTCACGCGCGTTCATCGCCGCCATGAGCTCGAAGCTCGCATCCGTGCTCCCGTCGTCCACGAGGATTGCCTCGCAGGCTCCATCGAGCCGTTCGAAGAGCGCGAGAAGGCGGCGCTCGAGCTCGGGAAGCGTCTCGGCTTCGTTGAGAATCGGGATGACGATGGAGTAGATGGCGCGCACCGCGGCTCAACCGCAACCTAGAGCACCGATGGCGAGCATTGATCCCTCGAAAGCCGGGACGGAGCCCATCCCTTCGTATGAACGATAGGTAGGCCAGAGCGAGGGGAGCGGGCCTGCGTTGTCCAACCGGATGCCTAGCAGCCGCTAACCATTTGGCGGTACTGCGCTAGAGCAGCCGCGCCTAGCGTCAAGACATGAGTGGCAGCGCCCCTCGGAAGCGCCGCGCGTTGACGAAGCGTGTCTGGATGCTGATCTTGGCACTCGTGGCCCTGGCGGCGGGGACCACCGCCCTCGCATCCAAGAGCCACCACCCGCAAGAGCTTCGCTTCGCGCGCGGCGTGACTGATGGGTCGTTCCATCCAATCGCAGGCAAGTTCATCCCGGACGACACGAGGCTCGACGACTGCGATGCGGATCCACGCTGCCTCGAGCAGGGATTCGGAAACCTGGCGTACACCGAGGGGCCGAGGCCGGCACTGGCTCTCTTCGACCGCCGCCGTGCAGTTGACGAGACGGTCGCGGGCGACTGCCACAGGATCGCTCACATGATCGGTTCGGCAGCGTTGGCTCACTTCCACGGGAACGTCGCGCAGACCTACTCCCACGGCTCCGCGAGCTGCACGTCCGGCTACTACCACGGGATCCTCGAGCGGGCGTTCGTGCGCGTCCACTCCACGCCCGGACTGATCAGGACCGCGCGTTCACTGTGCCGTGGCGCGGATATCCGGCGCAGGGGCTTCCTCGACTACCAGTGCGCCCACGGTCTCGGACACGGCCTCATGATCCAGACCGGATACGACCTGCCGACCGCGCTGGCGGTCTGCAGAGGCTTGGAGACCAGGTGGGATGAGATCTCGTGCGCAGGGGGCGTCTTCATGGAGAACGGAAGCACCGTGTACGGGTTGCGCTCGCAATGGCTCAAGGACGACGACCCGACCTTTCCCTGCAAGCGCATCAAGCTGCGCAATATGGGGTCCTGCTATCTCCGCGTCACGACGCAGATGCTCCGCACGAATCGCTTCGATTGGCCCGACACCGTCAACAGGTGTGGCGCACTGGCGCAGAAATGGCGTCGCTACTGCTTCCGCTCATACGGACGGGACGCCGCTCATTACTCCGGCGGGAAGACCGCATCGATCATTCGACTCTGTCATCTGGCGCGAGCCTGGCAGGGCCAATGCCTGTACGGCGCTGCTCGAACGATCGCCGATCGGGACGCGAATCCCCGTCACGCGGCCCCTCTCTGCCGGAGGGCGGCTCGCCCCCAACAGGGCGCGTGTTTCGCGGGCCTTGGAATCGTTGTCGGCCTCCTGCAAGCGACGGACGCTAGACGCGTAGAGGCATGCAGACGGTTGACCGAAACGCACGTCCGACAGTGCGCCCATGCAGCAACTGCCGAGATCGCCACGAATGGACGCGGAGCGTGGGGCTAGGCGCAGGCTGTGGCGCGCTCGAACGGGGCATCGGCATCGGGCGGCACGGCGGCGCCGCTCGAACAACTGGCCGCGGGTGAGACGGCAGTGATGCTGCCGAACACGGTCAGCGTCGGGCGCAGTTGGGAGCAAGCACACTCGGCATGATCTTTACGAATCCCCTGGGTCGTTGCGGCGTGCGTAGCCCGAACTTGCCGAACGGCTAGGTCGGCCCCGTGCAGCAGGGTGTTGCGCCGCGGGCCCTGCCAACGCACGGTTTCCGTGATGTCTGCAGTCAGGCAGCTGACGGCTGTCGATCGCTGGGCCGAACGGCGCGCGGGGTGGGCGGGCGGCCTGGCGCTCCTCTTTTGCTGTTGGGTCCCCGCTCTCCTGACCGTCGTGCGCTTCGTTGCCACAGTCCGACTGCACGCGTTCGCGGTGGACTTCCACAACTACTGGGCGAGCGGCCGCGACGTCCTTCACGGCCGCTCGCCGTTTCCGCCGCCGACGCCCGACGCCGTCTCCCTGCTCCACACCTACCCGGCTGGCCCGTATCCAGCGCCCGCAGTCGTCCTCTTCGCCCCCTTTGGGCTAGTTCCGGTTTGGCTCGCCGCGGTGATCTTCACGGCGATCCTCGTCACAGCCCTGTTTCTCGCCTTGTACCTTGTGGGTGTCCGCGACTGGCGCTGCTACGGCGCTGCCTTCTTGTGGGCGCCGATCGCTTTCGGGATCCAAACGGCGAACCTCACTTTGTTGCTCGTCCTCGGACTTGCCGTCCTTTGGCGGCTCCGCCACCGGGTCGTTGCCTCAGCCATCGTCGTGGGTGTCCTCGTGTCACTGAAGCTCTTCTTGTGGCCCCTGGTGGTCTGGCTCTTCGCGACGCGACGGTATGCGGCGGCGGTCTGGTCGCTCGCCGTCGCTGCCGTGACCACCCTCGCCACGTGGTGGATGCTCGACTTCGCCGGCCTCCACGACTACCCCCGCGTCGCTCGGATTTTCGCCCGGTATTACGAGACCTCGAGTTACACGCCGTTCGCCTTTCTCGTGAAGTTGGGCGTGCCAACTCTGCCGGCGAGGGGCGCCGGACTCGCGTTGGGAGTCGCCGCGCTCGCCGCGGTCTTCGTCGCGGCACGACGAAACCGCAGCGAGACAGCGTCCTTCGCGCTCGCGGTTGCTGCGGCCCTCTTGTGCACCCCGATCGTCTGGCTTCACTACTTCGCACTCGTGCTCGTCCCGCTTGCCGTCCTCAGTCCTGCCTTCTCGCTTGCGTGGCTCCTGCCGGCGATGTTGTGGGTATGTCCGGTGGGAGCAGCGCCATCGGCTTGGAAGTTCGCGTTTCCCTTAGTCGTGTTCGCACTCGTCCTCCTGCTGGCACCCCACGACCGATGGGCCTCGCGCGATCCGCGCTTCGCTCGCCGCTTAGGTCTGAGCCGCGGACGAGGAACTCGAGGACCCGCTCAAGCGCCCGTTCGACTAGCAGGGTGAAGGGTTGGCGGCGTCGTTCGCCCTAAAGGTGAGCCGGATCTAGACCAACGACCGTCGGCCCGTCGTGACTCAGGGCTTAGCCTCAAACCGTGGCGACTCCTGCGGACGTGCTCCTGTTCCCGACGGACTACGCGGCGCCTCCCGACCTCGCACTGCGGTCTGGTACCGCACTGCGGTTGACGTTCATCGTGCCCGTTTACAACGAAGCCGGGACGGTGGCGCAAGTCCTGGATCGGGTGGAAGCACTGCCGTTCGCTAAACAGATCATCGTCGTCGACGACGGGTCGACGGACGGTACATCGGAGGTGTTGGCGGCGTGGAGTGAGAGGTCGGGCGGGCTCTTGATTCGCCAGCCCAACCGTGGAAAGGGCGCGGCGATCCGAACCGCGATCCCGCACGTGGACGGTGATGTCGTGGTCGTGCAGGACGCCGACGGTGAGTATGACCCGGCGGATGTGCCTCGGCTCATCGAGCCGATAGCGCGAGGCGCGGCCGATGTAGTCCTTGGCTCCCGCTTCTCGGGTGGACAACCCCAGCGCGCACACCTCTTCTGGCACCTGATGGGCAACCGGTTCCTCTCGCTTCTGACCAATGTCCTCTTCAACACGACAATCTCCGACATGGAGACGGGCTACAAGGTGTTCCGCGCGGACATTCTGCGCTCGCTCGACCTGCGTGAAAATGGGTTTGGAATCGAGCCGGAGATCACCGCAAAGATTTGCAAAAAGCGCTGCCGCATTTACGAGCTGCCGATTGCCTACTACGGGCGGACCTATGTGGAGGGAAAGAAGATCACCTGGAAGGATGGTGTCCGCGCAATCGGTGTATTGCTCGCGGTCCGCGTACGCAGCTGATCCTTGAGGTGAGCCGCCACGCAGAGCGTTCTCCCGGTGACGTCGGGGCTTCCACTCGTGGCTGATCAGAACAGGCAGCCGGATCGCGGCGTGCAATACGCCAGGTCTCCGCTGCGAGCAGGGGAGTCAGGACCCCGCCACTCAAGACGATGGAGGAGATCACACGCTCCTTTGTCAGGTCCAGATAGTGGCCGTAGCTCAGGTGTGAGATCACGTAGATCCAGCTCAGGCCGAGCCACGACATGGCGGCGAGGACGACGCCGTACAGCGGTAATGCGCGAAGACCGGCCAAGAAGGCCGCGACAACGATCCCGGCAAAGAGGATGAAGAGGAGACCCCATTGCCGTGGGTCGATCATCTGCAGTCCAAGCGTTCCGAAGGAGATCGGGCCCACGCCGAGCCGCCCCGCCACATGGCTGACGTCGAAACTGTCCGTCAGCTTGAAATCGCTGCCCTTCAGGCCGTAGATCGCCGTGTAGATTCGCCACGGCAGGAGAGCAACCACGTCGATCGCGGCGACCAAAGCCAGTGCGCGCCAGCGGCGGCCGCCCGCGAGTGCCAGCCCCAGAAACGCAGCAAGAACGAATAGCACGCCCTCGTTCTTGGTGAGCAGCGCGGCAGCGAAGAACAGGGCCGCTACCGCGAGCGCCCACGGCTCATTTGTCAGGAGCCACCGTGCCGACGCGGCGACGCCCACCGCAAAGAACAGAGCCAGCGGCAAGTCGGCATACGCGCTGAGCAACTGATCGAAGACGGAGGGCGCCAGGACGACGGCGAGCAGCGACGGCCAAAGCAAGATCATCGGGACGTGATCACGAAGCAGCGTGGCAAGCGCAGCCAACGCGGCCACGAGCATCAGCAAAAACTGGAGATGGAGGAGCCGAGTGTCGAACGCACCCATCGCGCGGAAGTCGATCGCCTCGAGCGACGGCAGGAGCAGCGGATACTCGAGGTGCGCAAAGCGATACGAGCTGCTGGCGAACAGGACCGGATCGGCCCAGCCAAATACATAGAGCGCATGACCCTTCAGCGCCCAGATCGCCCACGCGTCGTAGCGATCGAGAGGCGCCACCGCGAACCCGCGCGCATATTCGGCAAGCACGGCCAGGACGGCGACAGCGCCACCGACCGGAATCCACGTTGGTAGCCGCCAGCGCGGCAACTCGGTTTCGCGCAGCCGCCAGCTCCCCGCCGCCAACAGCAGTCCGGCTAGTGCGGCGAGGGCAGTCCAGCCGAAGCTCACGCCAACGAGTGCGAGGTGCGCCGAAAAGACGCCCACAGTCGCCATGCCACAGAAGTAGGCAAGGCCGGATCGGGACGCGAGCTCGCGCCAAGACCGCGCGACCCCGAGCAGCGGTAGGACGCCGAAGCCCGCGCCGAGCATCAAGGCATTGGCGCCGAGAAGACCCGCGACTCTCACCGGAAACGATAGTGGAAGATCGGCCTCGCGCCGGGCTCTTTGATCGCCGGCAGAAAGTAGTACGAGCCATAGTCCCGGACGATCTTGCCAAGGCTAAAGAACGGCCCCGTTGGTCCTTCCGGCACGTTCATCGAGTAGCGCTCCCCCGGCCGCAGCCGCGCACGGAATGCATCGAATTGCCGGGCGTCCAGTCTGAGCCGGTCCCCGGCTGCGTGTCGACGTTCTGCCGCCGTCAGCTTGGAGTCGCGCGCAATTCCCTTCTCGACGTACGGCAGCACAACCCAGGCGCCGATCGAGGCAGAAAGCAGGACGGTGAGAATGAAGCGCCCGGCCGCGTCGGCGCTCAGCCGAAAACGCGGACGCCGAGCAGGGCGCGGATCCCGTTGCAGCTGTCCCACCACGTGATTCCCCTCCTAGGTGCGGTGGTCGTACACGGTACTGAGAGCGCCCGACAATGAGAGCGCCCCGAGGGGAGATCACGGGCCGCGTCCGGCCACCCTAGTGTCGGCTCCTCAGCCCAGATGAGGCCTAGCCGGTGGTGGAGGTCCTGCTAGCCCTGCGGCGAATGACAGCGGCAGACGAGCTGGGCTAGAAGTAGATCGACAACTGTCCGTACAACCGAAAGGTCTGTCGCATGTTTTACGTGGTACTTGCGCTCATCGCAGCTGGCCTGCTCCTGGCGCTCTACTTCGTCCGCGGCCGCAGTCGCGCCTAGCGAAGTCGGGCCTCGGCGTCGCCACGCACTACCGGCTCAGTGCCGGTAGCGGTGGATTGTGTCGTGCGCCAGCTTGAAGACCCAGGCGCCGGAGAGAAACGTGTAGAACAGCACTGGGAGCAGAACGGCGAAGATTGCGGCCAACGCGGTCGCATATCCGTGGTTCCATAGCTCGACAAAGACGCGCGGCGTGAACGGCCCGAGCAACAGCGCCGCGCCCACGTGGAGAAGCGCCCGTGTGAAATCCGCCGGCGTCCTCTCCGGGAAGCGCACAACGAACCAGAACGCGAGCAACGCGGACCCTACTCCGAGCGACAGCAGGAAGTTGTGGAAGGTCATCGGGTTCACTTCCTCAAACGAACACTGCAGCCGGTGGGATTCGCCCGGCCTGTTCCTTATAGACCATCGGGCGGACGACCAAACCTGCGCTCCCCCCGATGGGGGACTTCCCTGACAGGACCGAGACCAGCCAAACGCCCTGGCAGGTCAGGACCCCCGGCGGTCGAGCGAAGGCTGCCGTACCGGCACAGTCGATGGAAATGGAGGTAGTGACGGACAGCCGCGGCGGCGCTCGGGCGGTCGCAGCGCGGGCAAGGTTGCCTCGATGGCGCCGCGCGCTGACAGCACCGCGCGCGTTCCTCGAGGCCTGGTTGTTCGTTCTCCTACCGCTTGCTGCACCAGCGATGGTCGTTGCGTATCTCGCCGGGGCCTACCAGCCGCATCCCGGCATGGTCGACGGCACGTACTTCCCTGACGGGGGGTTCCTCTTCGACCTGCATGTCATGTGGCAGGCCGGGCGCGACGTGGTTACCGGTCACTCGCCGTATCCGTTCGTCTACCCGGCTCCGGCGGCCTTCCTCATGGCGCCCTTCGGCGCCCTGCCCTGGAGCGTCGCAGTGGTGGCGTTCACGCTCTCGCTCGTCGCCGCGCTCGTGCTGGCCTTGCGGCTCCTCGGAGTCCGCGACTGGCGCTGCCACGCGCTCGCGCTCGCGTCGCTTCCGATGGCGAGCTCCATCATGATTGGCACGCTGAGTCCCTTTATCGCGCTCGGTGCGGCCGCCGCCTGGCGTTATCGCGACCGCCGCTTCGTCGTTGCCGCGGCAATCGTCGCCGTGGTGGTAACCAAGATCTTCCTCTGGCCGCTCGTGATCTGGCTCGTCGCCACCCGACGCTTCCGCACCGCGGCGACGACCGTCGTGCTCGGGATCGTTCTGGCAATGGGCTCCTGGGGCATCCTCGGATTCGACGGTCTCCGCGACTATCCACACCGGCTCGGAAGGGTCGCCGGGCTCGAGCAGGACAAGAGCTATTCGCCCTTCGCTCTCTTCCGCTTGTTCGACCTGTCGACCGCCTCGGCGCGGCTTGCCGTACTGGCCCTGACGGTCGCGGGCCTCGCGGCGATCGTGGCCCTTGCACGGGGCAACGACGGAGACCGGCGAAGCTTCCTCGCCGCGCTTGCCGTCGGCCTAATCGCGTCACCGATCGTCTGGCTGCACTATCTCGTCCTGCTCATCGTGCCCCTCGCGCTGTACCGGCCCCGGTTCGGCGCAGCCTGGCTCCTCCCTCTGGCCTACTGGTTCCTGCCGGGCCAAGAAAACCGTGGATCGGCCGGAAACATCGCTCTGATGCTCGCCCTGACGACGCTCACACTGGCCCTGGCGATGTGGCGGGGCAGAGAGCGGGCACCCCTGCCCGCCTTGAGTTCACCGTAGGTCCGGCCGGGTCCGACCTTTCGGCCGGTGGCGGCGCGGCAGCACTGGTCTTGGATTGATGGTGATGGTCGAACACGTCCAGCCGATCGTGGACCGAGTCGGAGGGGTATCCACGCGCCAGGTACGGCGCAGGCCGCTCGAACGCGCCTTCGCATGGGGAGCCAAGGACGCACTGCTCTTCCCCGTGGTCGCGCTCTTCTTCATCGCCCTCGCCGGCAATCTCCCCCGCGAGCTGTTCCAGGACAGCTGGCTCGTCATCCTCGGCGGACGCGAAGTCGTTCAGCACGGCCTACCGTCCCACGACACGCTTGCCATTTGGACGCAGGGACGAGAGTGGGTCGACCAGCAGTGGCTGGCCCAACTCCTGTTCTACGGCCTCTATGCACTTGGAGGGATCAAGCTCGCGCTCTCCGCGCACGTCCTTTCTGCCGCGGCCGCGTTCATCCTCGCGCTGGTCGTCGCCCGACGGCGCGGCGCTTCAACGCGAAGCGTCTGCTGGATCGCGGTTCCGGCCTACTTCCTCCTGACCTGGGGGTCATGGAACGCGCGCGCCCAGAGTCTTGCACTGTTGCTATTCGTCTCGGTCGTCGCGCTGCTCATCCGTGACGCCCACTCGCCATCACGACGCGTGTTCTTCGTCATCCCGCTGCTTGTTTTGTGGGCGAACATCCACGGCACGGTTCTGACCGGAGCTGTGCTCGTCGCCCTGTGGGGTGTTACCTACGCGCTCGAGCGCCGCCAACGCCCGCTCAGGGAGTGGGCGCCGCGATCAGCGGCGCTCGTCCTGGCGCCGTTCGCCTGCGTCTTCGCATCGCCCTACGCGGCGAGCCTGCCCGGCTACTACGCGACGATGCTGTTCAACTCCGGGTTCCGCGAGATTGTCGTCGAATGGCGTCCGACAGCGCCGTCCGTCCAGACGGCTCCCTTCTATTTCCTCGCATTCGCGGCCGTATGGCTGATCGGCCGGAGAAAAGAACGTCTGATCCCGTTCGAGCAAGTGTTGCTTGCCGTCACGCTCCTAATGGGCCTGCAAACGACCCGCAGCGTGATCTGGTTCACGCTCGTCGCGCTGATGCTGGTACCGACCTTGCTCGACGGTGTCCTGAAGCCAAACACCCGCGCCATGCGCTTCCACGTCCTGAACCGCGTGCTCGTCGCGGTCAGCATCGGCGGCGTAGTCGCAGCTCTCGCCGTGGTCGCGGCGAAACCCTCGACCTGGTTCGAGCGTAACTACCCGACCGGCATTCTCGCGGCCTTCGACCGCGTGCAGGGACGCGACTCCCAGATGCGGGTCTATGCGAACGAGATGTACGGCGACTGGATGCTCCTTCGCCGGCCTGAGCTGCGAGGTCGGCTCGCATTCGACATTCGCTTCGAGCTCGTGTCGAAGAAGGAGCTCCAGCGCTTGCTGAAGGTCAGATGGCGCGTCGAAGGATGGCAGCGTGTGGTTGCGCCGTACAGCCTGTTCGTCTTGAAGAACGGGCCCGACAGCAAGCTCGCGGCATCGCTACTGCGGCAGCCCGGCGCCCGCGTCGAGTATCGCGGGCAGGGCGCGATCGTGATCTCCCGACCCGCGCAACAGCCGGTGAGCAGATGACGGACGCGGCTTCCCCGGTGCAGAGCACGACCCAAGCACCGGCCGAACCCGACTTTCAGCCGGTTGTTCGTGCCCAAGCCGTGGGCTTCAGTAAGGACAGTTCACGGGCCGACGCGCCCGGGGGATGCGACGCGTCAGCCGCCAGCACGTCGAAGCCTTCGATGCAAGCAAGGAAAGGAGGGGGCGAGGGAATCTAGGGATTTCGAGCGACGGTGAACTGCCTGCGGTCTGATCGTGAGGCGTCGTCGTCGTAAACGCTCTTAAGCAAGCAAACGAAAGAGGGAGAGAATGGTTCTCAAGAACAAGGCATACCGCTTCTGGTTCGCTCTCCGCGAGCGGATCGAGCGAGAGGAAGGCCAGGCGTTGGTCGAGTACGCGCTGATTCTGGCCCTCATCTCGATCGTTTCGATCCTCGTGCTGGAGGCCCTCGGTGTCGACATCAAGAACGTCTTCAGGACGATCGAGACCGCTGTCTCCGGAACGGGCGGAGCTCCGACTCCCTAATCGGGTCGGAGGAAGAACAGAGAGAAGTGTCTTCAGGCGTGAGCGTCTTGCCGGGCCTCGACAGGGCGAAACGAGCTGTCGAGAGTCGGGACCGAAGACGCTCACGCCGGGAGGCTGGACAAGGAGACCGGATGGCGGGACCCCGCAGATGGCACTGCGCTCTCGCAGCGAAGCTACGGCTCGCGAGCGACGACGGCCAGGTGCTCATCGAGTATGCGCTGATCTTGTCGCTGGTCACAATCGTGACCATCGGCGCTCTGACAGCGCTCGGCGAGGACCTCTCCGACCTCCTCGCCCGCGTCAGTGCGCAGATGTCGTCCGTGACTAACCCATAGGTCGAGGCGAGGATGATCGAGTCGGTACAGACACATGTGAGGGACACCCGCGGCACAGCTCTCGTGGAGCTGGCGCTTGTCCTTCCGCTGTTGCTCGTGCTGCTGTTCGGGATGCTCGACTTCGGCAAGGCCTTCAACGAGTGGATCGACGAGACGCACCTTGCAAACGAGGGTGCGCGCCTCGCGGCAGTCGGCTACGCCGTCGCTGGCTGCACCAATCCAAACCCAAACGTCTGTCTCACGCAGTACATCCATGGGAGCGCCAACCTCCCGGAGCTGAGGTCGGGCCGCGCGGGAGACCCGTATGCCGGCGCACAGAGCCCGGCACAAGTCTGCATTTCGTACCCGACGAACCCCGCGACGAGTTCGTTTGGGCAGGTCGGGGATCCGGTCCAGGTAACGGTCCAGGTGACCTACCACTGGTTGAACTACCTCATAAGCTGGATCAACATTGGCGCAACGCCCATCCGCGGCAAGGCAACAATGCGACTCGAGCGCCGAGCTGCGCCGGAGGCGACGTCGGCTCCCGGAACGAAGACGTGCTATCCATGATGAGCTCGCGTCTTCAAGCCGCACTTTCAGACGACCGGGGCGGCGTCCTCGCGATCGTGGCTCTCGCGCTCCTTGCGCTCGTCCTGATCGTCGGGGCCGTCGTTGACGTAGCGAACTGGAAAGTGCACAAACGGCACCTCCAGCTTCAAGCGGACGCCGCAGCGCTCGCCGCCGCCCATTCATTTTCGTTCGCCAGCTGTTCCGACTCAGTGATCATGGCGGAGGCGCACAAATACGGCGGCCCCGATGCAAGCGGCGTGCTCGCGCTCTACAACGAACAGGTCGGCGCGACTCCCGCCTCGAACATGCACATCCTGATCAATTCGGACAAGTACTACGGCGACACCGGGGCTGGCGACAACACCGATCCGAGCGGCTCGCCGTGTAGCGCCAAGTACGTTGACATCAAGGCAACCGAGACCGACCTTCCGTGGTTCATCGGTTTCGGCGGCCTCGTTCCGAGGATCAACGCTCACGCCCGTGTCTCGGTCGTGCAGCAGAGTTCGGCAAACGGGACGCTTCCGATCGCCGTACCCAACCCGCTCCCGAGGTCGGCGGCCGCCATCTTCATCAACGAGGGGAACGGCGCGATTCTCGGTTCTGTGCCCCTCACGGACCTCGGCCCTTCTGGATCGCTCGAGTTGTACGGAAGCGGCACTTCCGGTCTTCCCTTGATTACGGTTGCGGCGAACACCGGCGTCGTCATCGTACTGAGCGGGAGAACGTCGCTGTCTCTGACAGGAACCCTTGCGCAGATCTGTCAGCAGAACCTCACAGACTGTTACGACTTCGGCGCAGACCCGCCCACGCACGGACTTTCCTTCATTCGCGGGTATTCGACGGGCGGCAGCGGGGCCCAGCCGAGCGAGCCAATCCTCCGCAGCGTCGAGCTCTTCCCCACCGGTGCATGCAGCTCGGCGTACTTCTCGGACGGGACATGCACGTACGACTTCGTCGCAAGGATCGATGCCGGTACCACTTTGCCGAAGGCGGACCAGATCTACGGGGCGAACGGCGTCACGCTCACTTCGAGCACCGATCCCAACTGCGCCTTTGTGGCCGGCGCCGATCAGTGCTGGCACCAGAACCTGACCCTTCCCGCGAACTCGGGGCCGCAGGACATCGCAGTCACGTGGGAGGAGACATCGGGTCAGGTCCAGATCGGCGGCAAGCTCGAGACCTGCAAAACCGGCGGGGGGAACAAGTGCAAAGGCACCTGGGAGAACGTTCAGCGCGCCTTCAGCACCAAGGACGACAGATCGGGGCCCATCAAGGTCATGGACGTCTGCACGTTCGACTTGGACCCGTCCTGCACACAGGCGCACGACCAGTCGTACCCAGTCGGCGACGAGCACAGGTTTGCAGTCACGATCGCGATCGCCGGGATCTTGCGGAATGCGACGAGTGTCGACGAACCGCTCGTCGCGCTCCGCATAAAATCGAACACGGGACAGTCGCTCGATTGCGACCCGGGCTACCAGAACCTCAAGAAGGAGCTGGCGCTCGGTTGTCGGCCGACATACATCCCGAATACCGGCTCCCCGGATTGCTCGACAATTGGAACAGCCGCTCTCTGGGACCCGTCAAACCTGCAGCCGTGGAGCTGTGTCGCTGTCAATACTGGTCGCGTGCCCAATGACATCACCGCCGGGCTCAACGAACGGATTCACCTCGACGAGAAAGCGACTTCGTGCGAACTGGACGGCACCAACGGACACAACAACTGGTGGATGTTTAAACCGGACGATCCGGCCGGCGACGGGACGTATGGATTTCCTGAGGGGGATCGCAGGGTCCTGAACGCATACCTGACGACGTACGGCGCCTTCTCGCACGTCAACGGAACATCCGGCTCCGTACCCGTCATCGGATTCGGACACTTCTATGTCACGGGTTACACCGGGCAGGGCGCCGGCTTCGTCAATCCATGCAATGCGGGCCCGCCGTCGAACTACACCGGCCCACATCCCGACAATCCGGTGCCTCTCGACGCGAAAGGCAAACCCGACGACGGCCTCATCGTGGGGCACTTCATCTTCTATCTCGACAAGGTCGGCGGAGATGGGACCGAACCTTGTGATCCAAGCAGCATCAACGCCTGCGTCATCGTGATGACCAAATAAGGAGGAACTGCTCGTGGTGGAAATCGCCCAAAATCTCTTCTCGACCAGGCGAGGCTCGATGCTCGTGGGCGGAGGCGCCGCCGTGCTCGCGGGCATCATCCTGCTCGTCTACCTGCATTCGTATCGCAACAGCGTCAACAGTTCGGCCGCCCCCGCCACGGTCCTTGTCGCGAAGCAGCTCATCCAAAAGGGGACTCCGGGCGACATCATCGGAACGAGCGACCAATTCCAGGTCGCGTCCGTACCGAAGGGACAGCTTCAGACTGGAGCGCTCACTGACCCTGCGGCGTTGACCGGGCGCGTGGCGGCCACGGACATCTACCCCGGCCAGCAACTCACGGCCGCGGTCTTCGCATACGCGACGCCCGGGTCGTTGCAGACGAAGATCACCGGCGGTGATCGCGCGATCTCGCTGTCGATCGACGCCGAGCACGGCATGAACGGACAGATCGCCCCCGGCGACCACATTGACATCTACGTCGGACTGAAAAGAGTCGGCCCGAACGGAACACAGCCGATCATCAAGCTCCTGATGGCGGACATGACGGTTTTGCGGGCACCTCTCGCAGGAGGCAACGGGATGTACACCCTGCGCGCAACCACGCGCCAGACTGCCGTCCTCGCGTGGGCGGCGGATAACGGCACCATGTGGTTCGTCCTCCGACCGCCGAGCGGCGCGAAGACGGTGATCCCCGGGTTCGTGAGCATGCAGACCTTGTTGCTCGGGCTGAAGCCGGTGCGCTGACGATGGCCAGTCGCATTCACGCCCTTGTTGCTATCGACGGCGGAGTCGACAGCCACTCCGTCCAGGCGCTCCTTCCCGAGAACAACGGCATCGACGTCGTGGGCATCATCAGCGGGCTCGACGAGAGCTGGCGTACGTTGCAAGAGACGGCGCCAGATCTCGTAATCGTCGCGTGCGAGGGCTATTCCGACCGAGCGCTGTACTTCATCGAAAGCGCCGTCAAGCAGCAGCCTGACCGGCCCGTCGTGGTGCTCACGACGGGCTCGCCGAACGGGTTCGTGCGTCGTGTTTTCGAGGCCGGCGCCGACGACATCGTGACGTTGCCGGAACTGCCCGAACACGTCGCGTTCGCGCTCGAAAAGGCGGTCGCGCGCCGCCGCGGGGCTGCGGTGGCGAGCGGCATTGCGATCGCCCCGATGATCTGCGTCCTCGGCCCCAAAGGCGGCACGGGGAAGACGCTGGTCTCGACGAACCTCTCGGTCGCACTTGCCCTGGCGGGTCACAGGGTCGTGCTCGTCGACCTCGACCTGCAGTTCGGCGACATCGGATTGGCACTCGGTCTCCGGCCCGACAAGACGATTTACGACCTCGCCCGCTCCGGAGGCTCTCTCGACGAGGACAAGCTCGACGCGTACCTCGTCAGGCACACGTCCGGCCTCGACGTCTTGCTGGCGCCGACGCGGCCGGATCAGGCGAGCGCCGTGACGGTCGACTTTCTCCGCGACGTGTTCACGACGCTTCGAGCGATGTGCGACTTCGTCATCGTGGACACGCCGCCGGGCTTCACTCCGGAGGTGATTGCGGCGATCGACGCATCATCCGATGTCTGCGTCGTCGGAATGCTCGACTCACTCTCGCTCAAGAACACGAAGCTCGGGCTCGAGACGCTCGAGCTCATGGGCTACGAACCGAACCGAATCTCGCTGGTGTTGAACCGTGCGGATACGCGCGTCGGAATCACGCACGATGACGTCGAGGCGATCATCGGCCGCCGGCCGGAGGTGCTCATTCCCAGCGATCGCCAGATTCCCATTTCCGTGAACGACGGAACTCCCATCGTCATTCAGGAAGAGCGCTCGGAGGCCGCGCGCGCGTTTCAGAACCTCGCTGATCGCTATCGGAAAGAAGAGCCTGACAAACCCGTAACTGAAGTACCGACAAGCGAACGTGGTAAGCGGCGCTTCGCGTGGAGGTCATGATGGAGCTTCACGAGCGACTCTCGACCTCTCGGCCCGTCCTCGCTCCATCTGGGCCCGATCCGTTCGCCGAGGTCAAGAACCGCATTCACCTCGTGGTCATCGGTGAGCTCGGGCCTCAGCTGTTCAACACAAGTATGGATCCGATGGCCTTGCGTGACAGGGTCATCACCGATATTCGGACGCACCTCGACGGTGAAAGCGGCATCTCGCGGGACGACCGCGAGCGGCTCGTGTCGGAGATCTCCGATGACATCCTCGGGCACGGACCGATCGAGCGGCTGCTCGCTGACGACAGCGTGACCGAGATCATGGTCAACGGCCCGTTCGACATCTGGGTCGAGCGCCAGGGCCGCCTCTATCAAACGACGGTTCGCTTCAACGACGACTCGCACCTGCGCCGGATCATCAACAAGATGGTCGCACAGGTTGGGCGCCGCATCGACGAGTCGTCACCGATGGTCGACGCCCGGTTGCCGGACGGTAGCCGCGTGAATGCGGTCATCCCGCCGCTGTCGCTGAGCGGACCGCTCATCACGATCCGAAAGTTCGCGAACAAACGGCTCGACCTCCAGGAGATGATCCGGCTCGGGACGGTCCACGAAGAGACCGTCGACTTTCTCCAGCGCTGCATTGCGGGCCAACTCAACGTCCTCATCTCCGGCGGTACGGGCACAGGAAAAACAACGCTGCTCAACGCACTCTCGCAAGCCATTTCCGACGCCGAACGCATCGTCACCATCGAGGACGCGGCTGAGCTCCAGCTCAAGCAGGCACACGTGTTGAGACTGGAGGGTCGTCCAAAGAACATCGAGGGTCAGGGCGAGATCACGATTCGCGATCTCGTCCGGAATGCGCTGCGTATGCGACCGGACCGGATCATCGTCGGCGAGGTCCGCGGCGCCGAGGCGCTCGACATGCTGCAGGCGATGAACACCGGCCACGACGGGTCGCTGACGACGGTCCATGCAAACTCGCCTCGCGACGCGCTCGCGCGCATCGAGACGATGGTGCTGATGGCGGGCTACGACCTGCCGCTGCGTGCGATCCGACAGCAGGTCGCGTCGGCACTGGATCTGATCGTCCATCTCGAGCGGCTCGAGGACGGATCGCGCCGCGTGACCGCGATCACCGAAGTGCAACGGATGGAGTCTGAGGTGATCACGCTGCAGGACATCTTCGCGTTCAAGATCGAGAACGTCCTCCAAGACCGGACGGTCGTCGGACGACTCGAAGCAACCGGGCTGCGCCCGACATTCCTCTACAAGTTCGAGAAGCGCGGGATCAGCCTTCCGAACGATCTCTTCGTCATTCCCGGCGCGGAGATCCCAGAGATCGCAGCGAGGGCGGCCACACGATGACGCGGCGGCTGCTCAGCGTCACATTGGTCGGCATCGCGGCGCTGACAGCTGCGATTGCTGCATTCGGAGCCGATGGCAAGGCTCGCGTGACCGAAGCGGCCGGCTCGAGCTTCCCCGCCCGCTCCTACGTCCTGACGCTGCCGCACGGCATGAAGCTGACGGCCGGGGGCGTCCGTGTGTTCGAGAACGGGCAACAAGTCCAGAGCGTTACGGTGACGCCGGTCGGCGACAGCAAGCCGAAGCAATTTGGCGTCGTGCTTGCGATCGACACAAGCATCAGCATGCGAGGGAAGCCGATCGCCGCCGCGATGGCGGCTGCGCGGGCACTTGCCTCGAAGCGCCAGGCGAGCCAATTGCTCGGCGTCATCACCTTCAACGACGCTGCGATGGTTGCCCTGCCTCTGACGCACGACCAGCAGGCGATCGAGGCTGCCCTCTCCAAGACACCGGCGCTCGCTCAGGGCACGCACCTCTATGACGCAGTCGATTCGGCCGTGGCGACGCTCAAAAACAAACATGTCGAGGTGGGATCGATCGTCGTGCTCTCGGACGGCGCCGACGTGGGCAGTCGGATCACGGAGGCGGCGGCCGCCGCGAATGCGCGGAACGCACACGTCCGCGTCTACACGGTTGGGTTGCAATCGCGGTTCTTCGACCGCGCCGCGTTGAAGCAGCTCGCTCGTGACGTCGGCGGAACGTTCATCCTCGCTAAGAACGTCGAATCGCTGGGGAAGATCTACACCCAACTGGGGTCGACATTCGCGAACGAGTATCTGCTGAGTTATCGCTCGCTCGCCGGCCCGAACGTCCACATCAGAGTCACGGTTCGCGTCGACGGCTTGAGCAGCGTGGCAAGGACCGAGTATCGGACGCCGGCGTTGACGGTCGCGAAGAAGGGTCCGGCTTCTCCGTACAAACCCTCAGGGCTTGACCGGATCTGGTCATCGGCGGTAACCATGACCATCGTCGGTTTGATCGCCGCCGGCTTGATCGGCTCCGGTGCGGGAGCCATCTTGTCGGGACCGCGCGTCGGAACCGTCCGCAAGCGAATGGCCGAGTTCGTCTCGGTGCCGACGGCGATCCGCGATTCGGCCCGACGGCCGACGGCGCAGCTGACCGAGAAGATGTTCGAGGGCACGGAGACGATCCTGCGTGGAAGCTCCCGCTGGCAGAGATTCAAGTGGGAGCTCGAGATCGGGAAGGTGACGATGCCACCGGAGCAGATCGTCGTCCTCACACTGATCGGTTCGCTCCTGGCGTTCTTGATGATCGACTTCGTCTTCGGCTCGCTGCTGGTCGCGATCATGCTTGCGGTGGCGATTCCAATCGCCGTCCGGTCGATGCTGAAGAGGCAGGTCGCGAAGCAGCGAAAGCTCTTCGCAGAGCAACTTCCGGACAATCTTCAGGTGCTCGCCTCCGCGCTGCGCGCAGGTCACAGCTTCATCGGAGCTCTTTCGGTCGTGGTGAACGACGCTCCTGAACCTGCTCGATCGGAGTTCCAGCGCGTAGTCGCAGACGAGCAGCTCGGCGTTCCGATCGACCAGGCACTGCACGTCGTCGTCGAACGCATGCAGAGTCGCGAGCTCGAGCAGGTCGCGCTCGTCGCGGCGCTTCAACGGGAGACCGGCGGTAACACGGCCGAGGTGCTCGATCAGGTTACCGACACTATCCGCGAGCGCTTCGAGCTCCGCCGAACGGTGCAGACGCTGACTGCTCAGGGGCGGATGTCCCGATGGGTGTTGACGTTGCTCCCGCTCTTCCTTCTTCTGGCGATCACGCTGATCAACCCCGGATACATGGACGTCATGTACGACTCCGTCACCGGACGGGTGCTCCTCGTGCTGTCGACCATTTCCGTCGCGTGCGGTTCGCTGGTCATCAAGAAAATCGTGAACATCAAGGTCTGATCAATGATCCTCTTACTCGTCATCGGCATTCTGCTCGCCGGCTTCGCAATCGGAAGTCTCGCCCGCGGGACGCTCTGGCAGCGCGGACGCGACAGTTCGGCAGGCGTGCTCAAGCGTGTGCACCCGTATAGCTTCACGAAGCGCGAGCAGGACGAGGAGGGCGCGGGCGGTGTGCGCGGCAAGCTCGACGACGTCGCGACGAAGCTCGGGTCGGTCGTCGCGGGCAAGTCGAAGGGTCGCTCAAACGAGCGAATCCGCCAGGACCTCGTCGCGGCAGGGCTCTACCACGTCAAGCCGGGACGGTTCTTGGGCTACAGAGTCTTGTGCGCCGCTGCATTCCCGCTCCTGTGGATTTGGCTGGCAGCGAGCGCCGGCGTCAAGCCGGCCCCCGCCGTGCTCCTGACGGTGATCATTGGATTCCTGGGCTGGTGGATGCCGGCGCGAATTCTGCAAGAGCGCGCAAAGCAGCGGTTGAACGAGCTCGACTACCAGTTGCCGGAGCTGATCGACTTGCTCGTCGTCACGATTGAAGGCGGTCTCGGGTTCGTCGGATCGTTGCAGACCGCCGCGGGCCGGCTTAGCGATCCGATCGGCCAGGAGATCAGACTGACTCTTCAGGAGCAGAGCATGGGCCTGTCGATTCAGGAAGCGATGCTGAACATGTTGGCCCGCTGCGACACGGCGTCCATGCGATCGTTCGTTCGCTCGGTGGTACAGGGCGAGAGACTGGGTGTCTCGATCGGGCAGATCATGCGCGATCTCGCTCACGAGATGCGTCGCCGGCGTTACGCAGTCGCACAGGAGAAGGCCCAGAAGGCGCCGATCAAAATCCTGTTCCCGCTTGTGCTCCTCATCTTCCCGGCCATGTTCGTGATCTTGCTCGGGCCGGCCATCTTCATGTTCGCCAAAGCGCTCGGTGGTCTCTAAGCCGTGAACCGCGAAATTCCGGCTGGGGCAGTTACGCGACAGACGCTTCGCACCGCTCGAGCCGTGGTTGCCCTTGCGCGGGATGACGGCTCGACCGTCTGCGAGCGGTGCGTCGTCGCGGATCGGACCTTGCCGCGAATGAAAGGACTTCTCGGGAGAAGCTCTTTGCCGCCGGGCGAAGGCCTGCTTATCCGGCCGGCCCCCTCGATCCACACGTTCTTCATGCGCTTCCCGATCGACGCGGTCTTCGTCTCGCGCGAAGGCGAGGTCCTGAAGGTCGCGTCGAAGGTCAAGCCCTGGCGCACGCGCTCCTGCCGCCGTGCGTACGCCGTCCTCGAGCTCTCGGCGGGCGAGGCAGAGCGACGACATGTCGCTGTGGGCGATCGCATCGAGGCGGCCGAGTGCCTGAGCTGAGGCTGCTCCCGGCAGGTGAGGGCGATGGGGCCGAGGTGCAGGCTGTCGAGCGCCATCGAGCTGACGTGGTGTTGCTCGAAATGGGCGATTCGCGCGTCAACACCAGCCGCAAGGTGGCGGCCCTCCAAGCCCTCTCGACCGTCCCAACCGTGTTGGTCCTGGCCGAGGACGGCCATGACGCGCGTTGGAACGGCGTCGCGGCAGTCGATAAATGGATGCCGATCGACGATCTCGTCAAAGCGATCGAGACGGCTGCTCTGACTCGGCCCGCGCCGCTTGCCGAAGGCGAGGCTCCGCGGCTGTGACGACTAGCGACCTCGTGGCGACGGCCCCGCCCGACGAGAGCCGGGGAGTGAACGGCGTGCGCGTGGCGACGCTGGGGCTCGCCGCCTTTCTCTCGCTCCTGGGCGTCATCCGATACGGGGTGCAGGGGGAAACGCTTGTCGTCGTCTCGGCGCTCGTCGTGCTCGTCGTGATCTCACGTCACGATCTGGAGCGCCACATCATCCCGAACCGAATCGTCGTGCCCGCGTGGCTGGCGGTCCTGACCGCCCACCTCGCGCT
>WNFU01001220.1_pt1 | contig 36107 bp, 34 predicted proteins | sample 5400121 | NCBI WGS metagenome assembly WNFU01 (sample SAMN13153360, study PRJNA577476) | soil metagenome | isolation source: 100 cm soil or saprolite under grassland replicate 1 | place: USA:California | collected 2016-06-15
TCGCGAGCGGCGCCGGCGCTGGTAGCTGACGGGGCTGGAGATCAGGGCTGCCCCGGCATGGGTCTCATCCAGGATGCCCGTCGGGCATCATCGCGAGATTGGCAGATGCATTCGCAAGGTCACCCTCGGTCCATCCCGGATCGAAGCCCGCACTGGGCATGAGACCACACGAGCCGAATATGCGGGCCGTCGCTCGCGAAAGGTGCAAGCGGCGTCGGAATCCTGGACGCGCGCCCATCGGACTGATCAGGGCGCCGCGGGGTCTCGGACCGGTGAACCAGGGATGAACGAGCGGTGTACCGTGCCCGTGATGACGCGAACGGCGGCGCGAGTCTTCGCCAGCGGCGCTCTGCTTGCCGTGACGCTCGCGGCGGCCGGCGCGGTGCGAGCCTCGGGCGACGTTGTCGTTGCCGTCTCGCCGACGAGCGTGGCCGTCGGCCAGCCCGTCGAGGTGCTCGTGCGAACGTTTCGGGTCGTCGACCGGGCCGACCTGTCGCTCCCGTTCGAGAGCCCACTCCAGCCCTATCCCGTGGCATCAGGCGCCTGGAACATCCTCTATCACTGGCCTGACTACCCATTCGACGTCGTCGCTCAGCATGAGGACGGGACCGAGGTCCCGCTGACGCTCGCCAGAGACCCGACCGACGCCACCCTCTGGCGAGGGGCCGTCTCCCTACCGAAAGCCGGGACCTGGACCGTCTGGGTCCGCAACAATCAACAGAAGGGGCCTGGCTCAACAAGTGTCGTGACGGTTCGGGCTGGCCCGGCGGCTGCGACGGCGTCGTTGGCTCCCATCAACCCAACCACGACCACGACAGGCGCGACCCCGATCGAGGCCGGCCCGGCTGCGCTTGTCGGGACGCTGGTTGGTCTCGTCGTTGGGGCCGTCATCGCCCGAGGCTGGAAGCGACGCCCGACACTCTAAGCCTGCGATCCGCAGATCTCACGACGGCGAAGGCCCTCTAGCGACGTCCAAGACTGTCGCCGTATGCCCCGCTGGGCATAAGAACGGGACAAATACGGCCACTCGCGAACAGGAGAAGGGTCGTTTTCGGGATATGCCCCGAGCCGCATCACCCACGGGACATGGTCCGCCACCGGCCTCAAGCGGCCTCACGCGACCTCAGACGGCCTGGAACGGTCTCGATCCACGGTATGGCCTGGCGCCCCGCGACCGTTGATCACTGCCTGCACCCACCGTGGCACGCCGAAATGCGACCGCGCCGAAATGCGACACTGAACGGGTGCCGACACTGACCCGCACCATTCGCGTGGACGGGCCTCTGGATCTCCTGTTGACGATGGCTCCGCTGTGGCGGGGTCACGGCGACCCGACGATGCGAATGGACCGCGACGGTGTCTGGCGCGCAACGCGGACCCCCGAAGGCCCCGCCGCCGTCCACCTCGCCGTCAAGCGCGGTGGGCTCGAGATCGCCGCCTGGGGGCCGGGCGCGGGCTGGGCGCTGGAGGCAGCCCCTGCCCTTGCCGGGCTCGAGGACGAGCCGACCGCCCTGCGCACCGAGCATCCGCTCATTCGCGAGCTGGCCCGTAGTCGGCCCGGAGTTCGGCTTCCCAAGAGCCGGGCCGTCTTCGAAGCCATTCTCCCCGCCATCGCCGAGCAGAAGGTGACCGGCGGCGAGGCCCACCGGGCGTTTCGCCGACTCGTGCAGGCGCACGGCGAGCGGGCTCCCGGCCCGGCCGGGGACGCGGGCATGCGCGTGCCGCCCGCGCCCGAGACACTGTCCCGCCTCCCGTACTTCGCCTTCCACCCGTTCGGGCTCGAGCGACGCCGCGCCGAGACGATCCGCCGGGTCGCTGCCGAAGCGCACCACCTGGAGTCAGCCACCGGGCTGTCGTCCACGCTGGGCCAGGCACGGCTGCGGGCGATCCCGGGCATCGGACCGTGGACCGCGGCAGAGGTGGCCGCCCGCGCGTGGGGCGACCCCGACGCGGTCAGCGTCGGCGACTTCCACATCCCGAATCTGGTGGCCTGGGCACTCGCCCACGAGCCGCGCGGCTCGGACGACCGGATGCTCGAGCTCCTGGCGCCGTTCGCCGGCCAGCGAGGTCGGGTGATCCGCCTGCTCGAGATGTCCGGGATCCAGCCTCCCCGCTACGGCCCGCGGTACGCCGGACGGCGCATCGAGGCCCTCTGAGGGCGCGAGGCCGCACAGCCGAATGACCCACGACTTCGCGACCCCGCCGCTGCGGGTCGAGCCCGTCAGCCTCGAGGGCGATCACGTTCGTCTCGTGCCGCTCGAGCTCGATCACCTCGCCGCGCTCTGGGACGTCGCTCGCGAGGAATCGCTCTGGCGGTGGATCCCATATCCGGTCCGGACCAGGGACGACCTGCGCGACTACATCCAGACGGCGCTGGACGGCCGCGCCGCCGGTACCTCGCTCCCGTTCGCGACCATCGAGCGATCGTCCGGCCGGCCGATCGGCAGCAGCCGTTTTGGCAACATCGCGCCGGCGGACTACCGGGCAGAGATCGGCTGGACATGGGTCGGCGTCGCCTGGCAGCGCACTGCCGTGAACTCCGAGGCCAAGCTCCTGATGCTCGACCACGCGTTCACGACCTGGCAGTGCCATCGGGTGGAGTTCAAGACCGATTCCCTCAACGAGCAGTCCCGAGCCGGCCTTATGGGCATCGGGGCCACGTTCGAGGGTATCTTCCGCAATCACATGGTGACTGACACCGGGCGCCTTCGACACTCCGCCTGGTACAGCATCACCGACGACGAATGGCCCGAGGTGCGCCGGCGGCTCGTCGCCCGGATCGCGGGCGGCGGTCGCGACGCGGCCCCGCCGGCAGGCTGAAGAACCGGCCGCAACGGCAAGATAAGCGATCGCCGGTAGCATGTGAGTCGTGACCACACGAGCGCTCGTCCTCGCCGGAGGCGGATTGGTCGGGATCGCCTGGGAGGCCGGCGTGCTGCTCGGCCTGCGCGGAGCCGGGATCGGAACGGACGGCTGGGACCGCATCGTGGGGACGTCGGCCGGATCGGTCGTGGGCGCGGCCGCCGGCAGCGACCACGGCCTGGACGCGCTCCGGGAAGCCCCCTGGGTCGACAGCGCGATTGAGCTCAACTCCTATGTCGCGACCCTCGATCCGGCCGCCATCGCCGAGATCGAGGCCCTCTGGTTCGGTCGGCCAGAGGGGCCCGACCTCGCCACGCGGGCGGCGATCGGGCGGCGGGCGACTTCCGCCGGGACGGACCAGGAGGCACGGTTCATCCGGACCGTCGCCGCGCTGCTGCCGACGGACAGGTGGCCGAGACCGCTCGTTACGACGGCGGTCGACGCCGAGACCGGCGCCTTCCGGACGTTCGACGCCGCCTCGGGAGTGCCGCTGGTCGCGGCCGTGGCGGCAAGCTGCGCGATCCCGGGTGTGTTCCCCCCGGTGACCGTCGCCGGCCGTCGCTACATCGACGGCGGCGTCCGGTCCGGGACCTGCGCCGACCTCGCCGCCGGTCACGACCTGGTCGTGGTCGTGGCGCTCACCCAGCCCGGTGGCCAATGGTCGGCCCGCCAGGCGGCCGAAGTCGCGGGCCTCCGAGCGGGTGGCAGCCGTGTCGTCGAGATCCTGCCCGGACCCGAGCCGCTGGCGCCGAGCGACGGGCCGCTGGTCGAGCCCAGCCTCCTGCCGGGCGCCATCGATTCCGGTATTGCGATCGGCGCCGCGAGCGCGAGCCTCGTCCGCGACGCCGAAGCCGCGTAGCGGCCGGGCAGCACCGGCCGTTCGCCAGGTCCGCCTATGCTGTAGGCATGACCGCTCCGCATCCACCCACGTCAGCCGAGGTCCGCGAAGCCCGGCGCGCCGCCCTGCGAACGGCGCTGGGCGAGCGCATCCTGGTCCTGGACGGCGCGATGGGGACGATGATCCAGCGCCACGAGCTCGACGAGGCCGGGTTCCGGGGAGAGCGCTTCGCCGGTCGCGACGAGATATCGCACGACGTTCGCGGTGACAACGACCTCCTCAACCTGTCCCGGCCCGAGATCGTCCGATCGATCCACGACGACTACCTCGCCGCCGGGGCCGACATCATCGAGACGAACACCTTCAACGCGAATGCGATCTCGCAGTCGGACTACGGCATCGTCTACCTGGTGCGCGAGCTCAACGTCGCGGCCGCGACGCTCGCCCGGGCGGCCGCCGACGAGGCCGAACAGGCCAGCGAGCAGGCCGGGGAACCGCGTCCGCGCTGGGTTGCCGGGTCGCTGGGACCGACCAATCGGACGGCCTCGATCTCGCCGGACGTCAACGACCCGGCCGCCCGGAACGTCACGTTCGACGAGCTGGTCGAAGCGTACGGCGAGGCGGCGCGAGGGCTGATCGAGGGCGGCGCCGACATCCTCCTGGTCGAGACGATCTTCGACACGCTCAACGGCAAGGCCGCCATCTTCGCGCTCGAGGAGGTCTTCGACGAGATCGGCGAGCGCTGGCCGGTGATGATCAGCGGCACGATCGTGGACCTGTCGGGCCGGACGCTCACCGGCCAGACGACCGAGGCCTTCTGGGCGAGCGTCATGCACGCCCGGCCGCTGACGGTGGGACTCAATTGCTCGCTCGGCCCTCGCCAGCTCCGCCAGTTCGTCCAGGAGCTCAGCCGCGTGGCGCCGCTGCCCATCAGCGTCTACCCGAACGCCGGCCTGCCCAACGAATTCGGCGGCTACGACGAGACGCCGGAGGCCATGGCACAGGTCCTCGGCGAGTTCGGCAGGAGCGGCCTGCTCAACATCGTCGGCGGCTGCTGCGGGACCACGCCCGAGCACATCCGCGCCTTCGCCGAGGCCGTCCGCGGCCTGGCGCCGCGGACGCCGCCGCCCGACGACCATCGAACCCGCCTGTCCGGCCTGGAGCCGCTCGTCATCGACGACGACAGCCTGTTCGTCAACATCGGCGAGCGCACGAACGTGACCGGGTCGCGCATGTTCGCCCGGCTCATCCTGGACGGACAGTTCGGCGAGGCCGTGGAGGTGGCCCGCGACCAGGTGGCCAACGGCGCCCAGGCGATCGACGTCAACATGGACGAGGGGATGCTCGACTCGGCGGAAGCGATGGGCCGCTTCCTGCGCCTCATCGCCGCGGAGCCGGACATCAGCCGGGTCCCCGTCCTCGTCGATTCGTCCAAGTGGTCGGTCATCGAGGCCGGCCTCAAGTGCGTCCAGGGCCGCAGCGTGGTCAACTCGATCAGCCTCAAGGAGGGCGAGGACGAGTTCCTCCGCCAGGCCCGCCTCGTGCGGCGCTACGGCGCGGCCGTCGTCGTCATGGCGTTCGACGAGCAGGGCCAGGCGGACACGGTCGAGCGCAAGGTCGCGATCGCGACGCGGGCCCACCGGCTCCTGACGCAGGTTGCCGGCTTCGCACCGGAGGAGATCATCCTCGACCCCAACATCTTCGCGATCGCGACCGGGATCGAGGCCCACGCTGGCTATGCCCTCGCCTACTTCGAGGCGACCAAGCGGATCAAGGCGGAGCTGCCCGGTTCGCTCGTCAGCGGCGGCGTCTCCAACGTGAGCTTCGCCTTCCGTGGCAACGACGCGGTCCGGGAGGCGATCCACTCGGTCTTCCTGTACCACGCGATCGCCGCGGGCATGGACATGGGGATCGTCAACCCCGGCCAGCTGGCGGTCTACGACGACATCGAGCCGGAGCTTCGCGACCGGGTGGAGGACGTCGTCCTGAACCGCCGGCCGGATGCCACCGAGCGGCTCCTGGAGCTGGCCCAGCGGGTCGAGGGCACGGCCATGAGCCCGAACCGGACAGAGGATCGCGCCTGGCGCGACGCGCCGGTGAACGAGCGCCTGACCCACGCCCTGGTCGAGGGCATCGACGCGTTCATCGTCGAGGACACCGAGGAGGCCCGCCAGGCGGCCGTCCGGCCGATCGAGGTCATCGAGGGTCCCCTCATGGCCGGGATGAACGTCGTGGGCGACCTCTTCGGGGCGGGCAAGATGTTCCTGCCCCAGGTCGTCAAGAGCGCGCGGGTGATGAAGAAGGCGGTCGCGCACCTCATCCCGTACCTGGAGGCCGAGCGCTCGTCGGCCGGCGGCAACGGCCGGCGATCGGCCGGCAAGGTGCTCATGGCGACCGTCAAGGGCGACGTCCACGACATCGGCAAGAACATCGTCGGCGTCGTACTCGGCTGCAATGACTACGAGGTCATCGATCTCGGGGTCATGGTCCCCTGGTCGCGGATCGTCGAGGTCGCCCGCTCGGAGGACGTCGACATCATCGGCCTGTCCGGGCTCATCACCCCGTCCCTGGAGGAGATGGCCATCACGGCCGGCGAGCTCGAGCGAGAGGGGTTTCAGATCCCGCTCCTGATCGGCGGGGCGACCACTTCGCGGGCGCACACCGCGGTCAAGATCGAGCCGCGCTACGGTGGACCGACGATCCACGTCGTCGACGCCTCGCGGGCGGTCGGAGTGGCCGGCCAGCTCATGGGCGCGACGCGCGACGCCTTCGTGGACAAGACCCGTCAGGACTATGCGGCCATCCGGCGCGAGCGTGAAGGTCGTCACGAGGCGGATCGGTTGCTGGCCCTGGCCGACGCGAGGGCAAACCGGCCGGTCATCGACCGATCGCCAGGGACGCCTGGCGCGACGCCGCCGCGGCCGTCGTTCCTCGGCGTCCAGACGATGGACGACGTGCCGCTGAGCGAGCTGGTGGAGCGGATCGACTGGAGCCCGTTCTTTGCGACCTGGGAGCTCGCCGGACGCTATCCGGCGATCCTGTCCGATCCGAATGTGGGCAGGGCGGCGACCGACCTCTTCGAAGACGCGCAATCCCTCCTCGACCGGATCGTCGGGGAACAGCTGCTGCGGGCCTGCGGCGCGGTGGGCTTCTGGCCGGCGGCGGCGACCGCGGACGATGACATCGCCATCTACGCCGCGGACGAGGCCGGCCGTGGCGGAGCTCCGATCGCGCTCGTGCCGACGCTGCGCCAGCAGATGGCCAAGAGCGCAGGCCGGCCAAACGTCGCGCTCTCGGACTTCGTCGCTCCGCAGGACAGCGGCATCGTGGACTACATCGGCGGGTTCGCCGTCACGGCCGGGCTCGGCACCGACGATGTGGTCCGCACCTTCGAGGCCGCGCACGATGACTACGGCGCCATCCTGGTCAAGGCCCTGGCCGACCGCCTGGCGGAGGCATTCGCGGAGTGGCTGCATGAGCGCGTCCGCCGGGAGCTGTGGGGCTACGCGCCGGATGAGCGGCTGGCGAACGAGGACCTGATCGCCGAGCGGTACCAGGGCATCCGGCCGGCACCCGGCTATCCGGCCTGCCCGGATCACACCCAGAAGCGGACGCTGTTCACGTTGCTCGAGGCCGAGGAGCGGACGGGCATGACGCTCACGGAGTCATTCGCGATGCTGCCGACGGCGTCGGTTTCGGGCTGGTATTTCTGGCACCCGGACGCGCACTACTTCGGCGTCGGTCGGATTGGCCGCGACCAGGTGGATGATTACGCCCGGCGGACGGGCCTGGATGTCCCGACCGCCGAGCGCTGGCTCGCTCCAAACCTCGCCTACGATCGCTGAGATCGCGAGCCTAGGGGGTCGGCGCTTACTGGGCCACGATCGTGATGTCCCGGGCGGTACCGATGAACCGACCCAGTCCGCCCGGCGGATTGCTCGCGTTCGGTGCGACCTGGCCGGCTCCCCCGGCGGCGTTGGGCTGCAGCTGCACGATCACCGCCGTGCCGGCCGCGACGTCGGTCGCGGTTGCCGCCGCCTGGCGGTGGTAGGTCGTGTCCGTGCCGGTCGGGATGTCCACGGTCTGACCCGAATCCAGCCGGATCGTGATGTGATCGGCGGCCACGGCGGTGACGGTCCCCCTGATCGCCAGGCCGCCCAGCGCCCGACCCAGGTTCCCGAAGCCGTTGCCCTGACCGTTGCCGGGCAGGCCCTGGCCGTTGCCCTGGTCACCCCGCTGGCCCGTGCCCGGGAAACCTGCGGCGCCCGACAGGCCTGTCCGGGCGGCCGCCTGGGGTGCGCTCACCCGGCCGACCGCGAAGCTGACCCCGCCGACCGCGACGAGAGCCGCCAAGGCCAGCACGATTGGAAGCGGGTCGCGCCGCGCCGGGCGGGCCGGGACGACGGTCGGAGCAGGCTCGGTTGCGGAAGCCGGCGCAGCCGCATTCGGAGCGGTCGTGGCCTGGGCCTGGGGTGGCTTCCCCGGGACCGGGGTCGGCTCGGTGTTCGAATCCATCAGGAGCTCCTTCTCGTTGGGGATGGCGTGCGTGCGGTCATTCGTAGCGAAGAGCGGCGATCGGATCGAGCACGGCGGCCTGGCGGGCCGGCCAGACACCGAACACGATTCCCACGGCGGCGCTGAAGCCGACCGCCAGGGCCAGGGTGGCGGGGCTCACGACGAGCGGCCAGCCCGCGGCCGCGTCGATCGCGGCGGACACGAGGATGCCCAGTCCCGTTCCGACCAGACCTCCGATGATCGAGAGGGTCAGCGCTTCGACCAGAAACTGGAGGAGGATGTCGCGGCTCCTGGCGCCGATCGCCTTGCGGATGCCGATCTCGCGGGTCCGCTCGCGGACCGACACGAGCATGATGTTCATGATCCCGATCCCGCCCACGACGAGCGAGATGGAGGCGATGCCCGCGAGCAGCGCCGTGAGGATCGCGGTGATGTTGCCGACCGTGCTCAACAGCTGTGCCTGGTTGGTGATCGAGAAGTCGTCGGCGTCGGTGGCAGCCAGCTCGTGGCGCGTGCGCAGCTCGGCCGTGATCGCGTTGGTCACGTCGGTCATCTGCTCGGCGGACGCGACGCTGATGTCGATCGTCCGGAGGCTGTCGGAACCGGTGAAGTATTTCTGCACGGCCGGCAGCGGGACGAGAATCTGGTCGTCCTGGCTGGCAAACCCGACCCCGCCCTTCGGCTGAAGGATGCCGACGACGGTGAACGGCAGCCCATCGATCGAGATGCTCGAGCCCAGGGATTCCGCGCCCAGCGACAGGTCGTCCGCGGTGGTCGACCCCAGGACGGCCACCCGGAGACCGGATTTGACCGCGACCGGCGACAGGAACGTCCCCTGCCACAGGTCGAAGTTGCGGACTCGCGCATAGTCGGCCGTCGTGCCGATGACCTGGGTCGTCGTGTTCTTGCTGCCGGCGACCACCACCTGCTGCGTGCGCGCCTCCGGCGCAATCGCGGCCACGCCGTCGAGCCGTCCGATCGCGTCGACGTCGTCGACCGTCAGCGTTGTCGCCGATCCGGCCGCGCCGCGGACGAGGCCGCTGGTTGCGGCCCCGGGATTGACGGTGAGAAGGTTCGTCCCCAGCGCCTGGAGCTGGCTGGTGATTCCGGAGGTGGCGCCCTGGCCCACCGCCACCAGGGCGATCACGGAGGCCACGCCGATGATGATCCCGAGCATCGTCAGCGCGGCCCGCAGGCGGCTGACCGCCAGGCGGGCCAGGGCCAGCCGGACGAGCTCGATCAGGCTCATGCGACGAGCCTGCCGTCCCGGATGTGGACCTGCCGGGTCGCCGTCTCGGCGACGTCGGCGTCGTGCGTGATCAGGACGATCGTGCGGCCGCTGCCGTGGAGCTCGCGGAGCAGCGCCATGACCTCCGCGCCGGAGTGGCTGTCCAGGTTGCCGGTCGGTTCGTCGGCCAGGATGAGAGGCGGATCCGTGACCAGCGCCCGCGCGATCGCGACCCGCTGCTGCTGTCCGCCGGACAGCTCGGCCGGCTGGTGCGCCATGCGGTCCGCCAGGCCAAGGCGCTCGAGCGTGGAGCGAGCCCGGGCCAGGCGCTCCCGCCGGCCGACGCCCTGGTACAGCAGCGGTGCCGCCACGTTCTCCAGTGCCGTCGTTCGCGGCAGGAGGTTGTACGCCTGGAAGATGAACCCGACGAAGCGGCTTCGGACGCCGGCCAGGCCGTCATCGTCGAGCTCGGCGACGGAGGTGCCCGCCAGGCGGACCTCGCCCGAGGTCGGTCGGTCCAGGCATCCGATCAGGTTCATGAGGGTGCTCTTGCCGGATCCCGACGGCCCGATCACCGCGACGAACTCTCCCGCCTCCACCCGCAGGTCGGCATCCACCAGGGCCGGGACCTCGAGCTGACCCATCCGGTAGATCCGGCTGGCCCGCCGGATGTCGATGATCGGGGCCGCCCGCTCAGGAGCGGGCGTCGTGGATTGGTGCGCGGCGCCGCTCGGGCTCTGCGTTGCGCCGCCCGGGCCCTTGGCGGTCACGGCTGGCTCGGTCCGCCACCCTGGTTCGTGCCGCCGCCCTGGTTCGTGCCGCCGCCCTGGTTGGTGCCGCCTCCACCGCCGCCGCCGAACCGGACGCCGCCGCCCGGAAACGCCCCGGGCAGCCCGGTCTGGCGCTGGGTGGTGGTTCCGACGACGACTCGGTCGCCCTCGGCCAGGCCGGCCTGGATCTCCGAGAAGGAGCTCGTGATCAGCCCGACGGTCACGAGCTGCGCTCGCGGCTGTCCGTCGGCGCCCAGGATCTCGACCGCGTACCCATCGCCCAGGCTCTGGAGAGCGGCCGTGGGGACGGCCAGCACCGCCGACGCCTGGGCCGTTGTGACCGAGACCTCCGCGCTCATCCCGGACCGCAGGGCTGCCGGCGGGCTGTCGAGATCGACCGTGACCGTGTAGGACACGACGCCGCCCGAGCTGGACGACGACGCCGGCGCGATCGCGCTGACCTTGCCGTCGATGGTGGCAGCGAGCGCCTTGACGGTCACGCTCGCCGCCTGGCCGACGTGCAGGGCGGGCAGGTCGGACTCCGTGAAGTCGGCCGTGACGTCCAGCGGGGAAACGGCAATGACCACGGCGTCGCCGCTCGGGGCGTCCGTGCCTGCCCGGACGGTCAGCTGAGTGACCGTCCCGGCAGCCGGCGCCGTGAGGGTTGCATGATCGATCGACGTCTTGAGGTCCGTCACCGAACGCGCCGCCTGGTCTCGCTGGGATCGCGCGTCCAGGAGCCGGATCAGCGCCTCGCGGCGGGCGTCCGTCTCGCTCGAATCGATGTCGTCGTACGCATTCTGGGCGCTCGTGACACGGTAGTTGGCCGCTCGGAGCTGCGTCTTGGCGGTTGCGACCTGGGCGTTGAGGTCCGCCGGGTCGGCCGTGGCCAGGACCTGGCCGGCCGTGACCGCGTCACCCACGGCGACCTTCACGCTCGTCACCTGCCACGTCCCGGAGCCGCCGCCGGAGCTGCTGCCGGTGCTGTCGCCGGAGCCGACGAGCGGGATCGCCGCCGACCCGAACGCCATCGCGTAGGACAGCGCGGACGAGACGCTGCCGTTCGCGACGGCACTGTCGACGACATCCCGGCGAGCGACCGCGGCCGTGAGGTACTGGCTCGCCTGGCCGGAGCCGGTGGAACCGCGCGTGACGACGAGGCCGACGGCTCCCACCCCGACGGCCAGGAGCACGACGACGATTCCGATCCGCAGCAGCCTCATCCGTCCCTGTCTTCCAGCGCCCGCCTGGCCGTTCGGCCTCGATGCCGCGGGTGGCCGGCCCAGACTACGCCGCGAATCGTGAGAGCGTCCTGAGACCGTTCGGCCCTCAGCCTGGGCCCTCAGCCCAAGATCTGGCGCAGCGCGAAGAGCACGTTGGCCGGCCGCTCGGCGAGGCGCCGCATGTACCACGGATACCAGGCCTCGCCGTAGGCGATGAGGCAGCGAACGGCGTAGCCCTCGCCGGCCAATCTTCGCTGCTGGTCCGCCCGGATTCCGTAGAGCATCTGCACCTCGAACGCCGTCCGCGGAAGGCCCAGCGCCTGCGCCTCGTCCGCGATCTGCTCGATGAGGCGGACGTCGTGAGTCCCCAGACCGATCCTGACCGCTCTGCCGGCGTGTGCGGCTGCCAGCATGTCGAGCGCGAGCGCCCGATAGCTGGCATCCACGTCGTTACGCGACGTGAAGGCGATCGCGGCCGGCTCCGCATAGGCGCCCTTGACGAGCCGGATCGCGGGGTTGAACGGCAGGAGCCGCTGGATGTCGGCCGCCGTCCGCCGCAGGTAGGCCTGGAGGCACAGCCCCACGTTCGCGTGATCGGCCCTGAGTCGCTCGTAGCAGGCGATCGTCGCCTCTGTGTAGGCGCTTCCCTCCATGTCGATCCACAGCGTCCGGCCGGCCTGGGCCGATCGCGCCGCAAGGCGGGCCAGGTGGGCGTCGGTTCGCCCGACGTCCAGGTCGAACCCGAGCTGCGTCAGCTTCACGGAGACCTCCCCGTCCAGGCCTCGCGCGCTGATGGCATCCAGCAGGTCGACGTACCGGTCCGCGACTCGGTCGGCCTCCTCGATCGCGGTCAGGTTTTCGCCGAGGCGCGTGTAGAGGCCGCCGATGCCGGCAGCATTGATCTGGGCACCGGCCGCCAGGGCCGATTCGGCATCCTCACCAGGCATGAACCGCCTGACCGCCCGGCGGGTGAACCGCAGCCTGGGAAGCCGCGTCTGCAGCCAGCGGTTGCCGGCCATCCACAGCAGGATCCGTCGCATCCTCACCTCGCCCGACTGGCCTCCGTCCGGATGGACGACGCCGGGACGCCAGTCTAGGGCGCACGCGCCGCGCCGATCGTCGCCGCCGGTCGACCGGCTACCAAGCCGGGTTACGCTGCCGATCGAGCCACTCGACGGGCTCCACGCGCGGTCGGAGCAGCTCGGCCCGGCCATCGCGCAGGCCGACCTCGGCAGGCATCGGATGCGACAGGAAGAGCGGCATCGACTCCGTGTAGCCGTAGGCGCCCACGTCGAGGACTGCGATCAGGTCGCCGACGGCCGGCGGAACGAGGTCGCAGTCCCGGCTGAAGACATCCAGGCCCGAGCAGAGGGGTCCGGCGATCGTGACCGGGGACGTCCCGGTCCGCGCCCCACCGCGGCCGAGCGCCCGGATGCGATGCTCTTGGCCGACGAGTGCAGGCCGCACGAGATGATGGATCCCGCCATCGATGATGACCACCGTCGTTCCGTCGACCGTCTTCCGGTCCACCACCCGGGCGAGATACGCCCCTGCCGAACCGACGAGAAACCGGCCGGGCTCCAGGAGGACCCGAGTCGACCTGGTCGCCGGGTCGTCGGCCCAGCCGGCGGCAAGGGCCCGGAGCCGGGTCCCGAGGGCCGCCAGGTCGATCGCCTCCTCGTGCGGCTCGTACGGGATGCCCAGGCCCCCGCCAACATCGACGAGCCGGAGCGGGAAGCCAATCCGTCGGGCCAGGCCGGCCGCGGCTTGCACCGTCGATCCGACGTGATCGGCGATGGCCGCCGGATCCAGGACGTTCGAGGCACCGAAGGCGTGGACTCCGAGCATCTCGAGATGGCTCGACCGGATGGCCCTGGTGGCCGCATCGACGAGGTCGCCGGCACTCATCCCGAACTTGCCCGCGCCATCGTCGCCGACGATCCGGATGCGTTCCGGGCTCGCGTCCGTCGCCACCGCTGCCCGGAGGAGAACCGGGGCCCTCAGCCGAAGATGGGACGCGATCCACTCGAGCCGGTCGAGCTCGGCCGGCGACTCCACAGTGATCGCCCGAACACCCGCGGAAACCGCGATGGCGAGCTCCTCGTCGCGCTTGCCGGGGCCGGTGACGACGACCCGCGACAGCGGGACGCCCGCCCGCCGTGCCGTCTCCAGCTCGCCGCCGGACGCGACGTCGGCGCCCAGCCCCAGCCGTGCCATGGTCGCCACGACCGCCAATGCAGGATTGGCCTTGACCGCATAGGCCAGCTCCATCGCCGTCGGTAGGGCTGCCCGCAAGGCACCTACCTGGTGCTCGATGACGTCCAGGTCGTAGACGTAGAGGGGCGTCCCGAACCGCTGGGCGAGCGCTTCTGGCTCGAGGTCGCCGAGGCGGCCGTCCCGGAGGATCTCCAGGAGGATCGGGCCGAGTGGCCCGAGCGACGGGCTGGGCGCGAGCGGACGGCTGGCGTGCGGCGACCGGCTGTCGTGCGGCGGCTCGACGTCGCGGACGGCGCTCATCGAGCGCTCGTTGCGGGCCCCGAGCGAAGGGCCGACTCCAGCGCCGTCCGGGCGTCCGTTCCGGCATCGCGGTCCTTGACGATCATGGCGGTCGCTACCGCCAGGCCGTGGCGTCGTGCGAAGGAGCCGTCGAGGCGACGCGTCCCGGGCACGACGACCGAGCGAGCCGGAACCACGAGCGGCCGGTCCTGCGAACCCATGATGACCCGATCCCGGACCAGGTCGTAGAGGCGGGAGGTTCCGGTCAGAACGACTCCGGCCCCGATCACTGCCCCTGACCCCACCAGGACGCCCTCCAGGAGGACCCCGCCGGCCCCCACGAACGCATCGTCCTCGACGATCACGGGCCGGGCACCGGGCGGCTCGAGCACGCCGCCGATCAGCACCCCGGCCGCGAGATGGACGCGGGCCCCGATCTGGGCGCACGAGCCCACCAGGACGTGCGAGTCGACCATCGCATCCACGCCGATCCAGGCGCCAACGTTGACGAATGCCGGAGGCATCACGACGACGCCCGGCCCCAGATAGGCGCCCGCCCGCACGGACGTGCCACCGGGGACGATCCGGACGGCCCGATCGGCGACCGGCTCATCCGGTCGAGTCGACGTGCCGGACACGCCCGCCGCGAGTGACCTGGTCGGCAGCCCGATCCGATCGCGGAAGGCGAGCGGGCCGAGCTCCCAATCGCGGGTGGTCCGATCGGCGAAGCGAGCGAGGATCGCCGCCTTGACCGTCGGATCAATCCGCCAGCCGTCGGTGGCGGAAGCGTCCGGCCACGCGGCCCGCCTCCGCCCGGCGTCCAGGTCATCGAGGATCCGGGCAGGATCTTCGGCGTCCATTGCCGCCCGGTCCCGCACTCCGGAGCGTTCCGTCTCGGCGATCATGCGACCGATTCCCTGGGCTCCGCAGCGCCGGTGGCACGGGGGCGGACCCGGCGAGCAATCCGGCCGCTGGGCTGCTCGACCAACCCCAGCGTCCGCAGCGTCGCCGCCAGCCGCTCGCGATCGGGCCCGTCGAGGGGCAGCAGCGGGGCCCGAACGGCATCGCTCGCAATGAGGCCCATGAGCGCCAGCGCCGCCTTCGCGGGAACCGGGTTGGGGCCGCCCTGGAAGTTCGCCTGAAAGAGCGTCAGCCAGCGCTCGTGGATCCGACGGGCACCGTCAAGGTCGCCGGATCGGGCCGCGGCGCACAGCGCCACCATCTCGCCCGGGATCTCGTTCGAGGCGACCGACACGACGCCGTCGCCGCCCATCGCCATGATCGGCAGCGTCCACGCGTCGTCGCCTGCCAGGACGGCCACGGCGGCGGGGCGATCGCGGCAGATGAGCGCGATCTGGTCGAGGTTCCCGGAGGCTTCCTTGACGGCGACGATCCGGGGATGCTCGGCAAGGCGCAGGAATGTGTCGGCAGAGACGTTGGTGCCGGTCCGGCTGGGGACGTTGTAGACGACGAGCGGGAGGTCGCCCTCGTCCGCGACGGCGAGGTAGTGCGCCTCGAGCATCCGCTGGTCCGGCCGGTTGTAGTAGGGGGCGACCACGAGAGCGGCGTCCGCCCCGATGGCGGCCGCCCGGCGAGTCGCTCGAATCGTCGCCATCGTGTCGTTCGTTCCCGTCCCGGCCACGACCGTCAGGCGAGCGCGAGACGGTCGCTCGGACACGGTCTCGACAGTGATCGCGATGAGCCGATCCCGTTCATCGGCAGACAGGGTGGGCGACTCGCCCGTCGTACCGCACGGAACCAGGCCGTCGATACCGGCCAGGATCTGCCAGCGAACGAGCTGTCGGAAGGCTGCCTCGTCGACGTCACCGGTCTCGGTGAACGGCGTGACGAGGGCGGTCAAGGCGCCGCGGAGCAGGGGTCGGGCAGCGGGCCGGCCAGATTCGCGGGTTGCTGTGTCGGCGGTCGCAGAACGGTTCATCTGAGGTCTCCTTCGGGTTGATGGGCGTTTCGGGGTGTGCGTTCGGTCAGCGAACGGCGGCGAGCCGGGGACGAGTGCCCGCCAGCAGGTCGTCCACCACCGCGTCGAACTCGTGGATGCCGGGCCGCCTGGCCGCGCGGCACAGCCAGTCGGCGGCGGCCAGGGCGCCGGCGGCATACGCTGAGCGGTCCCGGGCGGTCAGACGCAGCTCCACGGTCTCTCCTGGTGCGTCGAAGCCAACGACATGCATCCCGGGGGAGGACCCGGCGCGGACGACGGCGAGCTCGAGTGCGTCGGGCTCCGCGGGGCCGTCACGCCGTGGGTCCGCAAGGCGATGCTTCCTGGGGTGCGCCGCGAGAATCCGGCGCGACAGCTCCTGGGCCGTCCCCGACGGTCGATCCACCTTCGCGGCGCGATGCCATTCGAGGAGATAGGGGTCGTAGTCGGCAAGGGGCCCGAAGATCTCCACCGCCCGATCGACCAGCCGGCCGAAGAGGCTCGTTCCCAGGCTGAAGTTCGAAGCCGCGACGGCACTTGCCTGCGCCTCCACGAGCAGCCGCTCGACGAGGCCGCGGTCACGCGCCCAGCCGGTGGTCGCGATCACAAACCGACGATTGCCGGCCGCCAGCCCGGCCGTCACATTGGCCACCACGGCATCAGCCAGGGAGGACTCGAAGATGACGTCCGCCAGCCCTACGTCGCGCGGCCCATCGGCCAACCGGCCCCGGGCCGGCAGGGACACGGGGCCGGGGCGACCGACGATCCATGGCGCCGGCTCGCCACGGTCGCGAAGCGCGGCGGCGATCGCGGTGCCCAGTCGGCCGCCCCCGAAGATGATCGTCTGCATGCTGATGCCCTCCAGTAAAGGGCCCTGGGATGGAGGTCGACCGCATCGCGGGCGAACAAAAAGACCGCGGTCACCGTGGTGTCCGCGGCCCTGGAGCCTCCGTCCCTGGAGGCCCGGTCCGGTCGTCGCCTGCTGCGCGCCGTCAGAGCCCCAGGGCCCGTGCCTCCCGGCAGGGCCGCCAGAGCTTCTTCTTCGACTCGGTCGTGAAGATGCGGCGCATGACCGGAGGGTACCGGTTCGCGGCAAAGGTTGCAACACTCTTTTCATCCGCAGCTGAATTATTCAGCCCAGACCGACGGTGCGGTCGTCGACGGGCCGCCCGACCGCAGTCCGTGGCCAACGATTCACCGGGATAGCTCGGGCCTCGCCGTTCTGGCAGTATCCGGGGCGTGGACCCGCCCGTTGCAGCTGGAGTCCGGCCCGGGACGCCTGGGGACTTCCCGGCCATCGCCTCGCTCCTGCTGGCAAGCGGCCTGCCGCTCGACGGGCTATCGGCGGACCGGCCGTTCGCGGTCGTCGCGATTCGTGATGACCGGCTCGTCGGATGTGCCCACCTCGAGCGGTACGGCTCCCACGCGCTGCTGCGCAGCGTCGCGGTCGACCCAGCCGCGCGAAGGACCGGGCTGGGCCGGCGACTGGTGGAGGCCGCCATCGCCGGAGCGGCCGGCCACGCGACGCGGGTCTACCTGCTCACGGAGACCGCGGCCGGGTTCTTCGGTCGGCTCGGCTTCCGGCGGACGCCACGGAGCGGCGTCCCGGGGCCGGTCCTAGCCTCGGTGGAGTTCACCTCGGCCTGTCCCGCCTCGGCAACCGCCATGACGCGATCCCTGTGACCGGATTGCGAGCCTGGGCGCGGAGCGCGGCCGACCCGCTCATCGTGCGCCGCGCGGTGGCGACCAGTCTCGTCGTCGGCAGCCTCCTGACTCTTGTCAACCATGGCGACAGGCTCGTCCGCGGGCTCGCCGACCCAGGCCTCGCCGACCCCGGTCTCGCCGTGCAGGTCGGGCTGACATTCCTGGTTCCATTCCTCGTCTCGACGCTGTCCGGGGTCGCCGCCATCCGATCGCAGCGGTCGGACCGGACGAAGACGCTCCAGCTCCTCGAGCGTGAGGTCGAGGCGATCAACAAGTTCCCGGACCAGAATCCGAATCCGGTCCTCCGCCTGGCCCGCGATGGCCAGCTCCTCTACGGCAACGCGGCCAGCGAGCCGATCTCCTCCGCACTTGGCCTCGCCGTGGGCGCCCCCGTCCCAGATGCCGTACGCGACGAGCTGTGGAGCGCGGCGGAAGAGCGCTCGCCACGATCGGTGGAGGTCACGAGCGGCTGGCAGACCTTCTCAGTTCTCGCGGTCCCGGTGCCTGAGCTCGACGTGCTCAACCTGTACGGGACCGACATCACCGGGGCCAAGGTCGTCGAGCGCTTCCCGGACTCGAACCCGAATCCCGTCCTCCGCACCTCGGAAGACGGCCGCGTCATCTACGCCAACACGGCCAGCCGGCCGTTGATCCAGGGCCTCGACATCGGGCTCGGCCAGCCGCTCCCGGCGGACCTCCTCCGGCAGGTCCGCGCAGCCCTGCAGCAGGCTGCTCCCGAGCCGATCGAGCTTCGGGTGGCCGACCGGATATTCGCCCTGACCCCGGTCGCGATCCCGGAGTTCGACTTCACGAACATATACGGGACCGACGTCACGGCGGCGCGCCAGATCGAGCAGGCGCATCGCGAAAACGAACGCCTCCTTCTCAACATCCTGCCGGCATCGATCGCTGAGCGATTACGCCAGGGCGAGATGGTGATCGCGGACCGGTTCGAGGAGATGACCGTCCTGTTCGCCGACGTCGTCGGATTCACCCAGCTCTCGACCCGGATGACGCCCGCCGAGGTGGTCGAGGTCCTCAACCGCGTCTTCTCTCTCTTCGACGGCCTGGCCGACCGTTATGGCCTCGAGAAGATCAAGACGATCGGCGACGCGTACATGGTGGTGGGCGGCCTGACCCCCGGCCCGAACCATCACGTCGAGAGGGTGGCCGAGATGGGTCTCGACATGATCGCCGAGGTCGGCGCGTTCGAGGTTGCGAACGGCCGCCCCCTGGAGATCCGCGTCGGGATGCAGACCGGGCCCGCAATCGCGGGCGTCATCGGCCTCAAGAAGTTCATCTACGACGTGTGGGGCGACACCGTCAATACCGCCAGCCGCATGGAGTCGCACGGCGTGCCCGGCAGGATCCACGTCGCGGAGGCCACGTACCAACACCTCAGGGACGCCTACGCGTTCGAGCCGCGGGGAACGATCGACGTTCGCGGCAAGGGTCCGATGTCGACCTATCTGCTCGTCGGGCGGAAGAATCGATCGTCGACGACGCACTGAGGCGGCCTGGTGGGCGCCTGATTTCGTATCCGCGCGACGGCGCGTTGTCCGTCAGTTGCCTCCGATTCCGTCGGGTCCAACGTTTCCCTAACGGAGGCAGAGGAGTATGGTCCCATCACCGCGGCGCACAGCCGCTTAGGGAGGCAGGGATCCATGAGTGACAGCGACTGGGGCAGCAGGTCGGACGACGAGCGTCGAAGCGACGAGTACGGCGACCAGTCCACGAGCGGCGAGTTCGGAGCAAGGGCGTACGAAGCCGGCTTCGAAGCCGGCGTGGACGCCGGCGGCGGCTACGGCGGCGGCTACGGCGGCGACTACCCCAACTTCCCGCAGCCTGGCTACGGCCAGGGGGACGGTGGATGGGGCCAGGGGGATGGCGGATGGGGCCAGCCGGATGGCGACAACAAGGAGACGACCGACGAGCAACAGGAGATCCAGGAAGCCCGCGATGACCTGATGGAGGATCGCGAGGAGATCCTCGACATGAAGCAGGATCTGATCGCCCAGCAGATGGCCCTGATCGAAGAGAAGGAAAAGCTGGCCCAAGAGCAGGAAGAGAGGCTCGACGAGCGCGCCGAGGCGTCCGAGGACAAGGACGACGATGACAAAGAGGACGAGGAAGAGGACGACGGCCAGGGCGGTCGCCGGCCCCGGCTCCGGATCCCTCGGGGAATTCGCCGGGCAATCGGGGACGCGGTCTCCCAGGACGACGACGCCCGGTAACGACGGTTCTGCGGGCCGCCGGTCGCGGCCGCTGAGGTCGGACTAGGGCTGCCAGCCCGCGGCCAGGCTCGCGAGCTGGGTCCGCCACGCATCGCCCCCGTGGGCGAGCGCGAGGATTGCCCCCTCGCGGATGCTCGCATCGCGCGTCTCGAGACGGTCGATCTCGTATCGGGCCAGGATTGCCTCCAGGATGGCCGCGCCAGCCGGGAGCACCCTGGCCCGTATGGGATTCATTCCGAATGCCCTGGCCGTGGCGTCCGCGGGCTCCCGAACGAGCAGGTCGATGGCGGTCGCCAGCCTGGCTGGCGTGAGCATCCGGTCCCCCTGGGCGTCCGGCAGGAGGCGGAGCAGGTTGGAGGCCGTACCGCCCACGACGATCACCGCATCTGGCTCGGCCTCCGGCGCGGCCTCGATCGCCCCCCAGGCGGCGCGGCGGAGGGCAGCAACCTCGGCCATGGTCGGCGGATCGCCTGAGACGTGCCGGCTCGTCAGGCTGGCTCCGCCGACCTGCACGCCGACCGCGTGAACGCTCCGGCCGGGCCCCACCAGGACGAACTCACTGCTCCCGCCGCCGACGTCGATGACCAGGACCTGGCGGTACGGATGCGAGCCCGGGTTCACCCCCAGCAGCGTCAGGTACCCCTCCTCCTCGTGCTCCAAGACGTGCACGGGAAGACCGACGAGGCGTCCGATCACGGCCGCAACCTCAGGACCGTCGATCGCCCGCCGCATAGGCTCCGTTCCGGCGCACACGATGGACCGGGCGCCGAGGGACCGGGCGCGATCCACATAGCGGTGGATCGCGACCGCGAGACGACGGCAGGCGCGGCTGCCGATCCGCCCGGTGCCGTCGACGAGGGCGCCGAGACCCAGGAAGACGGACTCGTCGGCCAGTACGTCGAGGTGATCGTCGTCGACCGAGGCGACGAGCAGGTGGACGGAATTGGACCCGACGTCGATGGCGGCGAAGACGCGCGCCGCCGGGTCCACGTCAGGGGTCGAGTCAGCCGTCCGATGCACTCAACCCGGTCGTCGTCGGCTTGGCCGATCGTCGCTTCGCCGACGCTCCGGCCGAGCCGGCCGGTCGGGTGGGCTTGCTCGGCGCCGACTTCCCGGCGGACGCCGATGGCTTGGCCGATGCCTTGACCGATGCTTTGGCGGGGGTCCTGGCCGGTGGCTTGGACGATGCCGTGGCCGAAGCTTTGGCCTGACTCTTGGCGGTCGCCCTGGCGCGAGTGGCGGTCGCCCTGGCGCGAGCGGAGGTCGTGGCCGGCGGCGATCCCTTCGCCGGGGCGGCAGCCGTTGACGCGCTCGTCGCGGCCGGGGCGGCGCCCGCGCTCAGGGCGAGGTCCCCAACCTGCGCGGATCGGACCTCGAGGCTGGCGACGAGCGCCAGCGCTTCTTCGACCTGGCGGCGGCGCTTGACCAGCAGCACCTGGGCCTTCGCAAGCGCCTTCTCGACACGAGCGCGATCGCGATTCGGCTGCTTGCCCACAGCCTTTCCCTGGTTCTTTCCCGCTCGGTCTCCGACGGCCATGACGCCTCCCGTTTTGGGGCCTGGCGGCCGATCGTCCGCTCGCCCAGACGCCGAACATGGCGTCGCCTCGTGCCCCGCGCGAGGTTACCGCCTCAGGAGGGTCCCATGCTGATCCTGCCGACCACTCGCGCCGGTCGACCGGCATCGTCGATGCCGCCAGGGCGCCCGGGCGACGGCTTCAGCCGAGCGCGGGTGCCCCTCTGCACGACAGCGGGCCGCGACCGAGCGGAGCGGCTATCGCTACGACCCGCCCGGGCACGGATTGCCCCCTAACGAACTGTTAACGACAGGGTCATGACCCGTTCATCGCCCTTCACGACGCTGGAGCCGCACCTCGACCCCTCGTGAACTCGTGCCCTCTCGTTCCGGAAAGGTGGAGGTCAGAAGGAGGATCCGTGATTCATTCGAAGCACGTCCGGCTCGGTGCCCTGGCCGGCTCCGTCATCATCACGATCGCCGCATGCAGCACCGCGTCGAGCCCGGCGGGGGGCAGCCCTGGCGGCGGTGCCCTGACCGGCACGATCACGATCGACGGCTCGAGCACCGTCTATCCGGTCACGCTCGCCGTCGCGGAGGACTTCCAGAAGGCCAACACGGGCGTCAAGGTGACGGTCGCGTTCGCCGGCACAGGCGGTGGCTTCAAGAAGTTCTGCAACGGCGAGACCGACATGAACGACGCGTCGCGGCCGATCAAGGCCGACGATGCCGGCGAAGGCGTCGCGTGCAAGGCGAAGAGCATCGAGTGGCTCGAGCTCGGCATCGCAACCGACGCGCTTTCGGTCGTTGTCAACAAGGACAACGACTGGGCGAAGTGCCTGACCAAGGACCAGCTCAAGAAGATCTGGGACCAGGGCAGCACGGTCAGCACGTGGTCCGACATCGACCCCTCGTTCCCGGCCCAGCCGATCAAGCTCTTCGGCCCCGGCGCGGACTCGGGCACCTTCGACTACTTCACCGAGGCGATCAACGGCAAGGCGAAGCAGAGCCGTTCCGACTACACCCAGTCCGAGGACGACAACGCCCTGGTGACCGGCGTCGCGGGCGACAAGTACGCCCTCGGCTACTTCGGCTTCGCCTACCTGGAAGAGAACCTCGACAAGATCAAGGCGGTCGACATCGATGGTGGCGCCGGCTGTGTGGCCCCGTCCGCCGAGTCGGTCAACGGCGGCACCTACAAGCCGCTCGCCAGGCCGCTCTTCATCTATCCGTCGAAGGCGGCGCTGAAGCGCCCCGAGGTCGCCGCGTTCGTCCAGTTCTATCTCGACAACGTGAACAAGTACGTCGACGAGACCGGCTACATCGAAGCGCAGCCGGCCGTCCTCGCCAAGTCGAAGACCGATTTCGCGGCCGCCCTCAAATAGCTCTCCTCCTCCGACGCGCCGGCCCGATGCTCGGATCGGGTCGGTGCGTCGCATCCTTTCCGATTAGGGTGTACGCGTCATGACCGCAGCCAGTCGACCGCTCACACGCCGGCAGCCGATCTCGGAGCGGGTCATCGAGACCTTCCTCTTCCTGGCGGCCGCCCTCGGGGTGGTGACCACGGTCGGGATCATCATCGTCCTGGTCGCCCAGGCGGCGGAGTTCTTCGCCCAGGTCAACCCGATCGACTTCCTGACCGGCACCGTGTGGTCGGCCTCGATCCAGCCATTCCGGTTCGGCGTGATCCCGCTCGTCGTCGGGACATTGGCGGTTTCGCTGATCGCCCTTCTCGTCGCCGTCCCGCTGGGACTGCTCGCCGCCGTCTACCTCGCCGAGTACGCCACGATGCGGACCCGGAACCTGGTCAAGCCGATGCTCGAGACGATCGCCGGCATCCCGACCATCGTGCTCGGCTTCTTCGGCCTGAACTTCGTCACGCCGCACCTGCTGAAGCCGATCTTCGGCAGCGCCATCGGCACGTTCAACACGCTGGCCGGCGGCCTCGTCGTCGGGCTGCTGATCACTCCGCTCATCGCGTCTCTCAGCGAGGACGCCCTGCGGGCCGTGCCGCGCGGCCTCCGCGAGGGTTCCCTGGCAATGGGCGCGACCAAGTTCGAGATGGTCCGGCGCGTCGTATTTCCGGCCGCGCTGTCGGGGGTGATGGCCTCCATCATCCTGGCCCTGTCACGGGCGATCGGCGAGACGATGGCCGTCGTCCTGATCGTGGGCACCAGTCCCAAGCTGACCTTCAACCCACTCGAGAGCACCCAGACGATGACCGCCTTCATCGCCCAGATCAGCGCCGGCGACACGCCCCAGGGCTCGATCCAGTTCAAGTCGCTGTTCGCCGTCGCCCTCGTCCTCTTCGGCCTGACGCTCGTGCTGAACCTGATCAGCAACCGGATCGTCAGGCGTTACCGGAACATCTACTGATGACCGCCGTCACCCCGCCCGCCGCGGCGGCTCCCCGCTTCGAGCCACAGCTCATGCGCCGCAAGCTATCCGGGACGATCTTCCTGGGGGCCTGCCTGCTGGCGATCGGGCTGCTGCTGCTTGCCCTCATCCTCCTGCTTGTGAGTGTCCTGACCGCGGGCGTGCGGTGGCTCGATACTCAGTTCCTGACCAGCATGCCCTCGCGGCACCCGCAGAACGCCGGCGTCCTGCCGGCGATCGTCGGCAGCCTGGAGATGGGGGTCATCATCGGCCTGATCACGTTCCCGGTCGGCGTCGCCGCGGCAATCTACCTCCAGGAGTACGCTGCCGACACGTTCCTCAACCGTCTCCTCCGGACGAACATCTCGAACCTCGCCGGCGTCCCCTCGATCATCTACGGCATTTTCGGCCTGGCCCTGTTCGTCCGGGTTCTGACCCTCGGCGACTCCCTGCTGGCGGGCGCCCTCACGCTGGCACTCTTGATCCTGCCGGTCGTGATGATCGCCAGCATGGAGGCGCTGCGCGCGGTCCCCAACAGCCAGCGGGAGGGCGCACTCGCCCTGGGGGCGACGCGCTGGCAGATGGTCCGCGGGTCGGTGCTCCCTGCGGCAGCGCCCGGAATCCTGACCGGAATCATCCTGGCCATGGCCCGGGCGATCGGCGAGGCGGCCCCGCTCATCATCGTCGGGGCCGTCGGATTCGTGACGTTTCTGCCGGCGCCGATCGGCGACCGCTACACGGTCCTGCCGATCCAGATCTTCGACTGGGCCAGCCGTCCGCAGTCCGACTTCCAGGGAATCGCGGCCGCTGCGATCATCGTTCTGCTCGTCCTGATGGTGCTGCTCAACGCCCTCGCACTGGTGATCCGAGTGCGCCTGTCGAGAAATATCCAGTGGTAGAGGAGTCACCCGTGAATGCGTCGTTCGTCGAGACGCCGGCCAAGACAACCGCGCAGCCGGAGACGGCACCGCGAGTCCACATCGCAATGGCCGGCCAGCCGGCCGCACCGTCCGGGCCGGTCGGCGAGCGGGAGATCGCGGTCGAGCTCAAGGACGTGACGTGCTGGTATGGCTCGTTCCGCGTCGTCCACGACATCAACGTCCGGGTCGCCGCTCGCGAGGTGACGGCCCTGATCGGCCCGTCCGGCTCCGGCAAAACGACCGTCCTGCGCACGATCAACCGGATGAACGACCTCGTCTCGACCTTCCGTCTCCAGGGCAGCATCCTCCTCCACGGCCAGGACCTGTACGCCGCCAGGACCGACCCGGTCGAGGTCCGGCGGCGCGTCGGCATGGTCTTCCAGAAGCCGAACCCATTCCCCAAGTCGATCTTCGACAACGTCGCGTTCGGGCCGCGGATCAACGGCTTCAAGGGCAACATCGGTGAGCTTGTCGAGGCAAGCCTGCGCCGGGCGGCCCTCTGGGACGAGGTCAAGGACAAGCTGAAGCAGAGCGGCATGTCGCTCTCGGGCGGCCAGCAGCAGCGGCTGTGCATCGCCCGGGCGATCGCGACCGAGCCGGAAGTGATCCTCATGGATGAGCCGTGCTCGTCGCTGGACCCGCGAGCGACGCTGCAGATCGAGGAGCTCATGGCCGAGCTCAAGACCCGCTATACGATCGTCATCGTCACCCACAACATGCAGCAAGCGGCCCGAGCCTCGGATCGGACGGCCTTCATGACGATGGGCGACGATCGAGCAGGCTTCCTCGTGGAGCAGGGGCCCACGATCGAGATCTTCACCAATCCCAAGAACCGCCTGACCGAGGACTACGTGTCCGGTCGTTTCGGCTGAGCCGGGGGTGCCTGAACACATGATGGAGAACGACCGCCCCACCGCCGAGCAGGTCGAGCGGCAGGTGGATGAGATCCTCGATCGAGCCAGACAGACCATCGCGACGACCGGGGGCGGCCTGCACGCGCGCCGCGAGACGCTGGACCGCGAGCTGCGCGAGATCAAGGACAACGTGCTGCGCATGGGCAGCCTCGTCGAGATCGCCCTCCGCGACGCGATCGCCGCACTCGTCGCGCACGACGCCCAGGCGGCGTCCGCCGTGATCGAGGGCGATCGGCACATCAACGCGGCGCAGCGGGCGATCAGCACTCTCATCACGACCACGATCGCGACCCAGCAGCCGGTGGCCCGCGACCTACGGTTCCTGCTCACCCTCGACCACGTGAGCTACGAGCTGGAACGGATGGGCGACCATGCCGGCAGCGTCGCGAAGCAGGTCCGCAAGCTGGCGCCGGAGCCGCCGCTCAAGGAATACGTGGACCTGCCCGCGATGGGCGAGCTGGCGGCCGAGCTGGTGCACGGCATCCTCCGTGCCCTGGTGGACGTCGACCAGGACAAGGCGCGCGAAGTGGCGACCGGTGATGACGCGATCGACGCCCTCTACCACCGCACCTTCGACGAGGTGCTCGAGCTCATGCGCGCCGACCCCGCCAACGTCGATCGCGGCGCCCGGATCCTGTTCGCCGCCCACTACCTGGAGCGGGTCGGCGATCGGGTCACGAACATCGCCGAGGACGTCGTCTTCCTCGCCACTGGCGAGATCGAGGACCTGAACCCGTGACCGCCGGGATGGGCCCGCGGCCGGACGGCCCGCCGATTCGCGTCCTCTTCGTGTGCACCGGCAATTCGGCCCGCAGCATCATGGCCGAGGCGCTCCTGCGCAGACGCGGCGGGGCGGACTTCGAGGTCTCCAGCGCGGGCACGGAGCCGAAGGGTATCAACCCGTTGACCATTCGAATCCTCGAGGAGGCCGGCCTGCCGACGACCGGATTCCGATCGAAGTCCGTCAACGAGTTCCTGGACCAGTCGCTCGACTATGTCGTGACCGTGTGCGACCAGGCGCGACAGGTCTGCCCGGTTTTCCCGGGCAGCCACCAGTCGCACCACTGGGGGTACGAGGATCCGGCGCTCGCGACCGGAAGCGACGAGGAGCGGCTGGCCGTCTTCCGGCGGGTCTTCACACAGATCGGCGAACGAATCGGCTTGTTCGTGCCGCTCGCCCTGCGCGCGCGAACCGAGGGCGGGCACGTGACGGCGGATCCCGCAGGAGTGGGCCGCGGCCAATGAGTCGCACCCTGCTCGTCGTCGAGGACGAGCCGACCTTGCGCGAGACGCTGGCAGACAACCTCGAGCGCGAGGGCTTCCGCGTGGTGACGGCCGACGACGGTCGCCAGGCGCTGGCGCGGTTTCGCGAGAGCCGTCCGAACCTGGTCCTGCTGGACCTCATGCTCCCCGAGCTGTCCGGGACCGAGGTCTGCCGCATCATCCGGCGCGAATCCGACGTGCCCATCCTCATGCTCACCGCCAAGAGCGGCGAGGTGGACAAGATCGTCGGCCTGGAACTGGGCGCCGACGACTACGTGACCAAGCCCTTCAGCCTGGGCGAGCTGCTGGCCCGCATCCGGGCGCTGCTCCGCCGGAGCGAGGCGCACCGGGTGGGCGAGAGCCCGCCGGTCGTGGATCTCGGGGGTGTCCAGGTCGACGTCGCCGGCCACCGCCTCCTGCGCGACGGAGAGGCCCTGCCGATCAAGCCAAAGGCGTTCGAGCTGCTCGCATTCCTGCTGTCCAACCCCGGCCGGGTCTTCACCCGGGACCAGCTCCTCCAGAACGTCTGGGGCTATGACTACGCCGGCGAGACGCGCACGGTCGACGTCCACATCCATGCCCTGCGCGCCCTGGTCGAGGCCAATCCCGGCACCCCAAGCCTGATCCAGACCGTGCGCGGCGTGGGGTACGTCCTGCGCCGACCGACCGGCTGAAGGCACGAGCCCGCCGCCTCCGAGCCTCGTCGATAGTTCTCGGCAGAAGGCAGGCCGTTGATCTCGGGGAAACCTCAGGCCGGCTGGAGCGACCGCCAGGTCTCGACCGCCCACTGGTAGTCAGCCGGGCTGTCGAATACGATCTTGACCGCGGCCCCGCTGCCGACCACCGCCGAATAGCCGTCGAGGACGGCCACCTCGATCCCCGAGCTGGCGTCCGTGGTCAAGCGGGCCTTGCCGATGACCGGCCCCTGGCGATGCGGGATCGAGCCTTCGCCCAGCTGTCCGGCGACCTGGTCCAGGAACACCTCCGGCGGCATCGGGCCGCCTGCGGTTCCGGTCCTGGTGGCGGCGAGGGTAACGCTGCGGCCCGCCTGGCCGCCCCACCACTCGTCCGCGCCGCGCCGCTCGGCGAACGAGCCCGGGACGGAGATCGACCAGCCTTCGTGGAGAGCGATCACCTGTCCGCGGCGATAGCCGATGAGCGGCGCGTCTTCGGCCTGTCGGGCTGCGGCGTTGATACGCTCCGCCAGCGGGTCGTCGCCACCGCGTAGTCGAAGGAGCTCGGCCCATTCACGCCACGGGTAGGGCAACGTCGGGTCCAGGCCGTGTGCGCGCCGGAGATAGCCTCGGACCTCGTCGATGAGCTCGGCTTCCTCCACGATCCCGGGCGGCCGCCAGCGGACGTCGGTCCACATGAGGCACAGCGCCCTGTTCAGCAGGTACCGCGCATCGGTCGCGTCGCTCCACCAGGGCCAGACCTCCACCGCGGTCAGCGGCTGCCGGATGGCCGTCTCGATCCAGGCCTCATCGTGCGGTCCGAGGACGGTCGCCAGCGCTCCGGGTAGCGTGAATCGGGTCCCAGCGGGCAGCCCCAGGTTGACCATATCCGCTCCGCGTGCGCGGGCAGCCCGGGCGGCGTGCAGGGCCGGCATGAGCCAGGCGAACATGTCTCGTTCGACGGAGGGTCGGTCCGCGGGCTCGAACAGAAACTCGTCTGTCTCGATCATGCCGTCATACAGCGCCCAGGTCACGTCGAGGTCCGTGCCCAGACGGCGCACGAGCTGGGTCAGGAAGGTGTGATAGCCGGGTCCGACGACGGCTGTGGAGGCTGTGAGGACGAGCCGGCCGGTCTGTGAGGCCACGATCGCGACGTCACCGGCCGCGGGATGGAGCATCGCGAACAGGGCTGGCCGGTTTGCCTCGTCAACGCCGAGGCGCGAGCCTCGAACCGTCTCGCGAGGCTCGTTTCGAAGCCAGGCGTCGGCCTCGAGCAACAATTCTTCGGGTGCCGGTACCTGCCGGAGGACGCCGCGCTTGTCCGGCTGACCTACCAGAGAGAGCCCGGGCTCCATGCCCAGCCGTTTGGCAGGCATTGCGTCCTGATCCGAGGCGTCCTTCGCCTGAAGTTCCCGCGACTCCCTTGCGAGCCGCCTAAGACGACCGGAGGCATCTTCCTCTTCGGCGACGGCGGAGCGACCGCCACGCAATCGGGGGCGGATCACGCCGGAGATCTCCTGATAGGGGACACGAACGGCTTCCGGGTCGTGCGTCGTTGGGCCACCCGGGCACCTCCTGGGTCATGGAGCGCGAGCGCGCGTCACGATCGTAGCCAGTGCGATGCGCGTGGCGCATCACCCGAACGGGCAGTACTCCGACCCCCTTTCGTCCGGGATGCCGAAGCCGGCAGGGCCCTCGCTGCATCACTGATGGCCAAGACGATGCCCCATGCCTCGGTGGGGCATGGGGCATCGAGCCATCCGTCGGCGGCGGCGTCAACCGCCGCCAGGGGTCATCTAGCGGCTGTACGTCTCGACCAGGAGCCACTCACTGAGGGCATCCCGGGCCTTGGTCGGGTTGTCGGTCGCGAAAGCGACGTGGACATTGTTCCCGGACATGCCGGTCGGGACGGCTGCCTCGATGTTGACCCCGGCATTCGCGAGCCGGCGAGCAGCCTGGGCGAGGGTGCCCGGCTGGTTGGCGAGCGCGGCCGTGATGAGCTCCACCGGGCGGTGCTTCCACTGCCCGTCGCTCAGCGCGCGCCGCGTCCCGGCCTCATCACTGGTAAGAAGCACGACCGAACCGCTGTCGCCGCAGGTCGCCCCGCTGAAGGCGGTGATGTCGATCCCCTTCTCGGCGATCGCTTCGGCCACCTTGGCAAACTCGCCTGGCTTGTTCTTGAGGTCCACGATGAACGCATTCATAGGGGCACCTCCATGGCAACACCAACCCGTACGACCGGCGGAGTTGTCCGTCGTAGGGGGTCAATGGCGAGCCTCTATTTTACTCCCGTCTGTCTCGCCGGTCGAGCCGCGCACGATCATGAACGAGCCCGCGGTGACCTTCCTCGAGCGCCGCCGCATCTGGGCGCGAGTGCATCTGACGCATCAAATTCGAGAGGATCGAGCGTGACCGCCACACGAATTGGCCAAAGCTCGCGACCGGCCACGCACCTTCATGGCGCTGCTGCTGCGCGTCCTGCAATTCTTTGATTGCGCGACGCGAGGTCGCCGCCGCGAAATCGCCGCTGGTCGCGGGCTCTGGCCACTGCTCCGCCGAAGGCGCGTCGTCCCAGTTGACATTCGAGCCCGCGCGCGGTTTGCTCAGCCGCAGGACGGAGGACCAGATGAGCGAGCGATTCGTGACCAGGGGATTCGTCGGTCGGCGCGGCACGGCGGAGGGCGGCGCCGACATCGCGTCGAGGATCCCGCCGGGCCAGTACCTGACGACTGACTTCCCCGTCCTGTCCGCGGGCCCCACGCCGCGCACGCCACTCGATCGCTGGACGTTTTCGATCGAGGGCCTCGTGAACGAGCCCGTCCGATGGACATGGACGGAGTTTCTCGCTCTGCCGGCCCGCGACTGGACCGTCGACATCAGCTGCGTCACGAAATGGACGAAGCTCGACACGCGCTGGCACGGCGTGAGCGTGGATACGCTGCTCGAGCACGCCGAGCTGGACCCGGCGGCCGCCTTCCTCATTGCCTGGTCCGACGGCGATTACACGACGAACCTGCCGATCGCGGACGTGCTCAACGGCCAGGCGTTCGTCGCCTATGAATACGACGGCCGGCCGCTCGCCCCAGAGCACGGTGGCCCCGCCCGCCTGGTGGTCCCCGATCGGTATTTCTGGAAGAGCGCGAAGTGGATCCGGGGCCTCCGCCTCCAGTCGACGGACGAGCCCGGCTTCTGGGAGTCGCTCGGCTACCACAACCGGGGCGACCAGTGGCTCGAAGAGCGCTACAGCGGTGACTAGGACTGGGACCGGAACGATGGCAAGCACCGTGGCAAGCACTGTGGCAAGCCCCATCGCATGGCAGCTCGCCACCGTGGCCGCGATCCGGGTCGAGACCCCGACCGTCCGCTCGTTCAGCCTCTCGCTACCGGCGTGGCTCGGGCATCGCCCCGGCCAACATGTCGACGTGCGGCTGACTGCCGAGGACGGCTACAGCGTCGAGCGGAGCTACTCCATCGCGTCCGAGCCGGAGCTGGCGAACACGATCGAGATCACGGTGGAGCGGATCGAGGACGGCGAGGTGTCGCCGTTCCTCCACGACGTCGTGGTGCCCGGCGACCGGTTCGAGATTCGCGGGCCGATCGGCGGCTATTTCGTCTGGGAAGCGACGCTCGGCGGGCCGCTCTTCCTCGTCGCGGGGGGATCCGGCGTGGTGCCGCTCATGGCCATGCTCCGCCATCGCGCGCGGTCCGGATCGGGCATCCCGACCCGCCTGCTGTTCAGCTCGCGACATGCCGAGGAGATCATCTATCGCGAGGAGCTCGATCGCCTGGCGGGAGCGCGAGACGGGCTGGACGTCATCCACACCCTGACGCGATCGCAGCCGGCGGGATGGACCGGTTACCGGCGCCGCATCGACGACCGGATGCTGGCCGAGGTCCTCGAGCCGCTGGGAATCTCCGCCCGCGTCTACATCTGCGGCCCGACGGCGCTCGTCGAGACCGCCGCCAATGCGCTCGTTCGGTTGGGCCTGCCGCCGAGCCGGGTTCGGACCGAGCGCTTCGGCCCGACCGGCACGTGAGTTCCCAGGAGAATCGAGCGATGGACGAGGACCGCACGATGGACCCGGTGGCCGAGCAGGTCCTGGATGGCAACGCGCTGGCCGGGACACTCGCCGCGGCCTTCGGATCGGACATGACTATGGTTCCCGGCCGATGCGCGCACTGCGGCACCGTGAGCCTCGTGGCCGAGCTGCGCGCGTATGTGCGCGCGCCGGGAGCCGTCCTGCGCTGTCCCACCTGCGACGGCGTGGTCCTCCGGATCGTCGAAACTGTCGAGGCCACCTATGTCGATGCTCGCGGAGCGGCGCACTTCCGCTTCGTACGCCGCTGACCGCGGCTTTCCCCTTCCGGCGCCACCGACGCCTGTGACGCCTCGGACACCGATCGTGGCGGACACTCGTCCACGCGAGCCTGACGCGCTCGGCCGATCGCGCCTGGTAGAGCGGCGGCCGAATGAGGGATTCTCGTTCGCCCGTCGTCACACTTCGATGGTAGCGTCACAGCGGCCGCGCTCAGTCGTCTTGAGACCATCATGACGAACAATCGGGCGCCTTGGCTGGCTTGCCTGGTGCTCGGCTGCCTGGCAGTCGCGTGCTCGGGCGGAGCCTCGGCGACGCCGGGCGGACCGACCCTCCAGCCGCCGACCGACACGCCTTCGGCCGCTGTGAGCCCCACCCCGAGCCCACTCTCGGGCTCCTCACAGGCTGCACGGCCGGCATTCTCGGAGGCGCAGGTTCCGAAGGTGGCCGCCGGCGTCCCGCCTGAGAACGTGCCCGTGGTCTTCGAGGAGACAGGTGTGCCGGGCCAGACGATCAGCTACACGCTGACCGCCGATGGAATGGCGTCCTACCACTGCTGGAATCCGCAGACGCAGGAAATCGACACGCAGAAGGAGACCGTCTCGCGGACGGTGACGGCCACGGCCACCTTGACGTCTGATGCCAGCGGGAGGGTTCGGGGGACGCTCCAACTCGCACCTCCACGCCCGGAGAAGCTCGCGTGCCTCTTGGGGTATCGGGCCGTGCCATACGCTGGCACGTATAACCGTGTAGTCCTTGCCGACACGACGAACCACCTGTCCGTCGAGCTTGGTGACCACGAGTTCGTCGGCGGCTGATTCAGGGCCCGCATTCGAGCGGGTTGTCAGCGACGCATGTCACGCGGCCTGTTGACGATCGGCGTGGTGGTCGTTGCCGGAGGAGTCCTCATCCTGGCCGCTGGCCGGTTCGTCCGCAAGCGCCGGCGCCGCATCTGAACGCGGTCGACGGTAAGGCGACGGCCGACAATTACGGTTGCCGTCACGCACCGTGCGTAGTACTTCCTGGGGCCTCCGATAGTACGGCGGGGGTATCCTCTCCCCGAACTCAACAGGCGAGTCGCGCCAGCGGCTCGCGCGCGGGGCCCGGTCATACGGGATCACCGCTCAACGAGAAGTAGCGACGCAAGTCCGAGTGAGGTATAGGTCATGTCCCTGCTCCAACGGGTTGAGCGGGTTCGACAGGGAGCCAACATCCAGGATGCCGGCGTAGCGGTACCCGTCGCTCCTCCGACTCCGCCGCCGCCGCCGACGCCGGCCCCTGCGACGACGACCCGCGGCTCACCTCGAGACGAGTTGCTTCGGGACGTCCGGATTCGGCTGCAGGCCGAAGTCATCAGCGCGTTCGGCTCGGTGCTCGACGTCCCACCGAGTGAGCTACGCAGCAAGATCGAGCCCATCGTCGACCGGATCCTCGGCCTGCACGGCTTCGCCGTGACGCGGGACGAGCGGCTGCGCCTGATCGACGAGATGGTCCATGAGGTCACCGGGTTCGGGCCCCTCGAGCCGTTCCTTCTGGATGAGTCGATCACCGAGGTCATGGTCAACGGCCCGGACCATGTCTACATCGAGCGGGACGGGAAGATCGAGCGCGTCGACGTCGTGTTTCAGAACGACGAGCACGTTCGGCGAATCATCGACCGGATCATCACGCCGATGGGACGACGCATCGACGAGTCGAGCCCGCGGGTCGACGCCCGCCTCCCCGACGGCTCGCGCGTGAACGCGGTCATCTCACCGCTCTCGCTCGTTGGACCGGTGATCACGGTCCGCAAGTTTGCTGCCACGCCGTACACCGTCGAGGATCTCATCCGCTTCGGCACGTCAACGGCCGATATGTTCGACTTCCTGAAGGCCTGCGTGGAGGCCCGACTCAACGTCTTCGTCTCGGGCGGCACCGGATCGGGCAAGACGACGACGCTCAACGTGCTCTCCTCGTTCATCCCCGAGGAGGAGCGGATCATCACCATCGAGGACGCGGCCGAGCTGCAGCTCCGCCAGACCCACGTCGTGACGCTCGAGTCGCGCCCGCCCAACCTGGAGAGCGAGGGTGAGATCACAATCCGCGACCTGTTGCGCAATGCACTGCATATGCGCCCCGATCGCATCATCGTCGGGGAGTGCCGCTCGGGCGAGGCCCTGGACATGCTCCAGGCCATGACCACCGGCCAGGACGGCTCGCTCTCAACTGGGCACGCGAACAGCCCGCGGGACATGCTCCGGCGGATCGAAACGATGGTCCTCATGGCCGGCTATGAGCTGCCGCTGCGGGCGATCCGCGAGCAGATCGCCTCGGCCGTCGACCTGATCGTTCACACGGCGCGCCTCAAGGACGGCTCGCGCAAGATCGTCAACATCACCGAGGTGTACGGGATCGAGGACGACGAGATCCTCACCCAAGACGTGTTCGCCTTCGAGCAGACCGGCCTTCGAGACGGCAAGGTCGAGGGCGAGCTCAAGCCGACCGGGATCCGGCCCACGTTCATGGGAACGTTCCAGGCCAACGGAATCCAGCTGCCGCCCGGGGAGTTCGGCATCCCCTCCGAAGATTCCGCGCGGCCAGGTCCGTCACGCCAGGGCAAGGGGAGATTGGTCGCGAGGTCGACGAATCAGGTGCCCGATACATCACGAGTCCCGGTCGGAAACGGCCGAACGGTCACGGCCGGGGGAATGGTCTATGTCTCGTCGCTGGGGCCCGTCGATCCGGAAACTGGCCAGGTCGTCAGCGGAGCGATCAAGGAGCAGACACGCCAGTGCCTGACCAACCTGAAGGCAACCCTTGAAGCCGCCGGGAGCTCGCTCGAGAAGGTCGTCTGGGCGAACTGGTCGTTGCGTGACCCGGCAGAGTTCGACATCTTCAACGAGGAATGGGTGCGTTGGTTCCCGGGTGACGCGCCCGTTGGCCAGGGTACGCTGATGCCCGCCCTGCAGCGCCGCGCCGGTTTCAGGATCTCCGTCGGGGTCATCGCAGAGGGGTAGGCGGGTCGGGCGGCTCGGGCTTGCGCTTCGAAAGCCTGCCGCAGAAGTCGGTCGTTCGTGTGTACGTTTGGTTCCTGACCCTTCCCCTGAGCCTGCCGGTGAAGGCGCCAGGCAACTGTCTCGGGACGTTCAGTCTTTCGGGGGCAGGGGTGGACCAACAAACTCCTGGCTGTAGCGACTCGCGATCTCCTTGAGGGCTTGTCTGTCGAGGAACTGCTCATCGGCGGGAGGCAGTCCCAGGGACCGAGCCGGCTTCCCGCCCTCGCGGAAGAACCCCTCAACACCCGCTGGCCCGAAGAACAAGAGCAGACGGGCTTCCGCCGAGTCGACGTGGAAGGCATGAGCGACATCGCGAGGGCTATAGACAAACGAGCCAGTCACCGCTTCGACCACGGCTTCACCGTGCTGGACGCGAACCTCGCCCGAGAGGACGACGAAGAACTCGTCCTCCGCTCGGTGGATATGGAGGGGTGAGGCGAATCCCTTGGGCATCAGGAACTCGATCGCGGCGAAGCGGCCCTCGGTTTGGTCTCCCGTCGCCTTGAGGACGCCGAGCCCGCCGTTGAACCACAACGCCTCGCCTTCACCGGGCCTCAATCCGTAGCCACCAACTATTTGCGGAAGAGACACCGCTTCACTCCTTCCACACCACGGCCCCACCAATCAGCATAACCACGCGTGAGCAGAGGCAGGCCGTCTCCCACCATGGCCGACACTGGCCCCTGCTCGGCGCACGCAGATGACCCTATGTGTCGCAAGTGCGGATCAAGTGGCGGTGGTCTCTGCGGACGCCGGCTCGCTGATAGTCGCTTCGGCCCGTGAGCCCGACCGCCGACGATTCCGCCCGCGCGAACCTTCCCCCGTTCGTACTGGCCGTGGCGTTCGGCAGCACGGCCTACATCGCCTCCTTTACGGCAGGAGCCCTCGCCGCTCGCGAGATCACCGGATCGGCACAGCTGTCGGGCCTGCCCAGCGCGTTGGGCACCGTCGGCACGGCGATCGCGATCGCGATATTGTCCGGCGCGATGGGACGGTGGGGCCGCCGGGCGGGCCTCATTGCCGGCCTTGCCTCCGGACTGGCTGGAGCGACCGTCACGGTGATCGGAGTGGCCGCCGCATCGTTCCCGCTCCTGCTCGCCGGCAGCCTCGCGGTCGGCTTCGGCAACGCGGCGCTCCAGCTCTCGCGATACGCCGCCTCCGACCTCGTGGCGCCCGAGCGCCGCGCGGGCGCGGTGGGCATCGTCGTGTGGGGCAGCACCGCCGGCGCCGTCCTTGGTCCCAATCTCCTTCAGCCGGCCGCGGCAGTTGGGGAATGGCTCGGTCGGGGGC
>WNFU01002207.1_pt1 | contig 36082 bp, 38 predicted proteins | sample 5400121 | NCBI WGS metagenome assembly WNFU01 (sample SAMN13153360, study PRJNA577476) | soil metagenome | isolation source: 100 cm soil or saprolite under grassland replicate 1 | place: USA:California | collected 2016-06-15
TCATCACCACCGCCAACGACCAGATCAACACCTGGACGATCGCCCGCGACGGCAGCGACCGAGAGCAGGTGACCGACTACCCCCCGGGCGGCACTCGCGCGCTCGGGAACTCCTACTCCCCCGACGGGCACTGGATCCTCCTGCGGATCGAGCAAGGCGACGCCTTCGCGCTCTTCAAGATCCGCCCGGACGGCACCGACCTGACCCAGATCACGCCGTTCTCGACCTTCAAGCCCCGGAACATGGCCTGGGGGTCGGCACTGGCGCACAAGCAGGGAAGCGGCCACTGAACCGATGAGGCGAGAGCCCCGTCCGCCGGGCGGGGCTCTCGACCTTTACGCGACGAGGTCACAGCCGAAATGCCCTGCGGGGTCGGGCCTTGGGAAGGCCAAAAAGCCGGCGGTCGTTTGTACCTACCGTGGGAGCAGAACGTCCCGATTTTCAGGCGTTTGACGGGAGCGACGGGACTCGAACCCGCGACCCCGTCGACAGTTAGCCCAACGCGACGACGGGAATGCCGGGGCCATGGCGAAGGCTGACAAGAACCGCGTAGATGCTGGCCCGGCAGAACCAGCGCTTGATCCGGATCTCAGCAACTTCGTGGACTGGTTCGTCGACCGGTGGCTCCGCCGAGGCGAATGCCGTCGGGGAGACGAATCCCCAGACTTCAACACCCTCGCGCCGACGCCGCCACCGCACGCGCTGGGACGAGCACGGGCGCTTGGTGTTGGTCGCGGACCAGGTCGACAACGGCGCGACAGGAAGAAAACCTTCGCGGTAGGAGGCCGTCCCACGAACGGCTCAACTGCAAGGAGAAGGCGCCGCGCGTTCTTCCGCCGCCGCCGGCAGACGAGCGAGAACCGCGCCGCCAGGTCGGACTTGCCGAGCCGGCCAATCGACGCTCAGACGTTTTCGTGATGACTCGGTGATGACAAGGCTTGCGAATCCCGGCTCCAGGAGTTGCTTTTTGACGCAGTTACTCACTCGTCTACGTGGTTGCCCAAGTGCATAGGCAGACGGTGACGATCTGCGCAGTCACGCGATGCGCATGTAGCGGTCCAATCGGTAGCGCCGGACGTTCTCGATCAGGCTGTCGGCGCGGGCCCAGAAGGCGCGGCGGGCGCCGGGGCCGTTCTCGAGCACGGAGAGGTGCGTCGCCCGGAAGCCGCCGCGCGAGCGCACGAGCTCGGCTCGCAGCAGTCGCCGCGGGTAGCCGGCGCCGACGAGCTGGCGCAGGAGGTCGGATGCGCCCAGTGCGCCGACCTGCGTGTCCCTGTCGCCGACGAGGAAGACGAAGCGCACACGCGGCGGGATCGAACGGAGGTCGAGCTTCGGGTCGAGCAGGACCGGGAAGACTGCGAGGACGGCGCGGGGGAGCCCGAACTGCGGATGGAGCGCCGTGTAGTCGACGGCGAGACCTCCGCCGCGCGAGTAGCCGATCAGGACGACCGGGAGCCCCTTCGGCTCGACGTGCGCGGCGGCGGGCGGGAGCGCGTCGAAGAGGAAACGGAGGCCGCGCGAGTCGCCGGGAATCGTCTCGTAGCGCGGGTAGAGGACGGCGTTCCCCCGCGCGGCGAGGTGCCGGAGCCAGGGCCGGTGGTTCGCGGGGGTGTCCTCCGTTTCGTCCCCGCGGCCGTGGATGAAGACGACGAGCGTCTTCGGCTGCTCGCCCTTCGGCTCGAACAGCCACACCTGGTGCGCGCCGCGGCCGATGCTGCGCTCGAGGATCCCGTGCGACTTCGGCCTGCTCGCGCTGCCGCAGCCGGCGAGCAGGGCAACTGCGATCAGCGTCAGTAGCCTAGGGCGAGACACTCCTGACGGAGTCTAGGCGAAGGCCTCGGTCGGTCCGGACGACGTCGACGCCGACCAGGTGCCAGCCCGGACCGCCGGTCGCAAAGCGGACCGTGGTCGGTCGGGTGACGCGGACGGAGCGGACGACGCGCCCCCCGACCGTGAACGTCGTCCGGTCGGGGGCCCGCGTCGTGAGGCCCACGCGCAAGGCGGAGCCGCGCGCCCAGAACGCGGAGTGCCGGAAGCGCGGCGAGCCGCCGGTCAGGCTCTCGCAGAAGACGACGTCGCGGGCGGGCTCCGGCACCGGCGCCGGGCCGCGCGGCCGTCCGGGCGCGAACGTGGTCACGCCGCCGCCGCGGGCGAGGCGGCCAAAGCCGTGGTCGCCGAGGGCGCGCCAGGCGAACCAGGCGCGCTCGCCGAGCAGGCCGGCGTGGAAGGCGACGTAGCGGACGCCGAGCCGGCGCACGAGCGCCTCGCTTCCGGGCCGCCATTCGCCGCAGTCGAGCGGCTGGAGCCGGAGCGCCAGGAGCGCCGCCCGCTTCGGCGCGACCGTCGAGTAGCCGCCGGGGCGCTCGCGCCGGGCGACCTGGTCGTAGTAGAGGTAGACGCTGCCGAGGTCGACCCCCGGATGGAGCACCGGCAGCTCCAGCAATCGTCCCGGAGGCTCACGGCGGAGCGCCGCGTACGCGCGGTTCCCCGGCCCGGCCACGGCGGCGTCGTAGATCTTCACGCGCAGATCAGCGACGAGCGCCAAAACCGTGACCAAGTAACAGACTGTTACTTGGCGCGGGAACGTCCGGGCGATGCGCGCGACGGCGACCGCGGCGAGCCCGGCGAGGGCGAGGCAGGCGACGGGCATCTGCCGCTCGGGCACCCGGGGGTAGCGCAGGGGCGGGAAGTGGTGCCACAGCGTCGCGTAGAGCGGGAAATGGGTCCCGAGCGCGAGCAGGATCGGCACGATCGCCCCCACCGCGAGCGCGACGGCGAGGCCGAGCCGCCGCGCTCGCAGGAGTAACGCCAGCCCTGCGAGCGCGAGGAGGGGCGTCAACCAGCCGAGGAAGACGAAGCTCTCGAGCCCGTGCCGGCGATGGCGGGTGACGAAATCGAGCCCGTCCGCCGAGTAGTGCGCCACCTCCCGGAGCGACCGTCCTCCCGAGCTGATCGAGCCCGAGATCGCCACGTGCTGAACGAGCACGCCGGCGCCGATTGCGGCAAGGACGCCGAGCAGCGCCCCCGCGAGCAGAAACGGATCCCGCGTCCGGCAGACGGCGTAGAGGAGGAAGAACGGCACCGCTCCGAGCGCCAGGTGCGCGTCAGAGAACGGGATCGACGCGAGCGCCGCCCCCGCGCCGGCGAGCCACCAGCGGCTCCCGCGCCGCGCCCGCTCGAACGCCCACAGCGCCAGCGGTAACAGCACCGAGACCGGTCCGCGCAAATGGCCTGCGCTCTGGGCGACCCGGTACGGCGCGAGCGCGAAGACGACGCCGCCCGCCAGCGCCGCCCCCCGCTCCAGTCTGAGCTCGCGCAACCAGAGACACGCGAACCCGCCTGCCGCGAGGTAGGTCAGGAGCAGGAAGACGTTCCACGCGAGCACCGTCCCGAAGATCGCGACCAGCGGCCAGTAGGGCAGCCCGAACGGCCAACCGCCGAGGTTGACGCGGGGCTCGCTCTCCGGCCGGAAGGTGTACGGGTCGAGCCAGGGCTTCGCTCCGCGCTCGAGCTGGTCGCCGACGAGCCAGAGGTGGTACTCGGCCTGGAGGTGGTCGCCCGCCGCCGCTTCGCCCGGCACCGGCCGTGCGACGGCCGCGAAGCGCGAGCCGAAATGCTCCGGCGCGGGCCACATCGCGACGACGCCCGCCGCGAGGTAGAGCGCACAGGCGAGCGCTACAAAGCCCGGGCGGCCGAGAGCAGCTCGTCGAAGTCCGGCACGTCTGCCGACTCGTACCGCCATGCGCCGCGGACCGTACCGCTCCGGTCGACGAGGAAGGCCGTCCGCTCGGCCACGTCGCGCAGCCCGCGGAACTCGTGCGCGACCCCGAAGCCGCGCACCGCCTCGGCATTCCAGTCCGAGAGAAGCGGGAAGTTCAGGTCGAGCGCCTGCATCCAGGCGACGTGCGTCCAGGGCGAGTCGCGCGAGATCCCAATCGGGCGCACCTCTGCCTGCTCGAACTCCTCGCTCCTGTCACGCAGGAGCTCCATCTCGTTCGTTCAGGTCGACGACCAGTCGAAGAGGTAGAAGAGCAGCAGGAGCGGCTTCTCGCCCGCGAGTTCCCGCAGCGAGACGGGCTCCCGCGGGCCCATCCATACGCGCACGTCCGGAATCTGATCCCCCACCGCCAGCATGAAGCGAGCTTAGAGGACGTCCGTCAGCCTCGAAGTGCGAGGGCGAGCACCGCCTCGGTGTGGCGGCGCGCCGTCGCAAACGAGATGCGGCCCGCGGCGAACTCGACGACGAAGTGGGCAGCGTGCGGAAAGTGAACCCGCTCCCAGCGCGTCGCGGCTCCACGAGGCGCAGGGAGGCGCCGGTACGGAAGCCCCGTCAACAGCGCGTAGCGCTTCAGCACGGCCACGTGCGGATCGGAGCCGTAGACGAGCGTCAGCGGCTGGTGGTACCAGATCGTCAACGTGGGTCGGACACGAAGGAGGAACGCGCGTATCGCGCGGTTCTCCGGCTCCGACAGCGGCCGCGGCCCCGAGTAGTAGCCGTCCCACGGCCGGCCGTTCGGCACCCAGGCCGTCGGCCAGTTGCGGTTCAGGTCGACGCCGTGGGCGTTCTGGCGGGTGCCTGCCGCCAGGCCGTCCGGGTTGACGGTCGGGACGAGCCAGAGGTGAACGCCGACCGGAAGCGGCACGTGCCTGAGAAGGGAGATCACGCCCAATCCGGCCGGCTCGTTGCCGTGGATGACGCCGACCACGACCGTTGCCGGCGCGGCCGGGCTGCCGCGCTCGTACGCCACGATCGGCCGGCCGCGCACGGAGTGCCCGATGACGATTGCGCCGTCGGTCTGCGCAGGAACGTCGGGAGCGGAGACGGGCGCGAGCAGAAAGGCGACGAAGCAGACCAGCGCGAACCGCACGATCGGCGCAGCCTACGGCTCCGCGATCCGGACGTGCATGTGGTTGTCGTGGAACCCGAGCACCTGCACGATCCGGGGCGGGCCGGTCAGGTGCGTGTGCGGGCCGACGAAGATCTTCACCGCGCCGGAGCGAAGGAAGCGGTCGAGCATGTCTTGGGCGAGCCGCCGGTCGATCTGCTCGGGGCGCACCGGCGGGCGCTCGCGGCGATCGAGCCGCGGGTAGTAGACGTCCACGTCGAGCCCGTTCTGGTGCGAGGCGTGCTTCGGGCCGAAGTAGCCCCCGTGCGGGCGGCTGAGATCCCCGATCCCGACCCGCGGGGCAGCCCTGTTGGCGTGCGCGTAGGCGGCGAGGACGTTCAGCACGATCCGGACGAGCCGGTCGTTGCCGTAGCGCCGCCAGGGCCGGTCGGGAGAGCGACGGAGGATCGGGTCCCAGGTGAAGAACGTCGACCCTGCGCCGGGGAAGCGGACGCCGCGAACGAGCGCTCCGTGGTCAGGCCGGCCCAGCGAGAGCGAGTGCCGCCAGTGCACCTGCGGCCGAGGCTTGGCCGGCGCGTGCGGCAGCACGAGCGCGAGAACGAGGATCAGCGCGCGCAGCACCAGGAAGCGACGCGGGGGAACCCCCCGAACTGCGTCGAGATGCGGGACGCGCCGACGATCCGGTGGCGGCCGCCCGTACGGACGAAGACCCACTCATTTGCGGTCGGCCACGTGACGAGCAGCCACCGCCCGTCCGGGGAGAACCTGAGCTGGTCCAGAGCGCCCGTGCCGCGGAAGAGGCTCCGCCGCCTGTTGAGGAGCACGACGTTGCTCGTCGATCGGGCGACGCGGATCACGCCGACGCGATGCGAGCCGGGAACGAAGGCCGCGTCGACGTCCCGGGTGCCTGCCGGCGGGTTGTCCTCGGCAAAGAGGACTCCTTGTAGCCCGAACACACGGACAGAGTGGGGAGCGACGACGAGCAGTAGGCGCCCATCGCCCGACCACTCGAGCCTTCGCGGGGCCTCGGGGACCCGCCTTACGAGCACGGGAGCGAGCGCCTCGAGGCTGTAAACGACGATCCTGCGGCCTCTCGCATACGCGACCATCCGGCCACGGCCCGGACGCCACGCCGGCGCGACCGGCGCAGCGCGCGCGACCGCCCGGTCGCCCGTCCCGTCGCCGGCCACGACGCGCAACCGCCCGCCGGACACGTAGGCGATCCGTGTGTCCGAGCGGGTGCCCGTCCAGGCCGGGAAGCGCGGCGAGCGGCGCGGGAGCGTCCAGCGCACCTCTCCCTTCAGGTCGAGCGCGTCCAGCTCGTTCGCCCGCACGGCCGCCACGAAGTGACCGAGCGGCGACCAGGTGGCGTCGCGGTAAGGACCGAGGCGCCGACGCGAGCCGTCCGCATTCACGATCCAGGCGCCGCCGGGGCCGGAGACGAGCAGGCGGCCGGGCGCCGGCAGCGAGAAGAGCTCCGGCTGGGCCTGCTCGACGCCGACCGCCTTGCGCAGCGAGTGGATCACCGAGCGGCCTGGCGGGCTGAGCGCTGCTGCGACGACGGCCGCGACGAGCGCGCCCACCACGAGCGGCCGCGCGTGCCGGCGCGGCCAGGCCACCGGCTCGCGCGCCTCGTACGCCGCCCGCACGACCGACCAGGAGCGCTCGCCGGCCTCGTGCTCGCCGGGAGCGTCGATCCGCTCGAGCCGCCTCGCGGGAGCTCGAGCAGCTCGGCGATCTCGCCCGGCGTGTAGTCGAGCAGGTAGCGCAGCACGATCACCGCCCGGTGCTCCGGCGAGAGCGCGTCGAGCTGGCGCAGCAGCTCCTCGTCGCGCTCGGGCCGCTCGGGGGCCGGCGCGTCGACCGGATCGGCCTCGGGGCGCAGCGCGCGGGCGCGGGCCCAGTCGATCGCGCGGTTGACGACGATCCGGTGCAGCCAGGGCCCGAACGGCCGGCGCCGGTCGAACCGGTCGAGCGCGCGCACGGCGGCGAGGAAGGCCTCCTGCGCGATGTCCTCGGCGGCGGCGGCGTCGCGGACGACGAGGTATGCCGCCCGGTACGCGGGAGACCAGTGCGCGCGAAAGAGCGCCTCGAAATCCGAGGCAGACCCGGCCTGGGCCCGCCGCACCCAGGCCCGCTCGTCGCGGCCGGTTCCCATCGCGCGCCGACTATACGAAGCCCTTTGTGCAGCAGGTCCATCGCGCGTTGTACGAGCACGCGGCCTACGGAGGTCCGGGACCGCTCGAGCCTAGAGGCCCGTACTGGGAGGGTGGGTTTGCGTACTTCGGAGGGCGACCCGGGTCTCCCGATCAAGTTCGGTCCCTGCTCGAACGGCGAATTCGTGCCGCCACCGCTCACGGCGGTCGAGCGGGAGGCGATCAGGCGAGCCCGGCGCGACTGCGAGGAGAACGCCAGGCGCGTCGGAATGACGCGGGCGACCTTCCTCCGCTCGCTTTGCGGGGCCGGGACCACGTTGCTGGCGCTCCAGGGCTGTGCAGGCGAGTCGGCGCGCAGGGTGCTCGGTGGCGGCTGGGACGTGCCGTCCGCGGCGGGGCTCGACGAGGACGCAGCCCGCGCAGTTCTCGCCGGCGATGAGTTCGTCTTCGACGTCCAGGGCCACTTCCTCGAATACGACCTGATGCGGCGGAGCGGCGCCGGTCCGTTCTTCGGGTCGGTCTTCCCCCAGGTCAATTGCGGCGCCGATGACCCTCGCGCCTGCTTCTCGCGCGAGGTGTTCCTCGAGGACTTCTTCCTGCGCAGCGACACGAGCATGGTGACGATCTCGGCGCTGCCGATCGCCCCCAAGGGAAGCCCGCTGTCGCAAGCGATCATGGACGACGCGCGACATACCGCGGAGCTCGTCACGGGCTGGAAGCCGGTCCTGCTGCACGCGCAGGTGCTGCCGAACTACGGCCGGCTCCAGGAAAACCTCGACTTGATGGAGGAGAACGCTCGCCGCTACCCGATCGCGGCCTGGAAGGTCTTCACGCACTTTCCCGACGCCTTCGGTTCGCCCGGCAACGCCTGGCGGTTGGACGACGCCGACAAACGACTCCCGCAGGTGGGGCACGCGTTCATCCAGAAGGCGCGCGAGCTCGGCATCGAGATCATCTGCGCGCACAAGGGCTTCGGCGCCGGCAGTCGCTATGCGTCGCCCGAGGACGTACCCCGCGCCGCGAAGGACTTCCCCGACATCAACTTCATCGTGTACCACTCCGGCTTCGAACGGGTCGGGCCGCGCGAGGGGCCGTACACCGCGCTAACCGCGAACATCGGCGTCAACCGGCTGATCACCGCCATGAAACGGGCCGACATGGGGCCGAACGAGAACGTCTATGCCGAGCTCGGCTCCACCTGGTGGACGATCATGCGCGACCCGAACCAGGCTGCGCACGTGCTCGGAAAGCTGCTCAAGTACGTGGGCGAGGACAACGTGCTCTGGGGCACGGACTGCATCTTCTACGGGTCGCCCCAAGACCAGATCCAGGCTCTCCGGACGTTCCGGATCTCACAGGAGTACCAGGAGCGCTTCGGCTACCCGGCGCTGACGCCGCTCCGCAAGGCGAAGATCCTCGGGCTAAACGGCGCCCGCGTCTACGGTGTCGAACCGAAGAAGCGGACGTACCGCTTCAGCCGGCGCGACCTAGAGGAGCTGCGCAAGTCGCTGCCGTTCAAGCACGAGACATACGGCCCGCGCAACCGCCGCGAGGTCGAGCGCCTGCGCGTCCACCACCGCGGTTGGCCGGGTTAAGCCCCCTACACCGCAACCGCGGGGGGCTCCGTCGCGTTCGCGATCTCGCGGACGACCTCGACGATGTCGCGCTTCGCGCTCCAGATCCGACGCTGCCGGTCGGAGCCGTTGCCCTTGGCGACGATCTCGCCGATTCCCTCCAGCTCGCGCTCGCAGCCGAGCTCGCGCGCGTGCGGCTCGAGCTCGCGCAACGTCCGCCGGACCAGCTGCGCCACCGGCACGCGGTTCCTGCGGCCCGTCACCAGGTCCATCACCGGCGCCTCTAGCCCGTAGCGGGCGGCGAGCCACTTGTTCTCGGTCGTCAGGATCCGGTGATAGGAGGGGATCTCGGCCCCGACCGCGTACCGCTCCGAGTAGAGCTTCACGAGCGACTGGCAGTACGCGGCGAGGGCGACCGCGTCCTCGCCGCGCGTGACGGCGTCGCAGACGCGGATCTCGACCGTCCCGAAGCGCGGGTGGAGGCGGATGTCCCACCAGATGTGCGTGTAGTCCGCGATGCAGCCGGTCTTCTCGAGCTGGCCGACCACCTCGGCGTAGTCGGCGTAGTCGCGGAAGCGCGGCGGCGGGCCGGAGCGCGGGAAGGCGGCGAAGACCATCTGCCGGCTCGAGGCGAGGCCGGTCGGCTCGCCCCGCCAGAACGGCGAGCTCGCGGACAGCGCGAGCAGCTGGGAGAGGTGCGCGAGCAGGCCGTTCACGATCTGGACCGCCTTCTCGGCCTCGTCCACCGCGACGTGGATGTGCAGGCCGAAGATCAGCTCGCGCCGCGCGACGTACTGGAGCTGGTCGACCAGGTGGTGGTAGCGGTCGCGCGCCGTGATCCGCTGGCGCTCGAAGAGGCTGAACGGGTGCGTCCCGGCCGAGCCGACCCGCATCCCCTGCTCCCCTGCATCAGCTCGGGGTTGACGCTCGCCTCCAGCTCGTGGCCCGCGGTCGCCGCGAGCACGGTCTCGACGTGCTGGACGAGGTCGAGCGTGTCCCCGTCCAGGAGCATGTACTCCTCCTCGACCCCGAGCGTGTAGGGCTCGCCCCGGCCGAAGTTGTGGTCGAGCACGCTGCCGCCCTCGGCGAAGCTCTTGCCCGTGATGTCCGGCGGGAAGATCTGCTTCATTCCGGCGCCACCGCGTCCGCCTCGAGCTCGACCACCCAGCGCGGGTCGGCCAGCGCGGTGACCACGACAAAGGCGCTCGCGGGCCTGATCTCCGCGAACACCTCGCCGTGCGCGCGGGCGAAGTCGTCGAAGAGGTCCGGGCTCGTAGCGTAGGCGCGCGTGCGGACGACGTCCTCGAAGCTCGCGCCCGCCTGCTCGAGAGCTTCGCCGATGATCTCGAGGCAGCGGCGCGTCTGGCCGTACGCGTCGCCCGGCGGCTCGCCTCCCTCCGGCATGATCGGAGCGGTACCGGCGACGTAGACGTGTCGGCCGACGCGGACGGCCCGCGAGAACCCCGCCACCGGCTCGTAGGGCGATGCGGAGGAGATGAGCTGCCGCTCCACCGGACTAGTATCGCGCTCCGTGGACGCTCTGAGGCAGGTCGAGAGCTGGCCCGCGGAGACGGTCGCGGTCGGCGTCCTGCGGGGCGGTGAGATCGCGGCGACACACGGTCCGCGCGGGGAGATCTTCCGCTGGGCCTCGGTGACGAAGCTCGCCACGGCTCTTGCCGCGTTGGTCGCGGCCGAGGAGGGCGTCATCGACCTCGACCAGCCTGCCGGGCCGCCCGGAGCGACGGTTCGCCACCTGCTCGCGCACGCCTCCGGCCTCCCCTTCGACGCGGGCCCGCCGATCGCCCAGCCGGGCCTGCGGCGGATCTACTCCAACGCGGGGTTCGAGGTGCTCGCGGAGACGGTCGCCGACGCCGCCGAGATGCCGTTCGAGGAATACCTTGCCGAGGCCGTCCTGCGGCCGCTCGGGATGGCCTCGGAGCCGCGCGGCTCGCCGGCAGCCGGCCTCGAGGGAACCCTCGACGACCTTCTTCGCCTCGGCGCCGAGCTCCAGCGGCCGGCTCTCGTGGCGCCGGAAACGCTCGCAGAGGCGACCACGGTCCAGTTTCCGGGGCTGGTGGGAGTCCTGCCCGACATCGGTCGGATGGACCCCAACGACTGGGGACTGGGCTTCGAGCTAAAGGACGCGAAGGCGCCGCACTGGACCGGGGCCCGCAACTCGCCGCGCACGTTCGGCCACTTCGGCGGGAGCGGCGCGTTCCTCTGGGTCGACCCGGAGGCCGATCTGGCCCTCGCCTGCCTGACCGACCGGGAGTTCGGCGGCTGGGCGCTCGAGGCGTGGCCGCGCCTGGCGGACGCGGTGATCGCGGCGGCCGTGTAAAGAGCCTGTAAATCACGCAAAAGGGCGGCGCAAGAACAGCCCCCGGGAGTCGTCCACTGATCGGGAGGACATGGAGATGGCGACCCTCGAGCATGAGCAGCTACTCCCCGGCGCGCGGCCACGGCCGCGCGAGCACCACGTGTTCGTGTCCCGTGACGGCCGAAGGCAGCGGGTCTTGCGGGCTGCCGGTCTCGTCGCGGGCGCGCTCGCGCTGGTCTGGCTCGTGGCGCTCGGCCTCGCGATGGCGGGCAGCACCCGTCTCCCGGGGTTTCCGGTGCCGGGGGCGAAGCGGGTCGCGTTCGCTCGAGACGCTTCGCCGGCCGCGACCACCGCGCCTCGGAGGCAGTCCAGGGCCGCCGTTCGCACCGCGGCATCGACTCCTCGACGCGTCGAGCCGCAACGCTCGAGCGTCCGGGCAAACCCGGGGCGGACGACGGCTCCCGCGACGGTCACGACGACGGCCGTACGCCCTGCGCCGGCCGCGCCCGCTGCGCCGGCCGTTACCGTCACGGCGGCGGCGCCTCCCGCGCAGACCCCGGCGACACCGCGTCAGGGTTGGGCGCGGCGAGGCTCGGCCGCCCCTCCCGGCCAGACGAGGCGCAACCAGCCGGCTGCGCCCGCGGGTCACGCGACCGACTCCACAGGGACGACGACGAGCACCACGCACGGCAACGGGCACGGTAAGGGTTAGCCGGCCATGAGGGCGGCGGCCCGCTGGGGCCTGCTCCTGCTCCTCGTTCTAGCGCTCGTCGCGGCACTGACCGCCCAGGGTCTCTCGACCAGGACGACCGGAGCGAGCCGAACCCCGCAGGTAACCGGCGCGAAGGGTCAGCTCGCCGGGTCGCGGCCGATCCTGAGCTGGAGCGCCGGCCGACTCACCTCTCGCGAGCCCCAGCCCGGTCACCGGATCGCCCTCACCTTCGACGACGGTCCCGATCCGAAGTGGACGCCGCGGATCGCCGCCGTCCTCCGGCGCCTTCGCGTTCCGGCGACGTTCTTCGTCGTCGGCAGCAAGGTCGTGCGCAACCCGGGTCTCGTCGACAAGCTCTACCGCGACGGCTTCGAGCTCGGCAACCACACGTTCACGCACGTCGATCTGGCGAGCGTGCCGAGCTGGGAGCGGAGGCTTCAGATCAGGCTCACCGAGAGCGCGCTCGCGGGAGCCGTCGGCGTCGGGACGCGGCTCGTCCGGCCGCCCTACTCGTCCGTGCCGGCGGCCGTCACCCCGCGGCAGGCGAGCGCGCTGGCGGACGTCGCCTCGCGCGGGTACGTGATCGTCCTGTCCGACTTCGACGGAGAGGACTGGCGCCGGCCGGGAGTCGGAGCGATCCTGCTGGCGGCGACGCCCCGGGGCGACTCCGGCGGAATCGTCCTCCTGCACGACGGAGGCGGCGACCGTTCCCAGACCCTCGCGGCTGTGGAGCGGCTCGTTCCGCGCCTGCGGGCGCGCGGTTTCCGCTTCGTGACCGTCTCGCAGCTTGCCGGCCTCTCGCGGGCGCAGGTGGAGCTGCCCGCGCGCTCGTGGGAGCGCACGCGCGGCCGACTGCTCGTGGGGACGCTCGCGGCCGCGCGTTGGATGTCGTGGGCGCTTGCGCTGCTGCTGGCGGTCGTAACCGCGCTCTTCGTCCTGCGCATCGTCGTGCTGTTCGCCTTCGCCAGGCGCCACTGGCGGCTCGTCGGCCGGCGTGGGGTCGAGCCGACATTCACGCCGCCGGTCTCGATCGTCGTCCCCGCCTTCAACGAGGCGGTCGGGATCGTGCGCGCCGTCCGGTCGCTGGCGGCGAGCGACTACCCCGAGCTCGAGGTGATCGTCGTCGACGACGGCTCGACGGACGGGACGGGGGAGCTGGTCGAGCGACTCCAGCTCGAGGGCGTGACGGTCGTCCGGCAGCCGAACATGGGCAAGCCGGCCGCGCTGAACCACGGGATCGCCACCGCACGGCACGACGTCCTCGTGCTGGTGGACGCCGACACGGTCTTCGAGCCCGAGACGCTCGGCCGGCTCGTCCAGCCCTTCCGGGATCCCGGTGTCGGGGCGGCGTCCGGGAACACGAAGGTGGGCAACCGGCACGGGTTGCTCGGGCGCTGGCAGCACATCGAGTACGTGATGGGCTTCAACCTCGACCGCCGGCTCTACGACGTCCTCCGGTGCATGCCGACCGTGCCCGGCGCGATCGGCGCGTTCCGGCGGCAGGCGCTCGCCGAGATCGGCGGAATCTCGGACGCGACCCTCGCCGAGGACACCGACGCGACGATCGGGCTCGGCCGCGCCGGCTGGCAGATCGTCTACGTCGAGGAGGCGCGGGCCTGGACCGAGGCGCCGTCGTCGCTGGGCGCGCTCTGGCGCCAGCGCTACCGCTGGTGCTACGGCACCCTCCAGTCGATCTGGAAGCACAAGGCCGCCTTCTGGCGAAAAGGCGAGGAGCGGATCGGCCGCCGGGCCCTGCCATACCTGGTTCTGTTCCAGATCGCGCTGCCGCTGCTCGCGCCGCTGATCGACCTCTTCTCGATCTACGGCCTCCTCTTCCTCGGCGCGCGCTGGGTGGGCATCTACTGGGCGATCTTCACCGCGCTCCAGCTCGCGCTCGGCTGGTACGCCTTCCGCCTCGACCGCGAGTCGCCCTGGTCGCTCGTCGCGATGCCGCTCCAGCAGCTCGTCTACCGCCAGCTCATGTACCTGGTCGTGATCGAGTCGGTCCTGACAGCGCTGCGCGGCAACCGGCTGCCCTGGCGTCCGAGCGACCGGACCGGCACCGTCGAGGTAGTGCGCTGACGTAGCGTGCCGACGCGTGCGCGTCGTCCTCGCCGTCCTCCTCTTCGCGGCCCTCGCGGCCGGCTGCTCCGACTCGGGCAGCACGACCCACCTCGTCAGGCATCACAACGAGAGCGCCACAGGGCGAAGCTCCGGGGTCGGACACCGTCACAGAAGGGTCACGAGCTCGCCTGCGGCCCGGCTGCTCGGGCTACCGCCGGTGCACTCGCGCGTCGTTCCCGGCTACGTGCTGATCGCCGACCGCGACAACAACCGCGCGCTGATCGTCTCTCCCGCGAAGAAGATCGTCTGGCAGGACGATGCGCTCCGCGGGCCCGACGACGCCTTCTTCACGCCCGGCTACCGCTCGGTGCTCACGAACGAGGAGTTCAACGACACGCTCGCCGAGATCGCCCCGCGCACCAGGCGGCGCATCTGGAGCTACGGCCACGGCGGTGTTCCGGGCTTCAGCCCCGGTTATCTGAACACGCCGGACGACGCCTACCGGCTGCGCAGCGGGCTGACCGTCGTCGCCGACATCCGCAACTGCCGGATCGTGTACCTCCGCCGTTCGGGCGCGGTCGCGAGGATCCTCGGCAGCAGCTGCGTCCATGATCCGCCCCGCGGGTTCTCCAGCCCGAACGGCGACACGCCGCTCGCGGACGGCGGCCTGCTCGTGACCGAGATCGGCGGCTGGATCGACCGCCTCGGGCCCTCCGGGAACCTCCTCTGGTCGATTCGCTCGCCCGTGCCCTACCCGAGCGACGCGCAGCTATTGCCCGACGGGCGGGTGCTCGTGGCGAGCTTCGCGATCCCCGGCCGGATCGTGATCCTGAACCGCAGCGGCGCGATCACCTGGTCGTTCGGCACCGACAGCGGACCGGACCGGCTCGCCAAGCCATCCCTCGCGGTGCGGTGGCCGAACGGGATGATCGCGGCGAACGACGACTACAACCACCGCGTGATCGTGATCGACCCGCGGACGAAGCGCATCGTCTGGCAGTACGGGCACACCGGCGTCGCCGGCCGCGCGCACGGGTACCTCGACAAGCCCGACGGACTCGACCTGCTCCCGGCCGGGCACGCCCCGCCGAAGCGGCAGTCGGCGCCGAAACGGCAACCGGCGCCGACCGTGCACGTGCTCCGGGTCGGCTCGCTGCCCCAGATCGTGTCGCGGCTTGCGGCGGTGGCGCTACCCGACGGGCGGATACTGGCCCTCGGCGGGCTCGTAAGCGGCTCGTCCTCCGACGAGATCTTGCTTGGCCCGCCAGAGCGGCTGCGCGCGGCCGGCCGCCTGCCGGTCGCGACGCACGACGCCGCGGCCGCGCTCGTCGGGGACGGCGCTTACCTCTTCGGCGGCGGGCAGGCGGTGTCGACCGACGCCGTCGTGCGGATCGAGCCGAGCCGCGGCGCCGCCAGCCGCGCGGGCAACCTCGGTGAGCCGCTCTCGGACCTCGGCGCGGCGACGATCGGCGACAGGACCTACATCGTCGGCGGCTACACCGGCACCCGCTTCGCCACCGCCGTGCTCCGCTTCCGGCCGGGGCGCTCGCCCACGGTCGTAGCCCGCCTCCCCACCGGCCTTCGCTACGCGGGCGTCGCCGCGCTTGGTGGGAAGATCTACGTCGCCGGCGGGCTCGCCGTCGCCGGCGTGTCGCAGGCGGTGCTCGCCGTCGATCCCTCGGCCGGCACCGTCACCCGCGTCGCCACGTTGCCCACGCCGCTCGCGCACGTCGCGCTGGCTCCGCTCGGGAGGCGCCTGTTGCTCGTCGGCGGCGGCTCGGCACGCGTGCTCGCGATCGATCCCCGCACGGGCACCGTCGTCACCGTCGCCCGGCTCCCGCAGCCGCTGGCGGACCCCGCCGCCGTCGCCCAGGCCGGGCAGGTGATCGTGCTCGGCGGGGGTACGAACGCCGTCTACGAGCTGCGCTAGTCGTCCGCGAACAACGGCCGGAGCAACTCGTCGAACGCGGCTCGGTCGCAGCTCGCCACCACCGCCGGCGTGAGCGCCCGCACCGAGGCCGTCCTCGGCACGTTCATCGCCAGCGCCACCTCGCCGAAGTAGTCGCCGGGCCGCAGCACCCGCCGCGGGCCGAGATCCTCCTGGCTGACGGCGAAGAGGCCTGACACGACCACGTAGAAGCGCTCGCCGTCGTCGCCCTCCCGCACGACCCGCCGCCCCGGCGGGACCTCCTCCCGCTCCATCCGGCCGGCGATCCTCGAGAGCGTCTCTCCGGGCAGCTCGGCGAGCAGGCCGACCCGCGAGAGCTCGTGCACGGTTGCCGGGACGAACCTAGGCGTCGTGGATCTCCTCGTCTCGCTGCGGCCCGCGGGCGCGCTCCGGGCCGTCGTGCCCCGCTCCGCGCATCGCCTCTTCCTCGTGCTGGCGCTCCGGCACCTGGTCCTGCTCCTGCTCCTCCGGTGTCGGCTCCGGCTGGTCGTGCATCTCGGCCTCCTCGCTCGGGGTTCTATTGTTGCTGCGATGGGGGAGCTCGCGGGCTGGCGGTTCTGTCCTCGCTGCGGGGAGGGGCTGCGCGGAGACGAGCGTCGGCTCGAGTGTCCCGCCTGCGGCTTCGTCGCCTACCCGAGCTCGAAGGCGACGGCCGGCGCACTCTGCGTCGACGACGAGGGGCGCGTCCTGCTCGTCCGCCGCGCGATCGAGCCGTTCCGAGGCCGCTGGGACATCCCGGGCGGCTTCCTGGACGAGGGCGAGCACCCGCTCGACGGGCTGCGCCGCGAGCTGCGCGAGGAGACGGGCCTCGAGGTCGAGCCGGTCGAGCTCGTCGGCGTCTGGATGGACCGCTATGGCGGCGACGCGACGGCGGAAGCGACGCTGAACCTCTACTGGACCGCACGTGTGGTGGGCGGCGAGCCGGAGGCGGCGGACGACGTCTCCGAGCTGGGCTGGTTTGCTCCGGACGAGCTGCCCTTGGACGAGCTCGCATTCGAGAACGTGCCGAAGGTGCTCTCAGCCTGGCGCGCGCGGCAGCAGCACGCGTAACGCCTGCGGCTCGAGCGAGAACACGAGCGGCCTCTCGAGCACGGCCGGCTCGCCGTCGACCGCCGCCTCCAGGCTGCGCGCAGCCGCGTCGATCGTGAACCGCTGCCCTCGCCGCTCCTCCTACGCGTTCGGTAGCCAGCCGCGGGCCGTGTACAGGTGCAGCAGCCCCTCGTCGAGCCGCTCGCGCTCGCCGACCGAGAAGAGGTCGAGCTCGTAGGAATTGTTGGCGACGAGCACCACACGCGCGTGCACCGGATCCCCGTCGAGCGTCGCCCAGACGCCGCGGCGCCTGCGCAGGCCGAGCCAGAGGGCCCGGAGGCACCTGGCCGCGGCGCCGGTCGTGCTCACGGCGGTGGACAAGCCCAGCGTAGATACCCAGCGAGCGTTGTTCAGGAAGCGCCGTCCGCCGACGCGCCCGACGTCGATCTTGCGCTCCTCGCCCCAGAAGGCGTCGATCGCCGCGACGGGATCGTCACGGTCGAGCCCGAGGTCGCGCGCGAGGTGGTTGCGCGTCCGTACGGCACGCAGACGAACGGGAGGCCGCGCGCGACCGCGACGCCGGCTACCGCTGCGGCAGAGCCGTCACCTCCCGCCGCGCCGAGGATCTCCGTATCCGCCGTCCGGGCCCGGCTCCGCGGGGCCCTCGCCCCGCTCCAGGACCTGCGCGTGGACTCCCCGCGCCAGCGCCTCGTCCTGCAGCTCCACCGCAGTCGGGCTCTCGGTTCCCGAGCGGGGGTTGATCAGAAGCAGACCCCGCATTCGTCCAAAGGTATAGGCCCGAACGTCCTGCAAGTTAGGCCGTTCGGCTCATTGCGGGCCTGCCCCCACGTACCGATCATTTGGGCATGAGCGAGCACGGCCTGCATCACATCGCGGACGAGCTGGACGAGAGCTGGCTCGAGCGGTGGCTCGAGACCGGGCTCGAGACGCTCGAGGCGTACCTCGCCAAGCATGCCGCGTTCGTCGCGTACCTGGAAGCGGCAGAGCCGCACTAGTCACTCGCGGCGGCGCGACGGCGTAGGATTCTGCGCCGAAGGTGAAGCTCAGCTACCTCTGGAGAGGCCTTCCGGGCCATCCGATCCACCCGCCCCTGACGGACGTCACGATCGGGACGTACACGGCGGCCACCGTGATGGCGCTCGCAAGCGTGGTCGGGGTCGCGAACCGCGGTGCCGCGCACGGGTGGTGGCTCGCGCTCGTGATCGGGCTGATCTCGACCGGCCTGACCGCAACGACGGGGTTCCTCGACTGGCTCACGATCGAGTGGCGCTCGCCGCTCTGGTGGACGGCGACCTGGCACATGTGCTCGATGCTGACGGCGACCGTCTTCTTCCTGCTCGCGACGCTGATCGGCCACGACGGGTACACGCGGGGCGCGGTCGAGGGCGGCCCGTTCGTCCTCACCCTGGTCGGCTTCGGCTTCCTCACGCTCGGGGGCTGGCTCGGCGGCGCCGTCGTGTTCGTCCACGGCATGCGCGTGCTCAGCCTCGTCGAAGAGCCGACCGAGCGCGCGATCGCGCCGGCGCCCCACCCGGAGAAGGAAGAGGCGGAAGGGGCCTAGGCGGCTTCCGACAGGCCGAGGCGCTGCTCGAGCATCGACTTGGGCATCGCGCCCACCGCTGCGGCGACGGGCTCGCCGTCCTTGAACAGGATCAGCGTCGGAATCGACATCACTCCGTAGCGCTGGGCGACGGCCGGCTGATCGTCGATGTCGAGCTTGACGACCTTGAGCTCGTCGCGCTCGGCCGCGATCTCGTCGAGCACCGGTGCGATCGCGTGACAGGGGCCGCACCACTCCGCCCAGAAGTCCACGAGCACGGGGTGCTCGCTGCCCAGCACTTCCTGCTCGAAGGTCTGCTCGGTGACGGCATTTGCCATATCGATTCCTTTCTACCTCAGGAGTCCAACTATTCAAACGCGCGAGCCGGAACCGGTGTTCCCAGCGGCGGCTAGGATCGGCCGAATGGAGCAGGTTTTCACGCCGCTGCCGAACGTGCCCGACCACCCGGCGCTGGAGCGCGAGCAGCTCGAGCTCTGGGAGCGGGAGCGAACGTTCCAGCGGCTGCGCGACCAGCTCGCGGGCGGCCCGAAGTGGTCGTTCATCGACGGGCCCAAGACCGCGAACCTGACGAGCGGCATGGGCGTCCACCACCTCTGGGGACGGACGTACAAGGACGTCTTCCAGCGCTACAGAGCCCTGCGCGGCTTCGACCAGCGGTTCCAGAACGGCTTCGACTGCCAGGGCCTCTGGGTAGAGGTCAAGGTCGAGCGCGACCTCGGCCTGAACTCGAAGCGGGAAATCGAGGAGTACGGTCTCGCCGAGTTCGCCTTCCGTTGCCGGGAGCTCGTCGCCGAGTCGGCGCGGGTGATCACCGAGCAGTCGATCCGCCTGGGCCAGTGGATGGATTGGGGCAACGACTACTTCACCTTCAGCGACACCAACATCGAGTACATCTGGCGGTTCCTGAAGACGGTGCACGAGCGCGGGTGGCTCTTCCAGGGCCGCCGCTCGACCGAGTGGTGCCCGCGCTGCGGGACCTCGCTCTCGCAGCACGAGCTGTCCGTCTCCGACGTCTACCAGGAGAAGTCGGATCCGTCGCTCTACGTCCGGTTCCCCTTGAAAGGGCGCGAGGCGGAGTCGCTCGTCGTTTGGACCACCACTCCGTGGACGCTGCCCGCGAACGTTGCCGCGGCGGTCAACCCGGGGGCGGAGTACGGCAGACGCGACACCGGAGACTGGGTCGCGGTCGCCCGCTACCCGGAGGACCACTTCGTCGAGCGGGTGCGCGGCTCCGAGCTCGTCGGGCTCGAGTACGAAGGGCCATACGACCACCTGCCGGCGGCGGCGAGCGTCGTGCACCGAGTGATCCCGTGGGACGAGGTCTCGCTCGAGGAGGGGACGGGGGTCGTCCACATCGCACCCGGCGCGGGCACCGAGGACTTCGAGCTCGCACAGGACCACGACCTGCCCGTCCTGGTGCCGGTCGACGAGAGCGGTCGCTTCTACCCGGACTACGGCTGGCTCCACGGGAGCTCGACCGTCGAGGTCGCCGACCAAATCGCCGGCGACCTGCGCGAGCGCGGTCTGCTCGAGTACTCGACGACCTACATCCATCGCTACGCCCATTGCTGGCGCTGCGGGACGCCGGTGATCTTCCGCGTCGTCGACGACTGGTTCATCGCGGTCGAAGAGCTGCGCCCGAAGCTGCTGGCCGCGAACGCCGAGGTCGAGTGGAAGCCTGACTTCTACGGCAAGCGGATGGACGACTGGCTGCGCAACATGGGCGACTGGAACATCTCGCGTAAGCGTTACTACGGCCTGCCCCTTCCCTTCTACCCCTGCTCGTGCGGGCACCTGAGCGTGGTCGGGTCGCTGGCAGAGCTCCGGGAGCGCGCGGTGAGCGGGCTCGACCAGCTCCAGGAGCTGCACCGGCCGTGGGTGGACGAGGTCGTGATCGCGTGTGAGAGTTGCGGCGCCGAGGTGCGGCGGGTGCCGGAGGTCGGGGACGTCTGGCTCGACGCGGGGATCGTCCCCTTCTCGACGCTCGGCTGGCGCAACGAAACCTGGATCGACGGCGGCTACGCGACCGGCGCCTCGCGCAGGCTCTCGAACGCGCCACTGCCGGACCACGCCTATTGGGAGAAGTGGTTCCCCGCCGACTGGGTGACCGAGATGCGCGAGCAGATCCGGCTCTGGTTCTACTCGCTCCTCTTCATGTCGGTGGTGCTCGACGGGCGCGCGCCGTACGAGCGTGTCCTCGGGCATGAGGACGTGCGCGACGAGCACGGGCACGAGATGCACGGCTCTAAGGGCAACACGATCGAGGCGAGCGAGGCCCTGGAGCGGATGGGCGCGGACGTGATGCGCTGGATGTACTGCGAGCAGACGCCGACCCAGAGCGTCAAGTTCGGCTATGCGCCCGCGGGCGAGATCAAGCGCCGGCTCCTGACGCTCTGGAACTCCGTCTCCTTCCTGGTCACTTACGCGAACATCGAGGGCTTCCGGCCGAGCTACGGCGACCTGGCGCAGACGCCGGCGGCACAGCAGACGCTCGACCGGTGGCTGCTCGCTCGTACCGGTCAGCTCGTGGCCGAGGCGACCGACGCGTACGAGCGCTACTGGACGCCTGCGGTCATCCGTGCGTTCGAGTCGTTCGTGGACGACCTCTCGAACTGGTACATCCGCCGCTCGCGCCGCCGCTTCTACTCCTACGACGAGCAGTCGTTCCGCACGCTCTGGCACGCGCTCGTGCGGGGGCTGCGCGTGATCGCGCCCGTGACGCCTTTTCTCGCCGACCACCTCTGGCGCAACCTCGTCGCCGAGGCTTGCGAGGGTGCGCCCGGGTCCGTCCACCTGGCCGGCTGGCCCGAGCAGACCGAGCCGGACGAGGCGCTCCTGAGCGAGGTGGCCGAGGTGCGGCGCGTGGTCGAGCTCGGCCGCCAGGCGCGCTCGCTCTCGGGGATCAAGCTTCGCCAGCCGCTGCGGCGGCTCGTCGTCCAGGGTGCGGACGGCGTCTCCGGTCACTCAGGGGAGATCGCGGATGAGCTCAGCGTCAAGGAGGTCGAGTTCGGCCCGGTCGAGGCGACGGAGCTCCGGGTGAAGCCGAACCTGCCGGTGCTCGGGCCGAAGCTCGGCAAAGAGCTGGCGGGAGTTCGCTCCGCGCTCGAGGCGGGCGAGTTCGAGGAGCTCGGCGAAGGCAAGCTGCGCGTGAACGCCCACGAGCTTGGCCCCGACGAGGTGCTCGTGGAGCGCCGCGGCAAGGAGGGCTGGGCAGTCGCCGCCGAGGACGGTATCACGGTCGCGCTTGACCTTAGTCTCGACGAGGAACTCGAGCTCGAGGGCCGAGTCCGCGACCTGATCCACCAGCTGAACACGATGCGCAAGGAGGCCGGCCTGGAACTGACCGACCGCATCGTGGTCACCCTGCCCGAAGCCCAATCCGAGCTCCTTCGCCATGACCAGTGGATCAAGGAAGAAACCCTGGCCGTCAGCATCGAAACCGACGGCACCGCAGCAGAGCCCAAGATCGAAAAAGCCTCCTAGCGTCAGTTCCATTCGTCGCCGGAGTCGGGCTTTGTCCGACGGGAGGCAGTTCCCTGCGTTTGTTCACCCACGGGGTAGGAAGCCCGCCGCTCGGGGGGTGGTGGCGACGGGCTTCTCCCCATTGCTCGCCGCGGGCCTCAAGGCCAGGTACAGGGCACCACGGCTTGCATCGCCCAGTACGCAGACGCTACCCGTCGCGCGACCGCTTTCCAATAGGCCGTCCGGCCTATCTTTCCAAGTCGGAAACCCGAGCCTTTCCTCACATATTCAGTGCCCCGATTCCTCGACTGCGGCGAGCGCGCTCCGTATCATCAGCGGCGCCCAGTGACCCCCGAAGACCAGGCTGTCTACTTCAACGCGGTTCCGCTGTTCGTGCTCGCGGGCGCCTACCTGCTCGTCGCGGTGGCGCTGGCGCCGACGCTGTGGCGCGAGCGGAGCCGGGTCGGCGTGACGGACCTCGCCCTCGGGCTCGTCTTTCCGGGGATCGGGTTTCCCGCCGCGATCCTCGGCGTGGTCGTGCTCGACGACGAGCAGGCGATCGGCGGGCACGTCTGGGCGCCGTTCGCGGCGGCGCTGATCGCCCTCGTCCCGGCCGTCCTCTTCCTCGTGCGCTGGGGCGAGCGGGCAGGCGTGGTGATGAGCGGCGCGCGCGCCCGCGAGGCCGAGGAGCTGGTCTCGCTTCGCGACCGTGAGCTGGACGCAGTCTCCGCGATCGTCAACTCGCTCGCCCGGATCCAGGATCCGGTCTCGGCCGGGCGAATTCTGCTCGACGAGGTCGCGTCGCTGCTTCGGATCGAGTTCACGGCGCTCGCTCTCGTGGACGAGGACGAGCCGGTGGCCACGGGGCTGCTCGGGCGCGAGAACGGCCGGGACGCTGCCTGGTGGAGCGAGATCCGGCTCGATCTTCGCACCGAGCCGTCCGGGATCGCGAGCGCGTATTTCGAGGCGGCGCCGATCGCCGTGTACGACGTCGAGTCGTCGCCGCTCGTCAACCGGCGGCTCGCCGAGGCGGCGCACGCGAAGAGCGGCGCCTTCGTTCCGCTGGCCGTCGAGGAGCGCGTGATCGGCGTGCTGGTCGCCGCCTCCACCGGGGAGAGGCGTGCGTTCTCCGCGGAGGAGATCCGCCTGATGCAGGCGCTCGCCGCCGAGGCGGCGATTGCGCTCGACCGAACGCGCTCGGCGCTCGCCCTCGACCAGGCGCTGGCGCGCGAGCGGCTCGTCGGCAGGATCTCGCGCCGCGTTCGCTCGGAGCACGACCTCGAAGCCGTCACCCGCGTCGCCGTCACCGAGACGGGTCGCGCGCTCGGCGCCTCGCGCTGCTTCATCCGGGTCGGGGAGCCGGGCGAGCCGCTGGCGATGCGTGCCGAGTGGTGGAGCGAAGGGCTCGCGCCGATCGGTGACGCCGCCCGCCGCCTGCCGGTAACGAACCTTGCTGCGCGCGAGCGGCGAATGGTGGCCGTGGCCGACGTCACCGCGGCTGCCGAGCTCGAGGATCCGAGTCTCGGAGACGTCGAGGCCCTGGTCGAGCTCGGCTCACGCTCGGTGCTGGCGACGCCGATCGTCGTCTTCGAGCGGATGATCGGCGTGCTCGGTCTGCACCGGCCCGAGCCGGGCCCGTGGTCGACGGGTGACGTCTCGCTGGCGGAGGCGGTCGCGCGCGAGATCGGGCTCGCCATGCACACGGCCGGGCTGCTCGAGGAGAACGAGCGCCAGCTCGGAGAGCAGGGCGCGCTCTTGAAGGCGGCACAGGTGGTGACGAGCGAGCTCGAGCTGAACGCCGTGCTTCAGCGGCTCGTGGACGAGGTTGCCGAGCTCCTGAGGGCCGAGGCGGTCGACTGCTACCTCCTCGATCCGGATCGGGGCCTGCTCAGGTGCGCGGCCGCCAACGGCCTCACCGAGGGGATCGTCGGCTTCGAGTTCCCGGTAGAGAAGGGTCTCGCCGGCCGGGCGATCGCCCGCGGGCGACCGGTGCTCTCCGACGACTACGCGCAGCTCCCCGAGAGCATCCCGCACCCGGCCTACGAGAGCTTCCGCAGCGCGATCGTCGCGCCGATGCGCTGGTCCGGGGAGGTCAAGGGCGTCCTCGGCGTCGGCTCCCGCGACCCCAACCGCCGCTTCACTCCGGCACAGGCCGACTTGCTCGACGCCTTCGCGAACCTCGCGGCACTCTCGTTGCGCAACGCCGAGAGCTACGAGGAGCGGTCCCGACAGGCGCGTGTGCAGCGCGGCTTCTATCGGATTGCCTCGATTCTGGGCGAGCCGATCTCACTCGAGGAGACGCTGGACGCGCTCGCCCAGGCGGCGAGCGAGGCTCTCGGCGGCGCGAGTGCGGCCGTCCTGATGCCGGTCGGCGACGATCTCGGGCTCGCCGGCCTGCACGGCCTGCCGGGCCTGCTCGTGCGCTTCCTCGAGGAGGGCCTCGGCGAGCCCGGCGGGCCGCTCCGCTCCTGTGCCCGCGGCCGCCGCGTGCTCGCCGCGCCGCGCCTCTCGGACGACGACCGCTTCGACGAAGGATGGCGGCAGGTAACGAGGGAGTGCGGCTACGGCTCCTTGCTCGCCGTCCCGGTCGAGGCGCCCCGGAGCGAGCAGGGTGCGCTCGTGCTCGTGTTCTTCGTCGAGGAGCGCCGCATCGCCGACGACGACCTCGAGCTCGCGCGCAACCTGGCGGGGGCGGCGCGGGGTGCGCTCGAGCGCAGCGAGCTGTTCGAGGCCGAGCGCCGTTCGCGCGCGCTGGCCCAGCAGCTCGCCCGCACCGGCGGCCTGCTCGCAACCGAGCTCGACCCGGCGGCCCTGCTCGACGAGGTCGTTTGCCAAGCGCCGACGCTGCTCGACGCGGATGCGGCCGTCGTCCGCGTGCTCGAGCGGGACGAGCTGGCGGCAGTGGCCGTCACGGGCGAGGGGCTGGCGACCGTGATCGACTCCCGGGTCCCCTCGACCGCGCGGCTGGCGGGGGATGCGGTCCAGTCGCGCGCGCCCGTGGCCGTCCCGGACGCGCGCGACGACCAGCGCCTGCTCCAAGCGGATCCCGTGCTCGCGGCGGGCTACGCGGGCTACCTCGGCGTGCCCCTGGTGGGCCCCGAAGGAACCGTCTACGGCGTCCTCTCGGTCTACACCACGGACCCGAGACCGTGGCGCGAGGAGGAGGTCGAGGCGCTCGCGGCCTTCGCGGGCAACACTTCCGCCGCGCTCTCGAGCGCCGAGCTCTACCAGAGCGTGGCCCTGGAGAAGGAGCGGAGCGTCGCCATCCTCTCCAACATCGCCGACGGGATCGTCGCCGTCGACCGAGAGGGGAAGGTCGTGCTCTGGAACGCCGCCGCCGAGCGGATGACAGGGGTGCCGGCCGAAGAGGCGCTCCAGCGCACGCCGAACGAGGTGCTTCAGCGCGAGCTCGAGTCCGGCGGCGACACGCCCGCCGGGGAGCGGCTCGTATCGATCCGGCGCGGAGGCGACGAGATCTGGCTTTCGCTCACCGAGGCGATCATGCGCGATCCGGCCGGCGCCGTCGCGGGCCGCATCTTCGCCTTCCGCGACATCTCGGCCGAGCGTGTGGTCGAGCAGATGAAGTCGGAGTTCGTGTCCAACGTCTCCCGCGAGCTGCGCTCACCGCTGACCTCGATCTACGGCTTCGCCGAGACGCTCTTGCGTGACGACGTCCTCTTCGGCGAGGAGGAGCGTGCCACCTTCCTCGGCTACATCGCCGCCGAGGCAGGCCGGCTGACCGCGATCGTCGACCGCCTGCTCGCCGTCGCGCGGCTCGATTCCGGGGATCTCCAGGTGCAGCTCTCACCCACCGACGTGCGCGCGGTCGTCTCAGAGGTGGTCGCGGTGGCCAAGCAGTCTCTCGCCCGAGACGGTCACGACTTCGTCCTCGACCTGCCGGCCGAGCCGCTGCACGTGGAAGCCGACCGCGACAAGCTGCGCCAGATCGTGACCGACCTGGTCGAGAATGCGGTCAAGTACTCGCCTCAGGGCGGGACGATCACCGTCGCCGCGCGCCTCCGCGACGAGGCGGTCGAGGTCAGCGTCGACGACGAGGGGATCGGGATCCCCGAGTCGGAGCAGAGCCGGATCTTCGCCAAGTTCTACCGCGCGGACACGAGCGGCCGCGACCTCGCGAGCGGCGGCACCGGGCTCGGGCTCTTCATCGCGAAGGAGCTGCTGGCGGCCATGCGAGGCAGGATCTGGGTTCGCTCCCGCGAAGGCCAGGGCTCGAGCTTCGTCTTCACGCTGCCGTTGTCGGGGCAGCCTGCCCTGAGCGAGCGCGAGTGAGCGAGAAAGGAGCTATAACGCGGTCGTGTCTCTCGCAGGTGACGCAATGACGACTGTGCTGGTGATCGACGACGAGCCCCCGATCCGGCTCCTCTGCCGGGTGAACCTCGAGGCGGAGGGAATGCACGTGCTCGAGGCGAGCGACGGCCCGACCGGGCTGGAGAAGGCGCGCAACGACGACCCGGACGTGATCCTCCTCGACGTGATGATGCCGGGGCTCGACGGCTGGCAGGTGGCCGAGGAGCTCCTGGAGGACGAGCGCACGAGCGCGATCCCGATCGTCTTCCTGACCGCCCGCGCGGAGGTTCGGGACCGGGCACGTGGCCTCGACCTCGGCGGGATCGACTACGTGACGAAGCCGTTCAATCCGGTCGAGCTGGCGCCGCTCGTCCGCGACCTGATCGAGCGCGTCGAGCGCGGCGAGCGCGACGAGCTACGGCGCGAGAAGATCGCCGAGCTGCGCGACCTGATCGAGCCTGCCTAGCGGCCCGCGAAGTCCGCGGTGATCATGTTGACCGACGGATAGCCGTCGAACGAGCCACGCGGCGCCGCGACGCCGACCGTGCGATATCCCGGATGGAGCAGGTTCGCGCGGTGCTCCGGGCTCGCGAGCCACATGACGACGATCCTGCGGGCAAGGGAGAGGCGCGCGAGCGAGAGGCCGCCTCGCGCCGCCCAGGCGAGGTTCTCGCCGATCCGCGGGGAGCGGACGCCGGTCCCGCGGATCCGTGCGACGAACCGGCCGTGGAAGAAGGTGCCGGTCCGGAGCATCTTGCGGGAGTGCCGCTGGGCCGCTCGCTCGAGCCGCGGATCGAGGTGCAGCGGCGCCAGGCCGTGCGCCGCCCGCACCGCGTTCATCGCGACGAGAAGGGATGCCTCGGACCGACTGAGAGTCGCTGACTCTCCGGCCGCAGCTAGAACTAGTGAGGCGGCGAGGGGAACCGCCCACGTCAATACTCGCCTGGCCACGAGTTGGCGGAATCTAAGCATAGGTCCCGGTCGGAGTCGGCGGACTACCGCCTTCGTGCGGAGAATTGGCGCAAAATCGGGCCTGATCCGACTCGAGGGGGAGCTAGACTGAGCGCTCGCGGGACGTAGCGCAGCCTGGTTAGCGCGCCTGCTTTGGGAGCAGGAGGCCGGCGGTTCGAATCCGCCCGTCCCGATCCTGTAGGAGCCCGCGTCTACCAGGCGGGGTGCGCGACCCAGCCTTCGAGGCGCTCCACCGCAGAGAGGAGCCTCGCTGCTTCGACGCGGAACGGCTCGGCGTACGGGACCTGCTCGACCGCCGCGGCCGGGATCCCGCCGGCGATTGCGTCGAGCACATACCGCACCGGAAGGCCGTGGGCGACGACGAGGATACTTCGCTCCGGCCTGCCGAGGATGGTGCGATAGGCCTGCGTGTAGCGGCGGACCGTCTCGGCCCTGCTCTCGCCCCCGCCCGGCGCGGGCTCCTCGGGGCCGTTCGCGTGGGCCCACGCGCGGTAGTCGGCCAGCTCGAGCCCCTCGAAGTCGCCGAAGCGGATGTCGTTCAGCTCCGACAGAACGAGTCGAGGCACGTTCCGGCCTGCAAGCGCGAGATCAGCCGTCTCCCGGACGCGCTGGAACTCGCTCACCACGCAGAGCTCTAGCGGGTCGGAGGCGAGCAGCTCAGCGAGGCGCCTCGACTGGTCCCGGCCGGTCTCGGTGAGCCCGCAGGCAAGGGCGGGGTCGCCGTTCGTGCGGCCGAGGACCGAGAGCTCGCTCTCGCCGTGCCGGGCCAGGATCGCCGTCTCCACGGCGGGATTCTCTCGTGTCGATTCCCCCGTTCGGGGGAGTGAGGTCGGCCTGTTGGCGCCGACAAGCCAGCGGAAGGCAACGCGGGGTCTCCGAAGCTCGCCGCAGGGTCATCGGAAAATGCTTGCCGCATCGCCCCGCCCCTTTGCACGAAACGGCCTCCCCCTCACGCCGGGGAGGCCGTTTCTCTTTCGGCGCTACCCTATGCCGATCGCGGGCGTAGCTTAGTGGGAAAGCCGGGCGCTTCCAACGCTCAGACGCGGGTTCGATTCCCGCCGCCCGCTCTCTCTACCGCACCGTCCAGCCACTCCGCTATGTTGTCTGATATGAAAACTGCGGAGCGAGAGGAGGCCCGGCGGCTGCGCACAGCAGAGGGGAGGTCGGTCAAGGAAATTGCGCGTCTCGTCGGCGTCTCTCGTTCATCCGTGAGCATCTGGGTTCGAGACATCGAGCTGCGCCCCGAGCAGGAAGCAGTGCTGCTCGCGCGTAACCCGGCCTACAACGGCCAACGCAACGGTTCGGCCGCGAATAGAGAACGAGGCCGGGCTCGGCGCCGCGGCTACCAGCAACGCGGCCGTCTGCTCGCGCGCCGAGGTGACGTCCTCTATCTGGCCGGCTGCATGCTGTGGTGGGCGGAAGGAGCGCGGAGCAGACACTCCGTCTGCTTTACGAACTCGGACCCGGAGATGGCCCGCTTCTTCGTCCGCTTCCTTCGCGACTGCTTCGGCGTCCAGAGCCACGCGATCAGCATCTACTGCAATCTGTTCGCCGATCATGAGGAACGTCAGCGCGAGATCGAGCAGTTCTGGCTCGAACACCTCGGTCTTTCGAGTTCGTGCCTGCGAAAGTCGTCGATCAACACGTATTCGCGGTACACGAAGAAGAAGCGCACGAACAAGCTCCCGTACGGAACCTGCCGCATCGTCGTCTACAGCACCGAGATCGTGCAGACCATGTACGGGTCGATTCAGGAGTTCGCGGGCTTCGACCGGCCCGAATGGATCGACTGTTAGCGCGGCTGGTCGGCGAGCGGCTCGATCGCGGCGGCGGTGGGCTCGAGGCTCCCGGACTCCAGGCCGGCGACGATCTCCCGCGCGAGTGCGAGTGCCTCGCTCTCTTGCTCGGGACTGAGGACGGTGTTCACCGCCGCAAGCGCGCGCCCGTCGGCGACGAGCTCGACGTCCACGGTCTCGAGCTCCCGGCGCGGGATGTACGGATCCTCGGGAATCCCTACCCGCACCCGGATCTCGCCGCCGTTCGGAAGGGAGGCGGTCTGCACGACGGGCCGGCCGCGGAGGCTCACGGCCCAAGAGTACTCACGCACGCGGGCCGGTAAACGTCCGGCGCCTCGGCGATCCTGGCGGAGTGATTCCGGAGCGCCTCGTCCGCTTCCGGCTGCGGACCGTCCTGTCGCTGCTCGTGACCATCATCGCGGTCGGGGTCGTGCTCGAGGTGGTCTGGATCGCCCGCCACGTCCTGACGTGGATCCTAATCTCGCTCTTCCTGGCGCTCGCCCTCAACCCGGCGGTGGAGTGGTTCCAGCGGCAAGGGCTGAAGCGGCGGGGTCTGGCCGCAGCCGTCACCTATCTCCTCGCGCTGGCGTTCTTCGTCGCAATCGGCTTCCTGTTCGTCCCGACGCTCGTCAACCAGGTGAACGACTTCGTCCAGAAGCTCCCCGACTACGCGCACGACGTCACGCACGGCCGCGGGCGGCTGGGCTTCCTGGAGACGAAGTACCACATCCAGGAGCGGATCCGGGACGCGGTCAAGGACGGCGGCGCCAAGAGGTTGCTCGGGCTCTCCGGAGCCGCGGTCACGCTGGCCAAGGGAGTGATCACGATCGTCGTTGCGACGGTCACGATCGCCTTCATGACGTTCTTCATGCTGCTCGAGGGGCCGACGTGGATGGATCGTTTCTACGGCCTCCTGCCCGAGCGCTCGCAGCAGCGCTGGCGCAAGGTCGGCCACGACATCTACCGGACGGTCGGCGGCTACGTGACCGGCAATCTCCTGATCAGCTTGATCGCGGGCGGCCTGACGACGATCGTCCTCCTGATCATGGGTGTCCCCTACGCGGTCGCGCTCGGCTTGATCGTTGCGATCCTCGACCTGATTCCCCTCGCGGGCGCGACGATCGCCGCGCTCCTGATCGGGATCGTCGCCTTCCTGCACTCTGTCCCGGCGGGGATCGTGGTCGTGGGCTTCTTCATCGTCTACCAGCAGATCGAGAACCACCTGCTCCAGCCGGTGATCTACGGCCGCACCGTGCAGCTCTCGCCGCTGGCGGTGCTGATCTCGATCCTGATCGGGGCCGAGCTCGCCGGGATCCTCGGCGCGCTCGCCGCGATTCCGGTCGCCGGCTCGATCCAGGTCATCCTGCTCGACTGGCTCCGCGATCGCCGGGAGCGCGCCCCCACCGCGCTGTAAGGATCCTGGTATGCCGGTCTTAAGCCCGAGGGGACTCCTGCCGATGCCGAATCCATGCTTCGGAGGACGCGGAGCCTCCTCGGGATCGCGGCACTGGTTGCGGGACTTCTCGTTCCCGCCGCCGGCTCAGCCGATCCTCATGGCGCCCTGAGCTCCGCGAGCCAGGTCCAGACGGCGTTGCTCGACCGGGTGAACGCCCTCAGAGCTCGGCACGGGGTGTCCCGGTTGCGTTTCTCCGCGCGGTTGAGCGCGGCGGCGAACAGCCACTCGGTGCAGATGGCACGGCTCGGGTACTTCAGCCACAACTCGGCAGACGGCGCGTCCTTCTCGCAGCGAATCCAGCGCTACTACGGCTCGCGCGGCTACCGCCGCTGGGCGGTCGGCGAGAACCTGCTCTGGGGCTCGCCCGAAATCGGCCCCGGCCGCGCCCTTCGTCTCTGGCTCTCGAGCCCGGGGCATCGCGCGATCCTGCTCTCCTCTCGCTGGAGCGAAATCGGGCTGGCAGCGGTCCACTCGACAAGCGCGCCCGGCGTCTACGGCGGCTCGCCGACGACGATCGTCACCGCCGACTTCGGCGCCCGCACCCGTTAGCCGCCGAAAGTCCGGCCGCTTCGCGGGCATGACGACTTCGACGGATTCCGTTTCCGCTCATGGCCGCAGTGAGCCGCAGCCGCGCATGTCGGCTGCGGCGGCGAAAGGCCTCGGCTACCACCCCCGCTACTCTTTTGGAGCCGGGCGCCTGTAGCTCAGTGGAAGAGCGACGGCCTTCTAAGCCGTTGGTCGGAGGTTCGAATCCTCCCAGGCGCATTCACCGTCGGGTGCCGAGGATGACGAGGTACGGGCGGGACTGGTGGATGCCGTCCTCGCCGCGGAAGCGCTCGTAGACCCCAGCCATCGTTCGATCCAGCTCGGCCCGCCGCTCGGGGGCGAAGATCACGCCGACGGACGAGGAAACGACCTCGAAGCTCGCGTCCTCGTAGCGCGTCCGCTCGGCGTCCACGACGGCGAAGTCGATCTCGAGCTCCTGCTCGGCCGCCTGCCGCTTGGCGGTCTCGATCAGCTCGGGCGAAAGGTCGCTCGCGGTTACCTAGGCACCTGCACGAGCAGGTCGAGCAGGTCGAGCTGACCGACGGCCGACACGTTCAAGGTCGATCGAACCGTCGAAGAGGCACACGCGGACGACTACGACGCCCTGGTCATTCCCGGCGGCGTCGGGAATCCCGACACGATGCGAACGGACGAGAACGCCGTCGCCCTCGTGCGGCAGTTCTTCGAGCAGGGCAAGCCTGTCGGGGTGATCTGCCACGGCCCGTGGATGCTGGTCGAGGCCGGTGTCGTCCGCGGCCGCACCGTTGCCTCGTGGCCGAGCCTCCGGACCGATATCCGGAACGCCGGTGGCAACTGGGTCGATCAGGAGGTCGTCGTCGAGCAGGGTCTCGTCACGAGTCGCAAGCCGGCCGACCTGCCGGCCTTCAACGCGAAGATCGTCGAGGAGTTCTACGAGGGCCGGCAGGAGCAGCAGGCCGAGAAGGCCCAGGAGGCCGTGCGCGCCGACGCGACGCCGAAGTAACGCGAAGGCACAAAGGCGGCGGTGCAGCCCCGTCAGGGAGGGCTGCACCGCCGCCAAGGCGACCAGGGATATTGCGTTACGACGCCGTGTGCACCGTCTCGCAGTCGGCGTTCACCGTGTCGTCCGAGGAGACGTACGCGACGTCGGTCCCGGCACCGCAGTTCACGGTGTCGGTTCCCGCGACCGCGTGGATGACGTCGTCGCCGTCGCCGCCCGAGAGCGTGTCCTTGCCGACGCCGCCCCAGAGGCGGTCGTTGCCGGCGCCTCCGTCGATGCTGTCGTCGCCGGGGTTGCCGAAGAGGACGTCGTTCCCGTCTCCGCCGAGCAGTGTGTCGTTCCCGAGCCCGCCCCAGGCACGGTCGGCATCGGCGCCGCCGTCGATGCTGTCGTCGCCGCGGTTGCCCCAGAGGCGGTCATTGCCGGCGAGGCCCGAGATGGTGTCGTTGCCGCCCCTGCCGAAGATCCGGTCGGCGTTGGCGGTGCCGGTGAGCGTGTCGGCGGCGGGCGTGCCGCGCATCGGCTTGCCCGGTTTTCCGGGGGGCTTGGCGGCAAACGCCGCCGTAGCGAGCAGCATCAGCGCGGCGAGGCTGAGGAAGAAGAAGACGAGCTTTCGCATATGGTTACTCCAATCGGTTCGGGGTTCGACTGATCGAGACGACGCCGGTATCGGCGTGAACCCTTCGATCTGCTCCGAAGAACCCCTCGGACGAGGGACACCGGCATTGCGCCGTCCGCCCGGCCGGTGTACAACGAGAGTGAGCTGCGGCACCTGCAATCGGAGGAGACGAACGTGGAAGTGCCGCAGTTGCATGAGCCTCGAGTCGTCAACGACTCCTTCGGAGGCGACTACGTCGGATTCTGGCCCGCGGGCGCGCCCGGCAAGGGCGAGTTCTGTTGCGTCGCCTGTGGCTACGGAGCGGTTGTCAGGAGCGAGTTGCCATCGTGCCCGATGTGCGGGGAGCGCCTCTGGGAGCGCGCCGCCTGGAGCCCGTTCCGCCGCGCGGGCCGGGAGGTCTGAGCTCGGCGAATCCGGCTCGACTCGTCCCCCGTACTAGGGAACGATGAGACGGACTGTTGTCAAGATCTCGCTGCTGATCGCGGTGGGCCTTGCGGGTCTCGTGCTTGCTTTCGCCCTCACAGGCTGCGGGAGCAGCTACGGCGGCGGCGGAGGCGGCGGCAAGTCGCAGACCGGCAACACGAGCACGACCGGCGGCGGCTACTAGTAGTAGCGCGCCTTAAGCCGCAGGAAGGACGCGCTCGGCGCGCACGAAGCTCGCCTCGTGCCCGCGCCCGTTCGCCTCGCGGAGCTCCTCCTCGTCCAGCGCACCGATCCGGAGCAGGAGCTCGAACTCGTCGCGCAGGTGCGTGCGCATCATCTCGGGGCCGTCGGTGGCAATCGTGAAGGAGACGCCGTGCTCGACGAAGGCGCGGAAGGTCTCGCGCACGGCCTCGTCGTCCGCGAGGGCGCGCGTGAGCAGGTTCGAGGTGGGGCAGATCTCGAGCACGATCCCGGCCTCGCGCAGGGCGCTCATCAGCTCCGTGCTCCGGGCGGCGAGGATCCCGTGGCCGATCCGGTCGGGCCGGAGCGCCTCGACCACCTCGCCGATCTCGGCCTCGCCGTACTCGGCGCCCTCTTCGCCGACGTGGATCGTGACCCCGAGGCCGGCGCTGCGCGCCTCCTCGACGAGTGGCGCGAGCGCGCGGTAGGGGTAGCGCCCGCCGGCGGGGCGCGGGCCGGCGATGTCGATCCCGACGATCCCGCGCGAGGCGTAGCGGATCGCCTTCTCGACGATGATCGCGTTCTGCCGCTCGTCGAACGTGCGGTCCATCATCAGGATCAGCCCGGCGCGCACCTGCGGGTACTCGAGGCTCGCCAGGTCGAGCCCACGCGCCGCGGCCATGATGATGTGGTCGAGATCGCGCTCGCCGCCGCGGTTCCGCTTCATCGGGTTGAAGCGCAGCTCGAACGTCGTGATCCGCTGTGAGCGGTAGGCGCCGCCGATGGCCGCGTGCACCGAGCGCTCGACCGCCAGCGGGCTCGACTGGATCAGCTCCGTCCAGTGGTAGATCGCGTCGAGCGCGTTCAGGTCGGCGACGCCGCGCGGATCGGAGACCGTGACGAGCCGTTCGAACTCCCAGTAGTCCTTCACCGGCAGCGCGATTCCCTGCTCGTGCGCCAGGCTCCACAGGATCTCCGAGGCCACCGACCCGCCGAGGTGGGTGTGCAGCTCGGCGAGACCCTCTTCGAACACGGATCGAGCATAACCTTCTGCGCCATGGAGGCAGTCGTCGTCAGCCTGTCGGTCGAGCTCGCGCTGCCGCCGGACGAGGCGCTCGCCAGGATGCTTGACGAGCTCTCGCTCGCGGGGACGGCGCTCGAGGGCGCTGACCTCAAGCTGGAGCCTGCCGACGGGGGCACGCTGGTGAGGTTCGAGCTCGGGCTCGACTCCGAGCAGATCGGCGACAGCGGCGGCGAGCTGGCGGGCTGGTTCGTCTCGCAGGCCATGGCTCCGCTGCTCCTTGCGGCCGGCCCGGAGGCGTTCGGCGACTGGGTCACCGACCGGCGCGCGCGGCGCCCGAGCGGCCCGCAGGCACGCGAGACCTACGCTGACCCGCTCTTCCACTGGCCGAATTTCCGGGCGATCCTGCACGAGCTCGCGCTCGCCCCCGACGACCGGCTGCTCGAGGTCGGCTGCGGCGGCGGCGCCTTCCTCCACGAGGCGCTGAAGAGTGGCTGCACCGCGGCCGCGATCGACCACAGCCCCGACATGGTCCGGCTCGCACGCGAACAGAACGCCGAGGCGATCGACGCGGGCCGCCTCGAGATCGTCGAGGGCGACGCAGCCTCGCTGCCGTACGCCGACGAGACGTTCACGGCGGCGGTGATGACGGGCGTGCTCGGCTTCCTCCCCGACCCGGTCGCGGCCTTCGTCGAGATCCGCCGCGTGCTCGCGCCGGGCGGCCGCATGATCGCCCTCGGCGCCGACCCGGCGCTGAAGGGGACGCCCGCTGCGCCCGAGCCGATGGCCTCGCGGCTTCGCTTCTATGCCGACGAGGAGCACGAGCGGATCGGCCGCGAGGCGGGCCTCGACGAGGTCCGTGTCGAGCGCATCCCGCTGGGCGAGTTCGCGCGCGAGGCGGGCGTGCCCGAGGAGCACCTGCCTCTGTTCGAGGGGCCCGGCACGCCCTTCCTGCTGGCGCGCAGGTACTAGGCTCCCGTGGGGATGAAGGTCGGCATCGTCGTGCCGTTCTCGTGGTCCTTCTGGGGCGCGGTGCTGGAGCACGCCGAGCTCCAGGCCGCGGCGCTGCGCGCGCGCGGGCTCGACGCGAAGATCATCATCGGCAACGACCCGCCCGGAACGTTCACGCGCGCGCTGCACCCGCGCCACGGCCGCCACGACGACCCGCCGCCGGACGTGATCCCGGTCGGCCGCACCGTGATCGTCCCCGCGAACGGCTCGCTGCCGAACATCGTCCTCAGCCCGCGTGTCCCCTTCACGCTGAAGAAGGTGTTCGCGGGGGAGCAGTTCGACGTGCTGCATCTCCACGAGCCGATGACGCCGGCGGTCTGCGTCTCGGCGCTGGCGGTCGCCAGGTGCGCGCTCGTCGCCACCTGGCACGCCGCCGGCGGGCTCGGCTGGATGCGCTTCGGGTTGCCCGCGTGGGGGTTCCTGCTCGACCGGATCGACCACCGGATCGCGGTCTCGGAGCAGGCGCGCGAGTCGGCGCAGCGCTGGCTGCCCACGGAGTACGAGGTGATCCCGAACGGCGTCCTGATCCCGCCCGCGGCCGACCCGGCCGACCGCGAGCACACCATTGTGTTCATCGGCCGCCACGACCCGCGCAAGGGGATGCCCGTGCTGCTGAACGCCTGGCCGGAGGTGCACCGGCGCACCGGCGCGCGGCTGCGTCTCGTCGGCGCCGACCCGCTCGCGGTCGGCCTGCTGCTCGCCCGCCATCGAGTGTCGAACGACGGTATCGACGTCCTCGGCTTTCTCCCACAGGAGGCCCTGACACGCGAGCTGCTCGCCGCCAAGGCGCTGGCCGCGCCCTCGATCGGCCAGGAGAGCTTCGGCATGGTGCTGACGCGAGCGTTCGCGTGCGCGGTGCCCGTTGTTGCGTCGGACATTCCGGGGTACAGAGCGGTGATGACCGAGCAGACCGGCGTGCTCGTGCCGCCCGGCGACGCGGCGGCGCTGGCCGAGGGGCTCGTCGGTCTGCTGGAGGACGAGCCGCGGCGGCAGGCGCTCGGCGAGAGCGCGCGCCGGCTCGCCGTCGAGCGCTACTCGTGGGGCACGATCGCCGAGCGGCTCGAGCAGATCTATCGCCAG
>WNFU01003012.1_pt1 | contig 36037 bp, 30 predicted proteins | sample 5400121 | NCBI WGS metagenome assembly WNFU01 (sample SAMN13153360, study PRJNA577476) | soil metagenome | isolation source: 100 cm soil or saprolite under grassland replicate 1 | place: USA:California | collected 2016-06-15
CGCGCTGGATGTCGAAGATCACCAGCGGCAGCTCGGCCATGACCGCGAGGCCGATCGCCTCGCCCTTGAGCGCGATGCCCGGGCCGCTCGATGCCGTCACGCCGATGCAGCCACCGAACGCGGCGCCGATCGCCGAGGTCACGGCCGCGATCTCGTCCTCCGCCTGGAAGGTCCGCACGCGGAAGCGCTTGTGCATCGCCAGCTCTTCCAGAATGCTGCTGGCCGGCGTGATCGGATACGCCCCGAAGACGATGGGGATCTGGGTGCGCTCCGCGGCCGCCAGCAGGCCCCAGGCCAACGCCCGGTTGCCGGTCATGCTGCGGTAGATGCCGGCGGGCATCTCCGCCGCCTCGATGCCGTAGTGCTCGGCGAACATCTCGGCGGTCTCGCCGAAGGCGTGGCCGGCCTTGAGCACCCGAGTATTCGCCTCGACGAAGGTCGGATTCTTGGCGAAGCGCTTCTTGATCGCGTCGAGGGTCGGGTCGAGCGGGCGCGTGTAGATCCACGAGACAAGGCCCAGCGCGAAGAAGTTCTTGCAGCGCTCCTTCTCCTTGGCGTTGAGCGGCAGGTCCTCGAGCGCTTTCTTCGTCATGCTGCTGATGTCCACCTGATACAGGCGATACTTTTCGCCCAGTCCCGCGTCCTCCAGCGGATTCTTCTGATAGCCCGCCTTCTCGAGGTTGCGCTGATCGAAAGCCGCCGTGTTCACGATCAGGATGCCGCCCGTTTTGAGGTCGACCAGATGGACCTTGAGCGCCGCCGGGTTCATCGCCACCAGCGCGTCGAGCTGGTCACCGGGCGTGTGCACCCGCTGGCTCCCGAACTGAAGCTGGAAGCTCGACACGCCGAACAGGGTGCCGGCCGGCGCGCGGATCTCGGCGGGGAAATTGGGCAGGGTGGAGATGTCATTGCCCGCCCATGCCGCCTCGGTCGTGAACTGCTCGCCCGTCACCTGCATACCGTCGCCGGAATCGCCCGCGAACCGGATCACGGCCCGCGTCAGCGTGCGGCGGGGCTTCTGGGCTCCCGTAACGGGCACTACCGCTTCACTCATCGGTCTCGTTCCTTTCCTCGCTTCGAACCGCTACCCCGAGTCCACTTCCGACGGCCGCTTGATGACGTCCCCCGGCCGGAGGTTCAGGACGGCCTCGGGGAAGAGATCCGCCATCCACTTGATGAAATGGCTCACCGTCACGACTCCGACCGGCCGCTTGTCGGCATCCACCAGGGGAATCGTCCGGTACCCCGCCACGCTCATCCGGTTCACCGCGTACGCGACCCGATCTCCCGGCGACAGCGCGTCCGGATTTCGCGTCATCACCTGGCCGATCGGCGTCTTGTCCGCAGGCAGCCCCGCCGCCACCACGCGCGTCAGCACGTCGCGCTCGGTGAAGATGCCCTCGAGTCGCCCCTTGCCGTCCACGATCAGCACCGCGGCGCGGCGCGCTGCCGTCATCCGCGCGACGGCCTCCTTCACTGTGATCGCGGCGTCCACGCACACCGGCTCCTCGGGATCGAGCGTGCGAATCGTGTCGTTGAGGAGGGCCCCTTTGATCTCGCCAAAATCGCCCTCCAGCGCCGCCGAGTATTCTTCGTCGAGCTCGCTCATGGCACCCTCCCGGCCAGCGTCAGGATTGCCGGGAACATCCTGCGCACATTCGGTTTCGGAGCGGAGTGACCCCGGTTGCCCTGGCTCTGGAAACCCTCATCAGAGGCGAGACACTCCACCGCCCATGCTACCCAAACGCTTGAAGAGAAGCAAGGTTGTCCGCGGTCAGACCGCCCGACCGCGCCGCTCGCGCGCGGCTCAGAGCTCGAGCAGCTCCGTCTTGGGCGCCCGGGTGAGGTTCAGGCAGCCGTCAGGCTCCACCAGCACCATGTCCTCGATCCGAACCGCTCCCCGGCCGGGATAGTAGAGCCCGGGTTCCACCGTCACGACCTGACCCGCTTCGAGCCGCTGATCCATTCGACTCACCCGCGGAGGCTCGTGAATGTCGAGCCCCACGCCGTGGCCGGTGCCGTGGAAGAAGCCCTGGTTCCGGCCGTTGACCACTCCGGTCGCGTAGCCACGGGACTCGAGGACCCGGCTGACCTCGGTATGCACGGCCGCTCCCGACGCCCCCGCCCGGATCAGCTCGATCCCCCGCAGCTGCGCAGCGAGCACCGCCTCGTAGATTTGCCTGAGCTCGTCGGTGGCCTTGCCCTTGACTACCGTGCGGGTCATGTCGGCGAAGTACCGGGTCTCGGAGGAGCGCGGGAAGATGTCGAAGATGATGCCCTGGTTGGGACGGATGGGACCCGAGCCCTGATTATGCGGATCCACCCCCTGCTCGCCGCAGGCGATGATGGTGTGCTGGGCGATGCAGTCATGCTCCATGAGCGTGACGTTGACGACTTTCTTGAGGTCCTCGCTGGTGAGGGGCCGGCCCTTCCAGAGCACCGCATCGCCACGAACCTCGCTCGCTCTCAGCACGTTCAACGCCGCCTCGAGGGCCGCTTCGGTATGACGCTGCGTTTGCTCGATGGCGGCCACTTCCTCGGCCGTCTTGATGAGCCGCTGAGGGAAGAACGGATGGGGGCGCGCTGTCACGGTGACGCCGCGCTCGCGCAAGCGATCGGCCGATTCCAATGGAAAATCCGCCGGCACTTCGACGGCCGTCACGCCATAGCCCTCGAGCAGAAGGCTCACGGTGTCGGTGAGCCGCGGCTGCGCCCACCGCTGCTTGGCCTTGGCCTCCCATTCGGAGAGCGAGAGCACCTCGTCCACCCGCGCCTGCGCCCGAGCGCGATCCACCTCGAGGTCCGACATGAGGAGGATCTTGCGGCCGCCCACCTCGAGATACACGAAGGGATCGGGGGCCAGGAAGCGGCAGGCGTAGTAGAGGTTCGAGTCCGCCTCGCTGGCGGCGACGATCAGGCTAGCGCCGGTCGGAGCGCTCACGCGGCGGCTCCGCGTCGCGCTTCGTAACGGATCACGGGATTGTCCTCGCGGGTGACGTCCTCGAGGTTGGCGATGCGCAGCTCGCCCCGCTGGAAGAGATACTCCACGTGGGCGCCCGCCTCCTCGAGGGCGAGCAGGCGCGTGTAACCGTCCTTGCGGCCGAAGAGATGCTTGGAGACCTCCGCCAGCGACATCGCCTCGCCGCAGATCTCGAGCACCTGATTCAGCCGCTTGTCATGATGGGCGACGATGCCGTCGATGCGCGCCGTCAGATCCGGGATGGGCGCCTCGTGGCCGGGCAGCGACATGCTCACCCCGGCCAGCGCCCGCACCTTGTCCAGCGACTGCAAGTACATCTCGAGCCCGCAGAAGGCGGTGATGGCGGCCGGTGATTGATGGGGCGTGATGCGGGACAGCACGTGATCCGCGGTGAAGAGCAGATCGTCCACCTCGAGGCAGATCTGCCCGGGGCAATGGCCCGGCGTGTGGTGGACGCGGTAGCCGTTGATGATCGTGTCGCGGTCGCGGAGCACGCGATCGATCTCCACCGACTTGAAGAAGCTCTTCGAGAACCGATACATCTCTTCGAGCGCCGCGCGCACCGCGGGCTTGACGCCCGAGCGCTCGAGGAAGACCCGCATGTCCTTGGAGGCCAGCACGATGCGCTCCTCGAAGTTATTGAGCACGCGCGCGTCGAGCTCATGCACGTAGACCGTGGCCTCGGTATTGCGCGCGAAGTGCCCCACCCAGCCGAAGTGGTCGATGTGGGCATGGCTGATCACCACGTGCTGGACAGCCTCGAGCCGCGCGGACTCGCCGAAGCGCTCGCGCACCTCCGCCATCCGCGCCTGCAGCCCCTCGATGGAGTCCGGGGTGCCTGAGCCCACGTCAAAGAGGGTGACCAGGTCGCCATCGAGGATCAGGTAGATATTGTTGACGTGGCCCGGAAAGGTCTCGACGGGCATCTGATACACGCGGATGCCCGAGCGGCTCAGGAAGCGGGTCACGTTCATGGCCTCTACCGTATGGGCTCAGGTCTTGAAATGCAACATTCAGTGACAATGCGCGCGTTGTCAGCAAATGTCGTATTTCAAGACCTGACCCCATCGGCGTCGGCTTTGCGGAGCAGATCGATGAAGGCGGCGACGGCGGGCGTCAGCTGCTTGCCGCGCCGATGGATGATCCCAATGGGCCTCACCAGCCCATCGAGGGCCAGCGGCACCGCGGCGAGCGACCGGGCGCTGACTTCCTTGAGTACGGTCGGTCGCGGCAGGATGCTCACGCCCGCGTTGATGCCGATGGCCTGCTTGATGGTCTCGACATTGTCGAACTCCATCACCACCTCCACCTTGACGCCGTGCTGCTTGAGGGCCCGATCGATCGCCTTGCGGATGGCCAGATCATGGTCGAAGGCGACGAACTTCTCCCCGTTGAGGTCTTCCGGGCTCACCCGTCGACGGTGGGCGAGCCGGTGCGAGGGGTGCGCGACCAGCGCCATGGGCTCCGACCGGAGCGGCAGGACGGTGAGCGCGCGGGTCGCCGTCGGATAGGACAGGATGCCCACGTCGGCCTCGTCATTGAGCACCGCGTCGACCACCTTGTGGGGATGCAGGCACTCGAGCAGCACGCGCGCCTGGGGATAGGCGGCCATGAAGGGCTGCATATGGCGGCTCATATCGTGCAGGCCGACCGAGTAGATCGCCGCCACCCGCACCATCCCCTCCACCCGCTCGCGCGAGGCGGCGAGGTCAGCGCGGGCCTTGTCGAAGCCCTCGAGCAACTTCCGGCAGGCCTCGTAGAAGGCCTCTCCCTGCTCGGTCGCCTGGAGCGGCCGCCGCGAGCGATCGAACAGGGCGACATCGAGCTCGGCTTCAAGCTGCCGGATGGCCTGGCTGGCGGCGGACTGGGAGACGCTGCTGGCGGCCGCGCCGCGCGAGACGCTCCGCAGCCGCACGACGTCGCAGTAGAGGCGGAGGGTGTCGAGGTTCACAAGCCCACTTTACACTATTAGTATGGCTAATGCAATGTTTCGTCAATTTTAGGCTTGGCTAATGCTCCGGATCGGTGTAGGCTCATCCGTCAAAGCCGGACATTGTTCGGTCAGTTCACAAGTTGAGCGGCCGGGGTTGGGCCGCGGGGGAGAGTCAATGGCGACGATGGATCCGGGGCTGCCGCCGGCGCAGGGCCTCTACGATCCTTCCCACGAGCACGACGCCTGCGGCGTGGGCTTCGTCGTGGACATCAAGGGCCGGCGCTCCCACGCCATCGTGAGCCAGGCGCTCACCGTCCTCAAGAACCTCCTGCACCGCGGAGCCTGCGGCTGCGAGATCAATACCGGGGACGGCGCCGGCATCCTCATCCAGATCCCCCATGCCTTCCTCAGCCGGGAATGCGGTCGCCTGGGCATCACGCTCCCCGCCCCCGGGCAGTACGGCGCCGGCCTGGTCTTTCTCCCCCGCGACCCGAAGCAGGCCGAGGAATGCCGGCGCATCTTCGCCGAGATCATCAGCGAGGAAGGGCAGGCACTACTCGGCTGGCGCCAGGTCCCCACCGACCACTCGCCGGTGGGGCCGACGGCGCGCTCGGTCGAGCCCGTCTTCAGCCAGATCTTCATCGAGCGCGGCCCATCGGTGCCCGACCGCGCGGCCTTCGAGCGCAAGCTCTACGTCATCCGCAAGCGGGTGGAGCACGCCGTCTGGGACTCGAGCCTCGGCGAGAAGCGGTTTTTCTACCTGCCGAGCCTCTCGGCGAACACGCTGATCTACAAGGGCATGCTCTCGGCGGACCAGATCGAGACCATGTTCCCCGACGTGACGGATCCCCTGGTCGACTCGGCCCTGGCGCTCGTCCACCAGCGCTTCTCGACCAATACCTTCCCGTCGTGGCCGCTCGCCCATCCCTACCGCTACATCGCCCACAACGGGGAGATCAACACGCTGCGGGGCAACATCAATTGGATCCGCGCGCGCGAGGCGCTGTGCCGCTCGCAGCTGCTGGGCGACGATCTCAAGAAGATCCTCCCCATCGTGATCGAGGGCGGCAGCGACTCGGCCATCTTCGACAACGTGCTCGAGTTCCTCGTGATGGCGGGCCGACCGCTGCCGCTCGCCGTGCTCATGATGATCCCCGAGGCGTGGAGCGGGCACGAGTCCATGAGCGAGGAGCGCAAGGCGTTCTACGAGTACCACGGCTGTCTCATGGAGCCCTGGGACGGGCCCGCCTCCATCGCCTTCACCGACGGCACCGTGGTCGGCGCCGTGCTGGACCGCAACGGCCTGCGCCCCTCGCGTTACTACGTGACGAAGGACGGCTTGGTGGTCATGGCCTCCGAGGTGGGCGTGCTCGACATCCCGCCCGAGCGCGTCCTGCTCAAGGAGCGCCTGCACCCCGGCCGCATCTTCCTCGTGGACACGGCCCAGGGCCGGATCGTCGACGACGCCGAGCTCAAGCAGATCTACGCCGGCCAGCATCCGTATGGTGAATGGCTCAAGAGTTATCTCAAGCCGCTCGAGAGCCTGCCCGCGCCGCCGCACGTGCCCGAGCCCGATCACGATACCGTGCTGGAGCGCCAGCAGATCTTCGGCTATACCCACGAGGATCTCCGCATCCTACTCCGCCCCATGGCCACCGCCGGCGAGGAGCCGGTGGGCTCCATGGGCACCGATACCTCGCTGGCCGTGCTCTCGGACCGGCCGCGGCTGCTCTATGACTACTTCAAGCAGCTCTTCGCGCAGGTGACCAACCCGCCGCTCGACGGCATCCGCGAGGAGCTGGTCACGCAGATCGCGACCACGATCGGTCAGGAGGGTAATCTGCTCGAGCCCACGCCCGAGGCCTGCCGCCAGATCAAGCTCAAGACGCCGATCCTCCACAACGAGGAGCTGGCCCGGATCCGCCACGTGGAGCTGCCGGGGTTCAAGGCCAAGACGATCTCGATGTTGTTCCCGGTGTCCGCGGGCGGCGCCGGACTCGCCAAGGCGGTCGAGGAGCTGTGCCGGCAGGCCAGCCGGGCCGTGGCCGAAGGCTATAGCTATGTGATTCTCTCGGATCGCGGCGTGGATCCGCAGCACGCCCCGATCCCTGCGCTCCTCGCCACCTCGGGCGTGCATCACCACCTAATCCGCGAGGGCAGCCGCGTCAAGATCGGCCTCATCATCGAGACGGGGGAGCCGCGCGAGGTGCATCACATGGCGCTGCTGCTAGGCTACGGCGCGGGCGCCATCAATCCGTACCTCGCCTTCGAGACGCTGGACGACATGATCCGGCAGGGGCTGCTGCCGGGGCTCGACCACAAGACGGCGGTCAAGAACTACATCAAGGCGCTCAACAAGGGGATCCTCAAGGTCATCTCGAAGATGGGGATCTCCACCATCCAGTCCTACCGGGGCGCCCAGATCTTCGAGGCCATCGGGCTCAACAAGGAGCTGATCGATCGGTACTTCACCTGGACGACCTCGCGCATCAGCGGCGTCGGCATCGACATCGTGGCCCAGGAGGTGCTGGCGCGCCACCACCGCGCCTACCCCGATCGGCCCGTGGGCCCGCCCGAGCTCGACTGGGGCGGCGAGTACCAGTGGCGCCGGGATGGCGAGTACCATCTCTTCAATCCGGAAACCGTCTTCAAGCTGCAGCACGCCACGCAGAGCGGCCAGTACAAGATCTTCAAGGAGTACACGCGGCTCGTGGACGATCAAAGCCGCAACCACGCCACGCTGCGCGGCCTCTTCGACTTCAAGCCCGCCGCCGCGCCCGTTCCGATCGAGGAGGTCGAGCCCGTCGAGACCATCCTCAAGCGTTTCGCGACGGGCGCCATGTCCTATGGCTCCATCAGCCAGGAGGCGCACGAGACGCTCGCCATCGCGATGAACCGGCTGGGCGGCAAGTCCAATACGGGCGAGGGCGGCGAGGACGCCGCCCGCTATATCCCCGACGCCAACGGAGATTCGCGGCGGAGCGCGATCAAGCAGGTCGCCTCGGGGCGCTTCGGCGTCACCAGCGAGTACCTGATGAACGCCGACGACCTGCAGATCAAGATGGCCCAGGGCGCCAAGCCCGGCGAGGGCGGCCAGCTCCCCGGCCACAAGGTCTACCCCTGGATCGCGCGGGTCCGCCACTCCACGCCGGGCGTGGGACTCATCTCGCCGCCGCCCCATCACGACATCTACTCGATCGAGGACCTGGCGCAGCTCATCCACGATCTCAAGAATGGCAATCCCAAGGCGCGGATCAGCGTCAAGCTCGTCTCTGAGGTCGGCGTGGGGACCGTTGCGGCCGGCGTCGCCAAGGCCCATTCCGACGTCGTGCTCATCTCCGGCCACGATGGCGGCACGGGCGCCTCGCCGCTTACCTCGATCAAGCACGGCGGCACGCCGTGGGAGCTCGGACTGGCCGAGACCCAGCAGGTGCTGGTGATGAACAAGCTGCGCGACCGGATCATCGTCCAGGTGGACGGGCAGATGAAAACCGGGCGCGATGTCGTCATCGCGGCGCTCATGGGCGCGGAGGAGTACGGCTTCTCGACGGCGCCGCTGGTGGTGATGGGCTGCATCATGATGCGCGTCTGCCATCTGAACACCTGCCCCGTGGGCATCGCCACCCAGGACCCCAAGCTGCGGGCCAAGTTCACCGGCAAGCCCGAGTTCGTCGAGAGCTTCTTCCGCTACCTCGCGGAGGAAGTGCGGGAGTACATGGCCCGGCTCGGCTTCCGCACCATGGCGGAGATGATCGGCCGGGTGGACCGGCTCGACGTCACGCCCGCCGTGGATCACTGGAAGGCGCGGGGGCTCGACCTCTCCACCATCCTCTTTCGGCCCCCCGTCGGGCCCGAGGTGGCCATCCGCAAGGTCGTCGAGCAGGACCACGGCCTCGAGCGGTCGCTGGACATGACCACGCTCGTGCCCATGTGCCAGCCGGTGCTCGAGCGGCGAGAGCCGATCGACATCCGGTTGCCGATCCGGAACGTCAACCGCACCGTCGGCACCATCCTGGGCTCCGAGATCACCTCGCGGTACGGCGCCGACGGGCTGCCCGACGACACGATCCGCATACACTTCACGGGCTCCGCCGGCCAGAGCTTCGGCGCCTTCGTGCCGCGCGGCATCACGCTCACCCTCGAGGGTGACTCCAACGACTACATCGGCAAGGGGCTCTCCGGCGGCAAGATCATCGTTTTTCCGCCCCGCGAGGCCACGTTCGTGGCCGAGGAGAACATCCTCGTCGGCAACGTCGTCCTCTACGGCGCGACGAGCGGCGAAGCCTATTTCCGCGGCGTGGCCGGGGAGCGCTTCGCGGTGAGGAACAGCGGCGCGCTGGCCGTGGTGGAGGGCGTGGGCGACCACGGCTGCGAGTACATGACCGGCGGCCGCGTGGTCGTCATCGGCCGGACCGGGCGCAACTTCGCGGCCGGCATGTCGGGCGGCCTGGCCTTCGTGCTCGACGAAGACGGCGATTTCAAGCGCCGCTGCAATCTGGGCATGGTGGATCTCGAGGCGCTCCTGGACATCGAGGACGTCGAGCTGGTCAAGGATCTCCTGTCGCGCCATATCCGCCATACCCAGAGCCCGGTCGCGGCCCGCCTGCTCGTGGACTGGGAAAGGACGCAGCAGAAGTTCATCAAGATCATCCCGAAGGACTTCAAGCGCGTGCTGGCGGCGATGAAGAAGGCGCAGGAGACCGGCATGTCGATGGACGACGCCATCATGGCGAGCGCCCACGGGTAAACTCGGAGGGGGGCTGCGCCCCCCTTCCGAAGCCTCCCCCCAAAAAAGAGACAGGTTGCGCCGGCGAAGCCGGCGCTCGAACACGGGTCAGCCGACGACGCAAGCTTCAATCGGCGGCTCTCGAGGAGACTGCAGAAAGGAACAATGGGCAAGGTCACCGGCTTTCTGGAGTACAAGCGCGACAAGCAGTCCTACCGGCCCGTCGGGGAGCGGGTCCGGGACTGGCGACAGGTCATGCTCCCGTGGCCCACGGACAAACTGCAGAAGCAGGGCGCCCGCTGCATGGACTGCGGCATTCCCTTCTGTCACCAGGGCTGCCCGCTCGGCAATCTCATCCCCGACTGGAACGACCTCGTCTACCGGGACAAGTGGCGCGAGGCCATCGATCGGCTGCACGCCACCAATAATTTTCCGGAGTTCACTGGCACGCTTTGCCCCGCCCCCTGCGAGGGCTCATGCGTGCTCGGCATCAACGACGACCCGGTGACCATCAAGGCCATCGAGCTCGCCATCATCGACCGCGCCTTCGAGGAGGGCTGGACCGAGCCCGAACCGCCGGCCGTGCGCACCAACAAGAAGGTGGCCGTCGTGGGCTCGGGACCGGCGGGACTGGCCGCCGCCCAGCAGCTCAATCGCGCGGGCCACTGGGTGACGGTCTTCGAGCGGGACGACCGGATCGGGGGGCTGCTCCGCTACGGCATCCCCGAGTTCAAGATGGAGAAGCGCGTGCTCGACCGGCGGCTCGCCCAGCTCGAGGCCGAGGGCGTCCGCTTCGTGACCAATGCGCATGTGGGCGTCAATGTCACGATCGAGCATCTCAGGGAGGAGTTCGACGCCCTGATCCTCACCGGCGGCGCCTGCGCGCCGCGCGACCTGCCCATTCCCGGGCGCGAGCTCCAGGGCATCCACTTCGCGATGGAGTACCTGACGCTCCAGAACCGTCGCTGCGAGGGCGAAGCGGTCCCGGAGGAGCGGTTCATCTCGGCCGAGAGCAAGCGGGTCGTGATCATCGGAGGCGGCGACACGGGCGCCGACTGTCTGGGCACCGTGCACCGCCAGGGCGCGCTCTCAGTGCATCAGTTCGAGATCCTGCCGCGTCCACCCGAGAGCCGGCTCCCCGAGAATCCCTGGCCCCAGTGGCCGAACGTCTACCGGGTCTCCGCGGCACATGCAGAAGGCGGCGAGCGCGTCTACTCGGTCTCGACCAAGCGGTTCATCGGGGACGAAGGGGGCCGGCTCAAAGCGCTCGAGGTCGCGCGCGTCGAATTGACCAATGACGGCGGCCGGCTCACCTTCAAGGAAGTCCCGGGCTCCGAGTTCATCCTGCCCTGCGAGCTGGCCCTGCTGGCCATGGGCTTCATCGGCCCCGAGCGTCCCGGCATGCTCGAGCAGCTCGGCGTCAAGCTCACCGAGCGCGGCAATGTCTGGCGGGATGCCAACTGGATGACCAGCGTGCCCGGCGTGTTCACCGCGGGCGACATGCAGCGCGGCCAATCGCTCATCGTCTGGGCCATCGCCGAAGGCCGGAGCGCCGCCCGCGGAGCCGATCTCTATCTCATGGGCCGCTCCGACCTCCCCGCTCCATTGGCCTGATGCCGCTGACCCGCGCCGAGCGCGACTCACTAATCGAGCAGTACGCCTCGGGCCCGGCGCGACTGCGTGCCGTCCTCGCCACCGTGCCCACCGAGGCCCGTCAGTGGCGCCCCAAGGAGGGCGAATGGTCGGCCCACGAAGTCGTCGTCCACTGCGCAGACGCCGAGACCAATGCCGCCGCCCGCATCCGCTATCTGGCCAGCGAGAAGGAGCCGCTCATCGTCGGCTACCACGAAGCCCGCTGGGCCGTGACCCTTGATTACCACAAGCATCCCCTCGAACCGGCCCTGGCAACAGTCGACGCCGTCCGCGCCAATACCGTAGCCCTCCTGCGCCAGCTTCCCGACGGCGCCTGGCAGCGCGAGGGCCGCCACACGGAGTCGGGTCGTTATACCGCGGAAGACTGGCTTCGGATCTACGCCGAGCATCTCGAGGTCCACGCGCGCCAGATCGAGGCGAATGTGGCGGCGTGGCAGGCGACGGAGGGAGGGGCGGGGCTTCGCTCGGGCCGAGGCGAGCAACCTAATTGACACTGTCGTTCAAAGATAGGCGATAATGCGTCCCATGAAGGGTCGCTGCTTCGTGTTTCTCCTCGTCCTGTATCTCGCGCTCGACTTCGCCAACCCCTTGATGCCTGGCGCAGTTCAATTCATGGATGGTTCGGTCGATGTGGTTCATGCGGATCGCGTTCGCCCGGAGAGCGTCCCTGTCGACACCGCTCTCACCCACGTCCCCGCGCACGGTCAGCCTGAAGTCCTTCTCCGCTCCCCGCTTCACACGCCTCCGATGACCCGCGACCGGCGAGATCACTTCACGCCGCTTCGGCGTCCTCCGCACGCGCCGTCAGATTCCGGCCCGTCCTCCGAAGACCACTAGTCAGCCCTCTCGCCTCCGCGTCCCGCCCCGCCGTCGGTACGGCGGCGCCTCTTCTCTCTGTCCTGCGGAGGGCTATACCTATGAAAGTGAAGGAAGGTTGGGAGGGTCTCGTGGTGAGCCTTGCGATGCTCGTGATCGCATGGTGTCTGATCTTCGGCTCCAAGCTGCTCCTTCTCTGGCTGCCGTGATCCCTTTTCCCAGGGGCAATTGATCCCTGCATTTCACCGATCTCCTTCTCGGTCTCGTGATTGTATGGCTGGCCGCCAAGCTGGCGGCCGAGGCGATGGAGCGCCTCGGTCAGACAGCCGTGCTCGGCGAGCTTCTGGCAGGCGTATTGATCGGACCCGGGGTCCTCGGACTGGTGCAGGAATCGGATGCCCTGACCATCCTCGCCGAGCTCGGCGTGATCGTTCTGCTTTTCGAGGTCGGGCTCGAGTCGGATCTGGGTGGGCTCCTGCGGGCTGGCCCCCAGTCCACGGTGGTGGCCCTGGTGGGCATCGCCTGCCCGTTCTTTCTCGGATATTGGCTCGCCGAGTGGTGGGGGATGCCGTCGGTCACCGCCGTCTTCATCGGGGCCACACTCACCGCGACCAGCGTGGGCATCACCGCGAGGGTCCTCGCAGACATCGGGCGACTGCAAGACGCCGCCGCCAAGGTGCTCCTGGGGGCGGCGGTGATCGACGATATCCTGGGGCTGGTCATCCTCGCAGTGGTCATGGGCCTCGTCCAGGCCGGAGGGTTCGGAGCCTGGACCGTCGGCGTGATCCTCGTCAAGGCGCTTGCCTTCGTCGTCCTTGCCATCGCCGTCGGCATCCGGTTCGCTCCCACTCTGCTCGCCTGGGTCGGGCTCATGCGGGTGCGCGGAGGCCTCGTCGTCGTCTCAATGGCATTCTGCGCGCTGCTGGCCGCGCTAGCGGAAACCATAGGGCTCGCCACGATCATCGGAGCCTTCGCCGCGGGACTCGTCCTGACGAAGACCGAACGGCGCGTCCACATCGAGGAGGCGCTCAAGCCAGTCGCCGATCTCCTCGTCCCGGTCTTCTTCGTGACCGTAGGCATGAAGGTCGAGCCGGGCACGTTCAATCCCTTCGGATCTCAAGGCTGGGCAGGACTCGCCCTGGCCAGCCTTCTCACCGCCGTGGCGGTGGTCACCAAGCTTGCGGCGGGGCTCGCCGTGTACCAGAGCGGCGTGCGGCGCTGGCCGGTAGGAGTCGGGATGGTGCCGCGCGGAGAGGTGGGACTGATCTTCGCCGGCATCGGGCTTGCCGGTGGCATCATCGACGCAAACCAGTATGCCGCCATCGTGGCCATGATCATGGTATCCACCTTCATCGTGCCTCCGTGGCTGAAGGCCGTGTACTGAGCTGACAACCGCTGCGGCAAGAAGTAGATCTGAGGCCGTGTTGCAGGGCTAGCGGCTGGCGCTTTGCCAGAGGACGTGGCCCACGAAGAAGGGGCCGAGGCGCTCGATGTACTGCGAGGTCTGCGTGGTCCGGCGCATGGCCTGGATCAGGTGGGAGAGCGGATGCAGGTCGCGGCCCGATGACGAAATCGTTGTCGTTGGTGTCGAGGCCGTGGCAGGCGAGCCGGATGTCATGCGCCAGATCGGCATCGCCATAGGCCCGCCCCAGCATGCCATGCTCGCTCAGGATGGCCCGCTGTTCCTGCGGGGCCAAACGCGCGAAGCCGCCCACGCGCCGCAACGGATACCAGATGGCCCAGGGCCAGGCGGGATTCAGGATGGTGCGGCGCGGCCGGCGCAGCAGCCAGTCTTCCAGATCCGGCTCGAAACCGCTCGAATAGGTTCGGCCCAGCATGGCGAGCTCGGGCTTGCGCGGGAGCCCCGCGAAGGGCTCGGCGCTCAGCAGCTCGCGGAGACGTGTGGCGAAGAACGCCGGATCCTCGCTCAGCGCGAGCACCGCCACCCCTCTCGGGTCATTGAGGTCGGCATACAATGCCGCCTCGATCTGGCTCCGCTCGAGGGCGCCGACCAGCGGCTTCGGGTCGGAGCAATTGCCGAAGCACTGAAGCTGGATGAACAACCGCCGCTCTGAGGTTTGCTCATTGGCCCCGCGCTCGAGCATCTCTCGCTTCATGTCGGGCGTGGGCGTGGGAGCGCCGCTCTTGGGTGGAGTGCTCATGGCTCTAGCCGCCGCGCGTGTGCATCTCCAGATGCGGGTCGCGCTTGAGCTCGCCGATCTGGACCAGCGGCCGGCGCTCGGCGAGAGCCAGCCGCTCTTCCGCGCCACGGTCTGCGCGCCGGCGCCAAGCCGGAGCGATCAGAGCCTTGAGCTCGTCCGGCGTGGCGCCGCTCCGCAGCGCCTTTCGCAGATCCGTCCCCTGGGTCGCGTAGAGGCAGAGATACCACATGCCGTCGGCCGTGAGCCGGCTGCGGTCGCAGGAGCGGCAGAAGGGCTCGGTCGTGGAGGAGATCACCCCGAAGACATACCCGTCGGGAAGACGATACCGGTCGGCCGGCGCCGAAGTGTCTTCGACCACGGGCTCGATGGCGCCGTATCGCGCGCCGATTCGCGCGAGCATCTCGGCGCGCGAGAGCACGCGGTCCATCGACCAATGGGTGGCGCCGCCCACGTCCATGTACTCGATGAAGCGCACCTCGGCGGAGACTCTCCGGGCATACTCGATGAGATCCGGGAGCTCATCGTCATTGGTCCCACGCATCACCACCGTGTCGAGCTTGAGCCCCGGCCAGCCTGCTCGCCCCACGGCCTCGATGCCACGCAGCACCTGGGCGAGGCTGTCCCGCCGCGTCAGCGCCTTGAAGCGGTCGGGCCGCAGCGTGTCCACGCTCACCGTGACGCGGTGGAGTCCGGCCGCGCGAAGCGCCGCCGCCTGCTCGGCGAGGAGCACGCCATTGGTGGTCATCGCCAGATCCTTGATCCGCGGATTGGCGGCGAGCAGGGAGACGAGACGGTCGAGGTCCTTTCTCAGCAGCGGCTCGCCACCGGTGAGCCTCACCTTGTCGACGCCCAGGTCCGCGAAGACGTCCACCAGCCGGGCGATCTCCTCGAAGTGGAGAATGTCCTCGCGCGGCAGCCAGACATAGTCTTCCTCGGGCATGCAGTACTGGCAGCGCAGATTGCACCGATCGGTGACCGACAGCCGGAGATTGCGAAGCGGCCGCTCGAGGGTGTCGAGGATCACGGCAGCTCCACGAAGAGATGGCTGCCTTCCACCGATACGGGGAAGCACGCCACCTTGACGGCCGGGTTATTGGCATTGGCGCCCGTCGTCACATCCCAGCGCCAGCCGTGCCACGGACAGGTCACCACCGTGCCGGACAGCTCACCTTCGCCCAGCGGGCCGCCGCGGTGCGTACAGGTATTGTCGATGGCGTAATAGGCGCCGCCGACATTGAAGACCGCCAGGGTCTTGCCGCCGGCCTCGACCACCCGGCCCTCGCCGTCGGGCAACTCGTCCTTGATCGCCACTTTCACTCTGGCCATGACTGGGCTCGCCTCCGGCTCAGACGAGCACCGCAGCGCCGAGGCCCGCCCGTTCCCACTCGCGCAGCAGCCCGGCCTTCTTGACGCCCACCTCGAAGTGGTCCCACGGGAAGGTCTCTGATGCTTCCCGCACCCGACCCGTGTAGAAGCCCACGTTCCCTTCCCACTCGCGCTGTGCCCGCCGCCAATTGCCGTCGAGCGCGGCAGCCCGCTCGATGAACTCCGCGACGCGGCGATCGCCCCGCGCGAGCAGGGCCTGGAGGCCCGCCTCGCGCGGATTCTCGTGGACCACGCGCACATTGTGCAGGCGGCCCGCGCCGCGCTTGATGATCTCGAGCTTCTCCTCGAGGCTCCGCAGATCATCGAAGGGTGCCCACTGAAAGGGCGTCCACGGCTTGGGCACGAAGGAGGAGATCGACAGTGTGAGCTTGCCGAATGGATGGCCGTCGGGGCCGGGAACGCTCAGCCGCTCGAGCAGCCGCGTCGCGAGGGCGGGAATGGCTTCGACATCCTCCAGGGTCTCGGTCGGCAGCCCGATCATGAAGTAGCACTTGAGATTCGGGATGCCGTACTTGCGCACCAGGTCGCAGGCCGCGTAGAGCTGCTCGTCGCTGATGGCCTTGCGGACGACCAGGCGTAGGCGCTCGGTCCCCGCCTCGGGCGCCATCGTGAGCGTTCGATGACCTCCCCGCTGGAGCGAGGCGACGAGGTCTTCGGTGAGGCTGTCGGCGCGGAGCGAGGAGATGGAAACCTCGACCCCGTACTCCTCGAGGAGCTTCATGAGATCGCCGATCCACGGATAGTCGGAGACGCAGGCGCCGACGAGGCCCACGCGCTTCGAATCCTTCGCGATCCGGGCCACCGACTCGCGGAGTGATTCCAGCGTGCGGTGGCGCACCGGGCGATACACCTGGCCCTCGAGGCAGAAGCGACAGCCTCGTCCGCAGCCCTTGCCGACTTCGAGGAGCTCCATGTGGCCGTATTCGGCCCGGGGCGTCTTGAGCACGGAGCGGGTCTCGAAGCGGTTGACATCGGCGAGCCGCCGCTTGGCCACGATCCGTGGCGCCGCGGGATCGAGCGCGATCACGCCCTCGATCAGGCCGTCGGGCCGATACCGCACCTCGTAGAACTCCGGCACGTAAATCCCGGTGACCGGGGTGAGGCGGTCCAGCAGCCGGCGCTTGCGCGTCGCGGGGCCCGCGTCGCGCGCCTCGCGGTAGGCAGCCACGATCTCTCCCACCATCTCTTCACCCTCTCCCACCACGATGAAATCCATGAATGGGGCCAGCGGCTCGGGATTGGAGAACGCGCAAACCCCGCCCATCAGCACGATCGGATCCTCGGGCGCCCGGTCCGCGGCGCGGGGCGCCAGGCCGGCCATGCGAAGCAGCCGCACCGTATTGATGTAGTCGCCTTCATAGGTCACCGAGAAGCCGACCAGATCGAAGTCTTTGAGGGGACGCTGTGATTCCAGCGAGAAGGGTGGCGTCTGGGTCCTCGCGTACTCGTCGAGATCCTCCGGATCGGGGAAGAATACGCGCTCGCAGACGACGTCCGGGAGCGAATTGAGGTGGTCGTAGATGGTCTGGAACCCCAGGTTGGACATGCCGACGGCATAGGTATTGGGATAGACGAGGGCCACCGATACGCGCCCTCCCCAGTCCTTGCTCACCACGCCTTCCTCACCGGCGATGAGGGACTGGGCTTTCTTCCTGAGTTTCCACGACATGGCGCTAGCTTATCACGCGGGTGCGGCGTCGGGACTTGAGGGGCAAGGACACACTACGCCGGCGGGATCGGCCGAGGGAACCCTGCGGGTTCCCCGGGGGCTAGACCCCCATGATCTGGATGTCGATGTTGCGCGATCGAGGTCCGTCCAGCTCGGCGAAGATGATGGATTGGAAGCGGCCCAGCGTCAGCTCGCCCCCGCTGATTCCCACCGCCACGCTCCGGCCGAGCAGCGCGGCACGCAAATGCGAGGAGGCATTGCCACGCTCGCAGTCGGAATACCGCGGATCGTCGTGCTTGTAGCCGCCGTTATCGGCGACCAGCCGTTCCATCATGGTCTTCAGATCTTCCGCGAGGGCACCCTGGAACTCGTTGACGAAGAGGGCGCAGGTCGTATGGAGGGAATTGACCAGCAGGAAGCCCTCTTTGATGTCGGCTCCCAGGACGATATCGCGGACTTGCTTCGTGATGTCGAGAACCTGAGTGCGTTTCTCGCTCAGCGTCGTGAGCGTCTTTCGCACGACCTTCAGGGTCTGCACCGTACTCCCTCCCTGGTCCTGGGCGGCTCACTACGGCCGCCCACGTTTGAATTCATGTGTCTCATGGTGCCGAGGGAGGGAATCGAACCCCCACGGCCCTTGCGGACCAGCGGATTTTAAGTCCGCTGCGTCTCCCAGTTCCGCCACCCCGGCTCTATCGGCCGCCGACCCCGCGTATGGAGGCGGCGAGCGGATTCGAACCGCTGCATAGAGGTTTTGCAGACCTCCGCCTTAGCCACTTGGCTACGCCGCCCTGCAAATCCAAAGGGCCCACTGCCGAGCCCCGATTCCGTTGCATATGGAGCGGGAAACGGGATTCGAACCCGCGACCCCAACCTTGGCAAGGTTGTGCTCTACCACTGAGCTATTCCCGCGCCCCGCCAGCGCTTTTCTCGAACTTCGCCGAGTCTAACAAAGGCACGGAATTCTGTCAACTTAGGCCTCTATTGGGGTCTCTCGGGCGCTTCACGCCGAAGGTAACGGGCGGCCTCTTCCGGGGGGACAGGGTTGATGAAGAACCCCGTCCCCCACTCGAAACCCGCCACTTTGGTCAACTTCGGGATGATCTCGATATGCCAATGGAAATGATCGAGGTCTCGGGCCCTCAGGGGCGCGGAGTGCAGCATCAGGTTGAAGGGGGGATCGTCCAGGAACTGCGCCATTCGACCCAAGATGCGTGAGATCACGCGCGCCAGAGGCAGCAGCTCCCCCGGGGTGATGTCCTCGAAGTCGGAGCGATGGCCGGCCGGGAGGATCCAGGTCTCGAACGGGAACCGGGGGGCAAAGGGGCAGAGCGCGACGAAGCCGCCCTCCTCCAGGATCATCCGGCCGCCTTTCTGGCGTTCCTGCCGCACGATGTCACACCAGATGCAGCGATGCTTGATCTTCAGGTGCTGCAACCCGCCCGCCAGCTCATCCTGGACCATGATCGGCACGATGGGGGTGGCGATGAGCTGGGAATGGGTGTGCTCGAGCGAGGCGCCGGCGGCCTCGCCGTGGTTCTTGAACACGAGCACGTACTCGAGCCGCGGATCCTTGGCCAGATCGAGAATGCGCTCCCGGCACGCCTGGAGAACCACGGCCAAGCGCTCCACCGGGAGCCGGTCCACGGTCATGTCGTGCTCGGGCGATTCGATCACGACCTCATGGGCGCCAATGCCGTTCATCCGATCGTAGAGTCCCTCCCCCGAGGGCTCGAGCTCGCCCTCGATCCGGAGCGCCGGAAATTTGTTCGGGATCACGCGCACCAGCCATCCGGGCGTGTTCGGCGCGCTCCCGTCCGGACGCAGCGCCCAGATCTCCTCCGGCGTGCTCCGCTCCTGCCCCGCGCAGAATATGCAGGGGCCACCGCGGCGCGCGGCGCGGGCGGGCGAGAAGTCCGAGGGGCGATGGGCTCGCTCGGTGGAGATGATCACCCAGCGGCCCACCACCGGATCCCGCCGGAGCTCAGGCACGCCCTGCCTCCTCTTCCGGCCGCGGCTCGCGGGCCAGCAGCGACTCCAGCGCGGCCGTGACGGCCTTGCCGGAGAAGAGCACGGCGGCGACCTCCTCGCAGATTGGCATCTCGACGCCGGCCCCGCGCGCCAGCGCAAGAGCCGACGTCACGGTGCGCACGCCCTCGGCGATCATGGGGGTGGAGCCCTCCACATCGGCAAGCCCTCGCCCGCGCGCGATTTGGACGCCCAGGGCGTGGTTGCGGCTCTGCGCGCCCGTGCACGTGAGCACGAGATCGCCGAGCCCCGCGAGGCCCGCGAAGGTGGCGCGCTGCGCGCCCAGCGCCACGCCGAGCCTCACGATTTCGGCGAGCCCCCGCGTGACGAGCGCCGCGCGGGCGTTTTCGCCCAGCGCGAGACCGTCGCCGAGGCCGGTGGCGATCGCCATCACGTTCTTGAGGGCGCCCGCGATCTCGACGCCGAGAACATCGCGGTTGGTATAGAGCCTGAAGGCCGGTCCGGCCAGCGCGCGCTGGAGCCGTCGGGCCGCGTCTTCGTCGGCGGAGGCGATGACCAGCGCCGTCGGCAGCCCCGCCGCGACCTCCCGGGCGAATGATGGGCCGGACAGAACAGCGATGGGACGACCGGGAAGAACCTGGGCGAGAAGCTCGGACATGCGCCGGCCGCCCTTCGGCTCGAGACCCTTGGCGGCCGACACCACCGTGGCCTCGCGCGGCACGGAGGCGGCGAGCCGCTCGACGACGGACTCGGCGAAGTGGGACGGCACCGCGACGATGACGACGCCGGCCCCGTTCAGAGCCTCGCGCGCGTCACTGGTCGCCCGGATGGCGGACGGCAGCGTGAGGCCGGGAAGGTAGCGCGGGTTCTCTTTCCTCGTCCGAATCTCGTCGATCCGCGCCGGGTCGCGTCCCCAGAGCCGCGTGTCGGCGGCAGCGCCCGCGCGACCGAGATGGATGGCCAGAGCCGTGCCCCAGCTCCCGGCGCCCACGATGGCGATCGGTGTGGGCACCACTTCGCCGGCGGCCGTCATGAGGCCGTGGCCCGCTCCCCGAGCCGTCGCTCGGTGCCGCTCCACAGCCGCCGGATATTGTCGTGATGGCGCCAGATGATGATGGCCGCGGCGATCAGGGCGGCCGCCGTCGCGGGCCAGCCGTACCCCAATGCCAGAACGCCCAGCGGCAAGCAGAGGCAGGCCAGGACGGAAGCCAGCGAAGCATAGCGGAAGCTCGCGGCGACAACGATCCAAACCAGCGCGGCCGGCGCCGCGGCCAGCAGCGCCAGGTTGAAGAAAGCGCCGAAGCCGGTGGCGACGCCTTTGCCGCCACGGAAGCGCAGGTAGACGGGCCAGCAATTGCCGACGATGGCCAGTACCGCGCCGCCTGCCGCCCAGCCAGGTTCGGGGCCGAGGCGTCGGGCCACCGCCACGGCGAGATAGCCTTTGGCGATGTCGCCCAGCAGGGTCAGCAGGGCGGCCCACTTGCCCACCGCTCTCAGCACATTGGTCGCGCCGATAGTCCCGCTGCCCGCGCGCCGGATGTCCATTCCACCTGCGAGGCGGGCGACGATGAAGCCTACCGGGATCGCGCCGATGAGGTAGACGATGACGAGCCCGAGCGCGCTTACGGCCACCGCTCGCGGTCCTTCACCAGAACCTTCGCCCCAGCGCCGAGGAAGAAGCGGTAGAAGTAGTCGATGGCCGAGATCACCGTGAGCCCCAGCGCAATCCAGAGCGCCAGGACGGCAACGAGCGAGAAATACGCGAACTCTTCGGGCACGCCCCGCTGGAGGATCAGCAGGGTGACCGCCACGTACTGCGAGACCGTCTTGGCCTTGCCGAGCGGTGAGGGCCCGATCACCAGGCCCATGGACAGCGCCACGCCGCGCAGGCCGGTCACGGCCAGCTCGCGCCCGACGATGACCACGACCGGCCAGGCGGCGACCACATCCACCTGGACGAGCGCGACCAGCGCCGCCGCGACCAGCAGCTTGTCGGCGACAGGGTCAAGAAGGGTTCCCAGGCGGGTGACCTGATTCCAGCGGCGCGCCATCCGCCCGTCGAGCCAGTCGGTGAGCGACGCGGCAATGAAGATGACGACGGCGATGAGCACGCTGACGCGAGACGAAGAGATGAGGAAGACGATCACGAGAGGCACCAGCACGATGCGGATCAGCGTAAGAGCGATGGGGAGATTCACCACGTCGGCTCCGGGCCCGTCCTGAGGCCTGACTGAGTATGGGTCGGCCCGTCGAGCCCTGTCAAGGCGGCGCCCGGAACGATGCTCCTCCCCTCGAAGCGCGGGACGATCTCACTGGCGCCCAGCGTCAGGCAGACCGCAACGTCGGAGCCGCGTCCGTTGGCCACCAGGCGTCGCCCCCAGCTCGAATCCTCCGCCAGCCGTCCCAGTCGCGGCGCGTAGCGCTCGCCCAGGCGGAGCGCCGCCAGCGCGGCATCCGTGAGCCGGCAGCCGGGCTCGGCGGCCGCGAGGCGGCCGACGAGCAGGCCCGCGCACACCGCGTCCTCGAGGGAGAAGGCTCCCTGGTCGCCGGCGCACAGCAGCGTCACGTCCCGCTCCTGCGCGAGCGCCCAGCGCCCCGCCGCCTCCACATTGCTCAGTGCCGCCACGGCCGCGACGGGGGCGGCGGCGGCCGCGAGCATGGCGGCGGTCCCGTTCGTCGTCGTGAGCACGACGGTCGAGCCGGCCACGCGCTCCGCTGTGAATTCGAGGGGAGAGTTGCCGAGATCGAATCCGGCGATGCGCTCGCCGGCCCGCTCGCCCGCCAGCAGCGTTTTGCCCGGCGAGAAGCCGCGAGCGAACGCCATCGCGGCCTCTGGGCTCGCCACGGGCACGATGCGCCGGCAGCCCGCGGCGCAGGCCGCCACCACGGTGGTCGTGGCGCGCAGCACGTCGACGACCACCGCCGCCCCGCCGTCCAGCACGAGGCTCGCGAACTCCACCGGACTCAGGGCAACGTGAAGACGCATCGATCGGCCGGGCGCGTGAGAGGTGGCGCCGACACCGTCTACCGAGCGCGATCGCGGAGCGCGCGGATCCTCAGCCGGAGCGCGTTGAGATTGATGAAGCCCTCCGCGTCCTTCTGGCGGTAGACCTGGTCGGCTTCGAAGGTGACGAAATCGGTGCGGTAGAGGGAGCGCGGCGACTTTCGCCCGGCCACGGTGAGCGTGCCCTTATACAGCTTGAGCCGCACCGCCCCGGTGACGTCCCGCTGAACGTGGTCCATCAGTGTCTGGAGCGCCTCGCGCTCCGGGGCAAACCAAAAGCCGTAGTAGATCATCTCGGCATAGCGTGGCGCCAGCGAGTCGCGCAGATGGAGCACCTCGCGGTCGACGGTGAGTGACTCCAGCGCCCGGTGGGCCGCGTGCAGGATGGTCCCTCCCGGCGTCTCGTACACGCCACGGGACTTCATTCCGACGAAGCGGTTCTCGACCAAGTCCACGCGGCCAATGCCGTGCTCGCCGCCCAGGCGGTTGAGCGCTTCGAGCAGGGCTGCGGGCCCGAGCCGCTTGCCGTCCACGGCGACGGGATTGCCACCCTCGTACTCGATCTCCACGTATACCGGCACGTCGGGAGCCGACTCGGGCGAATTCGTGAGCAGGAACATCTTGGGCGGGGGCTCGGCCCACGGGTCCTCGAGGATGCCGCCTTCGAACGAGATGTGGAAGAGGTTACGGTCCGTGGAGTACGGCCGCTCGGCGGTCACGGGCACTGGAATGTCGTGGCGCCGCGCGAACTCCATGAGCGCCGTCCGCGAGCTGAGATCCCATTCCCGCCACGGCGCGATCACCGTCAGCTCGGGCGCCAGCGCCGCGTAGGTCAGCTCGAAGCGGACCTGGTCATTGCCTTTCCCGGTGGCGCCGTGGCTCACGGCGTCGGCGCCCTCCTTCCGGGCCACCTCGACCTGCGCTTTGGCGATCAGCGGCCGGGCGATCGAGGTGCCCAGGAGGTACGCGCCCTCGTACACGGCATTGGCCCTCAGCATCGGGAAGACGAAGTCCCGCACGAACTCCTCCCGCAGGTCCAGGACGTGGACGCCCACGGCGCCGGTCTTCAGCGCCTTGTCCTTGATTGGGATCAGCTCCTCGCCCTGCCCCAGATCGGCGCAGAAGGCCACCACCTCGCAGCGGTATGTCTCGATGAGCCAGCGCAGGATCACCGAGGTGTCCAGGCCGCCGGAGTAGGCGAGCACGACTTTCTTGACTGATCTTGTCACGGTTCAGTCGCCACCCAGCAGATGGAGGATGATGCCCTTCTGCGCATGCAGGCGATTTTCGGCCTGATCCAGGATCACGCTCCGGGGGCCGTCCATCACGCGATCCGTGATCTCTTCGCCCCGATGGGCGGGCAGGCAATGCATCACCAGCGCCTTCGGGCTCGCGAAGCCCAGCAGCGCCTCATTGAGCTGATAGCGCTGGAAGGCTTCGAGCCGCCGGTCGCGCTCCGACTCCTGTCCCATGCTGATCCAGGTATCCGTGTAGACGACGTCGGCGCCCTCGACGGCCTCGCGGGCTTCCGTCGTGACCTTGACGCGACCGCCGAGGGCCCGGCAGGCTTGGAGCACCGACTGGCGGGGCTCGAACTGGAGCGGGCAGGCCACCGTCACGCTCACGCCGGTCATCGCCGAGAGCAGCAGCACCGAGTGGCAGACATTGTTGCCGTCACCCACCCAGGCCAGCCGCAGCTCCGAGAGATTCAGCCCGCGCTCCCAGAGCGTGAAGAGATCCGCGACGGCCTGGCAGGGATGCTCGAGGTCGGACAGTCCGTTGATCACGGGCACCGAGGCATGGGCCGCCATCTCTTCGAGCGTGCGATGGGCGAAGACGCGGGCGGCCACGACGTCCACCCAGCGCGAGAGGTTCCGGGCGATGTCGGGGACGGACTCGCGCTTGCCGAGGCCGATCTCCTGGGCCGCCAGGTAGACGGCGGCGCCCCCCAGCTGCACCATGGCCACCTCGAAGGTCACCCGCGTGCGCAGCGAGGGCTTCTCGAAGATCAGCGCCATGGTCCGCCCGGCCAGCGGCGTGGCGCGGTCGCGGGCCTTGAGCTTGCCCTTGAGCTCGGCGATGAGGGCGAACAGGCGCGGGACCTCATCCCGCGCCAGATCGCGAACGGACAGGAAGTGGCTCATTTCACCGCGGCGAGCGCTTGGCCGATGATCTGTGCCGCGCGCTCCACCGAGGCCTCGTCCACGGTGAGCGGCGGCGCCAGCCGCAGCGTATTGTCGCCGGAGGTGAGCGCCAGCAGTCCCCGCTCGCGGCAGCCCGCGATCACGTCGGCCATGGGCGGCACCAGCTCCACGCCAACGAGCAGTCCCCGGCCCCGCACCTCCTTGATGGCCTTGGGATAGTCGCGGTGAACGGTCTCGAGCCGCTCGCGCAGCAGCTTCCCCATTCTCGCCGCCCGCTCGGGCAGTCGCTCCTCGATCATGGTGCTGAACACGGTGAGGCCCACCGCCGTGGCGAGCGGATTGCCGCCGAAGGTGCTCCCGTGGCTTCCCGGCGTGAGGACCCGGCCGACGTCCTCCGTTGCCAAGGTGGCGCCAATCGGCACGCCATTGGCCAGCGCTTTGGCCACGGTCATGACGTCGGGGGTCACGCCGGCATGCTCGTAGCACCAGAGCCGGCCGGTGCGCCCCATGCCGGTCTGGATCTCGTCCAGCATCAGCAGGATGCCGGCTTCGTCGCAGAGCTTGCGCAGGCCTGGGAGGTAACCCTCGTCGGGCACGATCACGCCGCCCTCGCCCTGGATAGGCTCGACGAGCACGGCCGCCGTGCGGCTGTCGATGGCGCGCTCCAGCGCACGGAGGTCATTGTAGGGCACGTACTTGAACCCGCCGGGCAGCGGCTCGAAACCATGATGGTACTTCTCCTGGGCCGTCGCCGTCACCGTCGCCAGCGTCCGGCCATGGAAGCCGCCGCGCATGCTGATGATGTCCCCGCGATCGCTCGAGCCATGCTCCTTGGCCCATTTCCGCGCCAGCTTGATCGCGGTTTCGTTGGCCTCGGCGCCGGAGTTGGAGAAGTAGACACGGTCGGCGAAGGAGTGCTCACAGAGCAGCTTGGCCAGATGGATCTGCTGCGGGATATGGAAGTAATTGGAGACGTGGAGCAGGGTGGCGGCCTGCTCCCGAATGGTCCCCACCACCTTGGGATGATTGTGACCGAGAGCGGTCACGGCAATGCCGCCGGTGAAGTCCAGATACTCCTTGCCGTCCGAGTCCCAGACGCGCACCCCTTCGCCTCGCACGAGCGCCACCGGGTAGCGCTTGGTGAAGGCCATCAGGTGCTTGTCCGACCACTCGAGCAGCTGTTTGGTATTCAATGCCGTCTCCCGTCGCGTTAGAGTCGACGCCCTTGTTTCAGTGCTGCCCTAAGGGGCAACCTCTATAAGGTGATCTCCGTCCCGATGCCTTCCTTCGTGAGGACTTCGAGCAGGATGGCATGCGCGACCCGCCCGTCGATGATATGGGCCTTCTGGGCCCCACCCGCCAGGGCGCGCAATGCCGATTCGACCTTCGGCAGCATTCCCCCCTCGATGACCCCCGCCTTCACCAGCCGCTCCGCCTCCCGCTGAGTCAGCGTCGAGATCAGCTTGCCGTCCTCGCCGTTGATGCCCTGCACGTCGGTGAGATGGATCAGCTTTTCCGCGGACAGGGCCGCGGCTACGTCGCCCGCCACTAGGTCGCCGTTGATATTGTACGTCTCGCCGGCCGCCCCAACGCCGACGGGCGCGATGACGGGGATGAAGCCGTTCTCCTCGAGCAGCCGGATGGGCTCGGGGTTCACGGTTTCGACTTCACCCACGAGGCCGATGTCGACCAGCTTGCCCTCGGCCGAGCGGTGCAGCCGCTTCCGGGCCCGGATGAGATTGCCGTCCTTGCCGCTCAGACCGACGGCCCGGCCGCCGTGCAGGTTGATCAGCCCAACGATCTCCTTGTTGATCTTGCCGACCAGCACCATTTCCACGATCTCGACGGTTTGCTGGTCGGTCACTCGCATCCCACCGACGAACTCCGGCTCCTTGCCGAGCCGCTTCATCAGCGCGCCGATCTGCGGGCCTCCGCCGTGGACGATGACCGGCCGGATCCCGACCAGCCGGAGCAGCAGCACGTCCTTCGCGAACTGCTCCTTGAGATCGGCCTGCTCCATGGCGGCGCCGCCGTACTTGATGACGAGCGTCTTCCCCTGGAAGGCGCGGATGTACGGCAGCGCCTCGATCAGAATGTCCGCTCTAGTAAGGTCTTTCATAGGATGTAGCGGGACAGGTCCTGGTCCTTGAGGACGTCGGCCAGCCGCGCCTGCACGTATTCAGCGTCGATCATCATGGCCTTGCCTGCCATGTCGGGCGCCGTGAAGGACACCTCCTCCAGCAGCTTCTCCATGACCGTGTACAGCCGCCGGGCGCCGATGTTCTCGGCGCGCTGGTTCACCGTCGAGGCGATATCCGCGATCGCCTCCACCGCGTCCGGCGTGAAGCTCAGCGCCACGCCCTCAGTCTTCAGCAGCTCCACGTACTGGCGGATCAGCGCATTCTGAGGTTCGTTCAGAATGCGGACAAAATCTCCCCGCGTCAAGGGCTCGAGCTCGACCCGGATGGGGAAGCGGCCCTGGAGCTCGGGGATCAGGTCCGACGGCTTCGCGATGTGGAACGCTCCGGCCGCGATGAAGAGGATGTGGTCGGTGCGGACCATGCCGTACTTGGTCGTCACCGTGGAGCCCTCCACGATGGGCAGCAGGTCCCGCTGGACCCCCTCCCGCGAGACGTCCGGCCCATGCGTCGACTCCCGCCCGGCGATCTTGTCCAATTCGTCCAGGAAGATGATGCCGGAGTTCTCCACGCGCTGGATGGCCTGGCTCACCGCCTCGTCCATGTCCACCAGCTTCTGGGCCTCTTCCTGGACCAGCAGGCGACGCCCCTCCGCCACCTTGACCCGGCGCCGGCGCGTCCGGCCGGGCATGAAGTTGGCGAGCATGTCCTTGAGGTTGATCCCCACCTCTTCCATGCCCTGGCCGGAGAAGATCTCGAGCATGGGCCCGCCCTGGGTCTGGACGTCCATCTCGATCAGGCGCTCGTCGAGCTTGCCCGCCTTCAGCTGGGCCTTGAGCTTCTCTCGTGTCGCGTCGCGGGAGGCGTCAGGCGTGACCTCTTCGAGCGTGCCGCTCACGAATTGCTCGCCCTGACGGCGCGGCAGCAACAGGTCCAGCAGGCGGTCCTCGGCCAGAGCCTCGGCGCGCTCCCGCACCTGGGCGGCCATCTCCGCTTTGACCATGTTCACGCCGAGCTCGGTGAGGTCGCGGATCATGGACTCCACGTCTCGCCCCACGTAGCCCACCTCGGTGTACTTGGAGGCCTCGACCTTGAGGAACGGCGCCTGGGAGAGCTTGGCCAGTCGTCGCGCGATCTCGGTCTTCCCCACCCCGGTGGGCCCGATCATGATGATGTTCTTGGGCGCCACCTCGTCACGCAGCTCGGCCGGCAGGTTCTGGCGGCGCCAGCGGTTGCGCAGCGCGATGGCCACGGCTTTCTTGGCCGCGTGCTGGCCCACGATATAGCGGTCCAGCTCGGCAACGATCTGTACCGGCGTCAGCTGGCTCATCTATTCATCTTGCCTGAATGTGGAAGTCATCGCGTTGCGGTACGGCTCCTTCGCGCCTGCGGCGCTCATCCGAACTACTCTCCGTTGGCGGCGGTCATTCGAGCGTCAACACGGTGATGTGCTCGTTGGTATAGACGCAGATCCCGGCGGCGATGCGCAGCGCCTGCTCGGCGATCTGCGCGGCGTCGAGCGCGGAGTGGCCGCACAGCGCCCGCGCGGCGGCCAGTGCATACGGGCCGCCTGAGCCGATACCGATGATGCCGTCGTCGGGCTCGATCACGTCGCCGCTGCCCGACACGATGAAGGACGTCTTGGCATCGGCCACCGCCAGCAGAGCCTCCAGCCGCCTGAGGACGCGGTCCATCCGCCAATCCTTCGCCAGCTCGACGGCGGCGCGGGAAAGATTACCCCGGTGCTCCTCGAGCTTGGCCTCGAACTTCGCGAACAGCGTGAAGGCATCGGCCGCCGAGCCCGCGAACCCGGCCAGCACCTGGTCGTGGTAGACCTTGCGGACCTTGCGCGCGCCGGCCTTGACGATGGTCTGGCCGAAGGACACCTGCCCGTCACCGGCCAATGCCACGCGCTCGCGGTGGCGCACGCAGGCCACCGTGGTGGCGTGGAACTTCTCCTCGCCCGTGGTCGTCATAACCGGCTGCCGCGCCCGATCACGTGGCCCGCGGGTGAGCTTTGTCGTACACCTTCATCAGCTGCTCGGGGCTCACGTGAGTATAGCGCTGGGTGGTGGACAGCCGGCTGTGGCCCAGCAATTCCTGGATCACCCGCAGGTCGGCGCCCTCGCCGAGCATATGGGTGGCGAAGGTATGGCGAAGGGTGTGTGGCGTCACCCGCTGGCTGATCCCGGCCAGCCGCGCCCGCGCCTTCACGATGCGGTGGACGCTGCGCACGGTGAGCCGCCCACCGCGGACATTCCGGAACAGCGGCCCGCCGCGGTCTCCGCGCAGGCGCAGGTAGGCCTCCACGGCATCGAGCGCCGTCTCGCCCACGGGCACCACCCGCTCCTTATTGCCCTTGCCGAGCACGCGCACCGTCCCCTGGCCGCGGTCGAGATCGTTGCGGTCCAGCCCGCAGCATTCGGCCACGCGCAGGCCGGTCGCATAGAGCAGCTCGAGCAGCGCGTGGTCGCGCCGCCCCGGCTCGGAATCTTCGGGCGGCAGGTCGAGCAAGCCGGTCGCCTCGTCTTTGGGAAGGAATGAGGGCAAGCGACGGCCGACCCGCGGGCTCATCACCTGGCGGCCCGGGTTGAAGGCGATCACGCCGCGCCGGGCGAGGAAGCGGAGCCAGCTCCGGACGCTGGCGAGCTTCCGCGCCACTGTGGCCTTGGACAGCCGCCGCTCGTGCAGCGCGGCCAGGTAGGCGCGGATCAGCCGGGCGTCCACCTTCCGGACATCGGCCACCGAGCGGCCGCCGAGGAAGCACCGGAACTCGCGCAGGTCCGCCGCGTAGCTCCGCAGGGTATGAGGTGAGGCGCCGCGCTCGACGGCCAGGTACTCGAGGAAGGCGGCATCGGGGCCGTCCATGCCGGCCCCCGTCAGGCTACCGTGGGCGTGACGTCCTGCTTGTAGCCGCATTCGCCCCGGATGCAGGCGCGGGTGATCTTCCCCCCGCGTCCGAAGCGCTCGGTCACGAACGGCGCCCCGCACTTGGGACACGGCTGAGGCACGGGGCGCGCCCAAACCGCGAACTTGCAGGTGGGGTAATTGGTGCAGGCGAAGAACGTCTTGCCGCGCTTGGTGCGGCGCTCGAGGAGCTGGCCGCCGCAGCCGGGCTCGGAGCACGTGATCCCCAGGGTCACCGGCTTGGTGGTCTTGCACTCCGGATAGCCCGAGCAGGCGATGAATTTCCCGAAGCGGCCGTGCTTGATCACCATGGGCTTGCCGCAGGCTGGGCAGATCTCGTCCGTGGGCTCGTCGGCCGGCTTCTCTCTGCCGCCGCCCAGATCCTTCGTGTACTTGCACTCGGGATAGGCGGAGCAGGCCAGGAACTTCCCGAAGCGCCCCCACTTCTCGACCAGCGGCTTGCCGCAATCGGGACAGGCCTCGCCGGTCTCCATGCCGCGCTTGAGGTTGTCCATGTTCCGGCCGGCGCTCTTGAGATCCCGCGCGAACTGCTTGTAGAAGGCCTCCACCGTCTTGACCCAGTCGGTGTCGCCCTCCTCAATCTTGTCGAGCGACTCCTCGAGCTGCGCCGTGAACTCCACGTCCATAATCTCGGGGAAGTGCGGGACGAGCAGATCGTTGACCTGCATGCCGAGATCGGTGGGGAAGAGCGTGCCCCGCTCGCGGTGCACGTAGCCCCGATCCTGGATGGTCGACATGATCTGCGCATACGTGGACGGCCTGCCGATCCCCCGCTCCTCGAGCGTCTTGACCAGCGAGGCCTCCGTGTAGCGCGGCGGCGGCTGGGTGAAATGCTGCTTCGGGTCCAGCGCCAGGAGCTTGAGGATCTCGCCCTCGCTGAGCGGAGGCACCACGGACTCGACTTCGTCCTCGGTCGCCTCCGACTCCTCACGCGACTCCACGTAGACGGCCATGAAGCCCTGGAACTTGAGCGTCGAGCCCTGAGCCCGGAACAAGCAGTGACCGGCCTCGATATCGGCGGACACGGTGTCGTAGACCGCCGGCAGCATCTGGCTGGCGAGGAAGCGCTCCCAGATGAGCCGGTAGAGTGCGAGCTGGTCTTTGCTCAGATACCGGGCGAGCGCTTTGGGCTCGCGCGAGACGAAGCTCGGCCGAATCGCCTCGTGCGCTTCCTGGGCGCTTTTCTTGGCCTTGTAGAACGGTGGCGCGTCGGGGAGGAACTCCCGTCCCAGGCGACGGGCGACCCACTGCCGGGCCTCCTGCTGCGCCTCGCGGGCGACGCGAACCGCGTCCGTGCGCATATAGGTGATGAGCCCCACCGCGCCCTCGGCGCCCAGCTCGATGCCTTCATAGAGCTGCTGGGCCAGCATCATCGTCTTCTTCGCGGTGAAGTGGAGCTTGCGGCTGGCCTCCTGCTGCAGCGTCGAGGTGATGAACGGCGCCGCCGGGTTCCGCTTCCGCTCCCCGCGGGTGACGGACTTGACGCGCCACTGCTTGCCGTGCAGCGCGGTCATCACCTCCAGGGTCGCCGTCTCGGTGGCCAGATCGGCCTTTGCGCCGCGGACCTCCTTGAGGGTCGCGACGAACTCGGGCGGGCTCTTCGCCTTGAGCCGGGCGTGCAGCGACCAGTACTCCACCGGCACGAAAGCCTGGATCTCGCGCTCGCGCTCGGTGATGAGCCTCACGGCCACGGACTGCACGCGCCCGGCCGACAGCCCCCGGCGGATCTTCTCCCAGAGCAGCGGCGAGAGCTTGTAGCCCACGAGCCGGTCGAGCACGCGGCGCGCCTGCTGGGCGTTCACCTTATTGGCGTCGATCTTCCCCGGATGCTGGAAGGCCGCCCTGACCGCGCGCTCCGTGATCTCGTTGAACATGATGCGATGGGTCTTCGCCTTGGGAATGCCGAGCTCCTGGGCGAGATGCCAGCCGATGGCTTCGCCCTCCCGGTCCGGGTCGGTGGCGATGTAGAGGGCGTCCGATTTCTCCGCGGCCTTTTTGAGCTCGTCGAGGACCTTCTTCTTGGCGGGCAGCACGCGGTACTCGGGCTTGAAGCCCTTCTTCTCGTCCACGCCGAGCCTGGATTTGGGCAGATCGCGGACATGGCCCATCGAGGCCTTGACGATGAACTTCGAATCCAGATACTTCTGGATCGTCTTGACCTTGGTCGGCGACTCCACCACGACCAGTGAGCGCTTCGCCACCTGGCTCCCCTATCCCCGCCGGACCTGGATGAACCGCTTGCCGTCCATCTGCCTCACGCGCCCTTCCAGCTCGAGCTCGAGCAGCACCGCGGCCGCCTTCGCCGAGCCTACGCCGCTGCGCTCGATCACGTCGTCGATGCCCACGGGCTCCTCGCCGAGAGCGGCCAAGATCCGCTCGGCCTCGAGGCTGCCGGCCGCCCGGGCCTCTCCGCCCCCATTTAATAGGGCGGGCTCCCGCAGGCAGGCCTGCCAGCGGGCGGGCAGCTGGGCGACGACGTCCCGCCATCCGGTCACCAGCGCGGCCCCGTCCTGGATCAAGCGATGCGCGCCGGCGCTCTGCTCCGACGTCGCCCGTCCCGGGACCGCCATCACCTCGCGTCCCAGCTCCCCCGCGAACCCCGCCGTGATGAGCGAGCCGCTGCGCTCGGCGGCCTCCACCACCACGACCCCGAGTGACAGTCCCGCGATCACCCGGTTCCGCTGGGGAAAGTGCTGCGGCAACGGCGCCGTGCCCGGCTCGAACTGGGACAGCAGCGCGCCGTGCTCGACGATGCTCGCCGCAAGCCGCCGGTTCTCGGGCGGATAGATCACGTCCACTCCCGACCCGAAGACGGCGATCGTGCGGCCGCCGGCGCTCAGCGCGCCCCGATGCGCCGCGCTGTCGATGCCGCGCGCCAGACCGCTCACGACCGTCACGCCGTGCGCGGCGAGATCGGCCGCCAGCCCTTCGGCCATCTCGAGCCCGTACGGCGTCGCGTGGCGCGAGCCCACGATGGCGACGGCGAGCGCGTCCTCGGTCGCGAGCGTGCCGCGCGCCCACAGCGTCGCGGGCGGCTGCGGGATGCCGCGCAGCTGCGCCGGATACTCCGCATCCTCCAGCGCGATGCAGCGCGCGCCGCCTGTCTCTCCGTCGATACATCTCCCGCCCACGTTCATTGCTGATGCTCCCCGCGTGAAAAGAATGCGCTCCAGTATACCGGAGCGAGGGGAAGCGTCAAACCTCGGACCGGCGGCGATCGTGCTCGCCGTGGTCACCGGGTGCGGCGCCCGGAGTTGCCCAGGGCCGCCAGAAGAGAGCGCGCCTGGGTCGCGGCGTCGCTCTTGGGATAGTTCTTCGTGACCTGCTCCCAGGCTTCGCGCGCGCGCGTGAGATCGTGGAGCGCGCGGTGGCAGAGCCCGATCTTGAGCAGCGCCTCCGCCACCTGCGGTGACTGCCCGTACTCCTCCACCACCTTGCGGAACTCGACGAGCGCCTGCTGAAAGTCGCGCTGACGGTAGTAGGCTTCGCCGATCCAGTACTGCGCGCTCGAAGCGAGCGGATGCTTGGGAAACTTCTCCGTCACCTCGGTGAACTCCAGCACCGCCTGCCCGTGCTCCTCACTCCGGAAGCTCGCCATGCCCCGCGCGAAGATCTTCTCCGCGGTGGCATCGCCCTGTGACGGTTGCGCCAGTGGCCTGGGCGTCGGCGCTGCCGGCGGAGGGGGCGGCGGCGTGAGCTTCTTCGACACGTCGTCAAGAGAGCCGCGGAGCGTCCGAATCGCGCCGTCGTTCTGCTCGAGCGCCGCCTTCACACGCGCGCGCTCCTCGGCGGCGGTCTTCGCCTCGCCCACCAGAAAGGCCGACTGGGCATCCATGGCCCTGATCTCTCCCGACAGACGCGCCAGCTCCTTGGCCGTCGCTTCGTTGGCCTTTCTGAGCTCCTCGACCTGAGTGCGCAGCGCCGCCATATCGCTCTCGCGGCGCGCGGCCTCGCCGCTCGCGCAGCCGGCCGCCGTCGCGACGACGGCGACGAGGACGAGCGCGCGGGCGCTCGGGCCGAGCGCGCCGAATGCGATGCAACGGCTCATGCATCTGACCGTAGCACCCGAAGAGAAGAGATGTCAATTTTCCGGGACTTTGACTGCCGTGGGGCTTTCCGCTAGCATGCGCCCCATGGACGAGTTTCCGTGGGCCCTCTACGCTTCGGCGCTTGGCACGGGACTCGTCTTCGGCTACGTGATCCAGCGCGGCGGCTTCTGCCTGACGCGCGCCATTTCCAACGTCGTGTTGATGCGGGATACAACGATTCTGCGCGCCTATGTGCTGGCTCTCTTGGTGGCGATCGTGGGCGTCCAGATCCTCATGGCCGCCGGAATCGTCGATATTCCCCTTCGTCCGCTGCGCCCTGTGTCGAATATCGTCGGTGGGGCGCTCTTCGGCTTCGGCATGATCCTCTCGGGCGGCTGCTCGGGCAGCACCTGGTACCGCGTCGGCGAAGGCGCCATCGGCGCCTGGGTGGTGCTGCTAGGCTTCGCCATCGGCGCCACGGCGGCAAGGGCGGGCGCGCTGTCGCCGCTTCGGGTGACGCTGCAAACGACCACGCTCGCCCTCGGCGGCGGCGAAGCGCCCACGCTCTACAACGTGCTCGGCGTTCCGTCCTGGCTCGTGATCGCGATGCTGCTCGTCGGGGTGGGCCTCTGGCTCGTCCGTGGACGAGGCGAGCCCGAGCATGGGAAATGGCACTGGCCCGCCACCGGCGCTGCGGTGGGAGTGATGATCACGGCCGGCTGGTGGGCGTCGAGCTTCGGCGACCGACCGACGGGCATCACGTTCGCCGCCAATACCGGCGAGCTGCTCACCTATCCGATGGTGGGCTTTCCGAATCGCGTGACGTGGGGCATGCTCATGGCGCTTGGCGTGCCCGTGGGCGCGTTCATCGCCGCGTATGGCACGGGGCAGTTCCGCTGGAAGCTCCCGCCGGGCTGGAGCCTGGTGAAGATCTTCTCGGGTGGGCTGCTGATGGGCACATCGGCGCTCATCGCCGAGGGCTGCAATATCAACCAGGGGCTCACGAACTCGGCCACGCTGGCGCTCGGAAGTCTGCTGACTTTCGCTTCGATGGGCGCCGGCGCCTGGCTCGCGCTCTGGGTCCTATTCCTCAGAAAGACCTAACCGCCTAGTTCAACTCCCTCAGTTCGAGGGACTCAGCAGCTTCGGGCGCATAGGCGCCCTAGTGCGAGCGATCGGGAGCTGAACGGAGTAACGCCCAGGCTGAGCGGCCGGCGGAGCCGGGCCGCTCCAGCCTGCTGTTGGGCAGCCACTCGGGTAGCGCGATTCCCCATCTCGCTCGTTCTTCCCAGTCAGAGCGAGATCGTACACGCGACGCTCCGGTCCCCGCCCGTCAGTCATTCAATCACGTAATCTGTTCGCACGCGCGCTGCACCACGTCACCGTTGATGTTGACTAAGCTCTCAGCCGGATTTCGCGCCTGAAAATAGCTCGCCCCCTACTCGATTACCTCGTCGGCGCGCGCGAGGATCGATGGCGGGATCGTCAGGCCGAGCGCCCTCGCGGTCTTGAGATTGATGACCAGCTGGTACCTGGAAGCCTGCTCCACTGGCAGCTCGGCCGGTTTGGCCCCCTTGAGGATCTTGTCGATGTAGACCGCGGAGCGCCGCGTCAGGTCGAGGTGATCCGGCGCGTAGCTCATCAGGCCTCCCGCCACCACGTTGTCCCTGACCCCGAACATAGTCGGCAATCGGTGCTTCAGTGCGACCTCAGCCAGAAGGGGACGGTTATGACGAGCCGTGAGCGCGGACGCGTGGACGAGAACGCCGTCGACGCGATGTTGCGCCATCTTCGCGAAGGCTCCATCGAAATCTGAGACGGTGCTCACACTGACGGTCACGAGCTGAACACCGAGCTTCCCTTTGGCAGCCTCGGCGGCGTCCAGGACTGGCCGGTATGAGGGGGCGGTGGGGCTCCAGAGTACGCCGAACCGGGTCGCCCGCGGCAACGTTTGCTTCAGTATCTCCAGCCGCTTTGGGGTGATAACGGGTTGTATGTCGGCCAATCCCGTCATGTTTCCGCCTGGCCGCGCAAGACTGGACACGTGTCCGACGCCTTCAGGGTCGGCATGCGTCGCGAAGACGATGGGGATCGTGCTGGTCGCCCGTCGGGCCGGCTCGGACTCGGTCGAAGAGGTCGCGAAGATGATATCGACCTTCATGCGGGCCAGCTCGGCGGCCGCTTCGTGCATCTGCTCGACCGTGCCCGCCCATCGGAACTCGATGACGAGGTTCTTGCCTTCGACATAACCGAGATCGCGCAAGCCCGCCCGAAGCGCCTCTACCCGGCGCGCCGAAGCAGCGGGGGTGCCGAAACCCAGGTATCCGAGGCGCGCAATTTTGGCCTGCGCTTGTGCGCGCGCCACCAGCGGCCACGCGAACAACGCGGTGCCGGCAAACGCGATCACCTCGCGGCGCCCCATGGTCCCGCCTCGTTCCGTCTGTATCCCCATCACCATCCGTCGCTCGTCACTGGCCTGCC